>Ga0207684_10000115_pt1 | contig 149762 bp, 150 predicted proteins | sample KBSK5501metaG_FD_184342 | JGI IMG/M metagenome (GOLD analysis project Ga0207684, IMG submission 184342) | Corn, switchgrass and miscanthus rhizosphere microbial communities from Kellogg Biological Station, Michigan, USA - KBS K5-50-1 metaG... | ecosystem: Host-associated > Plants > Roots >... | reverse complement strand
GGCCCAGGGCCCCGTCAGGCCGGCATGGCCGGTGCGGCTGCTCACCCGATTCCCCCCACTACAACGCCTGACCGGGCGCCTCGTTGGGCTCGGTGTTCGCGCCGAGCGCGTCCAGTCCTGACCCGACGCATCGCCCAAGCCTTCGATAGTCCAGCATTGTAATTTTCACACCGGATCTGGGAAATTCTCTTCCCTTCGAGGCCCACGACGTGTGAAAATCGCCGCGGGATATGAAACGAATTTCCCACCGGTGGCTCGGCGTCGCGACGCTCGTCGTCCTCGTCGTCACCACCTGCGGCGCGACCCGCGTCGTCATTCCGTTCAGCGTCGATCCAACGACCCTCACGGTGCCGCGCGATGCGCGCGCGCTCACCACCCACGACGCCGCCGTGCGCGGACTGACGGCGATTCTCGTGCGCGAGCTCGGCCTGCCGATGCCGGCGACGTTCACGGTGTACGTGTACAGCGGACGGCATCCGTTCGAGCAGGGGCTCGTCAACGACGCGCAGGTGGCGCCGGCGCGCGCGGCCGAGCTGTCGGAGTTCGCGGTCGGCATCGGCAAGCGTCGCCAGCTCTTGCTCAACGACGACGGCGGGCAACCGCGTGGCCGCGAGTGGCTGCGTCTCATCGCCCACGAGCTCGCGCACGTTTCACAGATCGAGATGGCGCAGGGCGAGGGGCGCGCCGAGCAGTGGCTCGCCGAGGGCATGGCCGAGTACGTGGCCTTCACCTCCCTGGAGCGCCTCGGCCTCGACACGCTCGCCAACCGGCGCGCGCTCGCCACCGCGGGCATCCGCAACCACGCGGCGCTCGTGGCCGCGCGCCTGGACCTCGAGACACTCGGCAATCCGCGCGGCTTCACGGTGCGCCATCTCAAGGAAGGCTCGCTGCCGACCTATCAGCTCGCCTTCCTCATGGCCGACTACTTGATCGAGCGCGATGGCTTCGACCGCGTGGTCGCCTACTTCAAATCGTTCGAGCGCCGGCAGGACCGCCACACCAACTTCCGCGACACGTTCGGCCAGACCCTCGATCAGTTCGAGAAGGAAGTCCTCGCCCACCTGAAGACCGTCGTTCGCTAGGTGCGCCCGCGGCGGCGGTGTAACGGTATACTGCGCCGGGGAGGGGCCGTGTTCATGACTCGAGCGTCCTTCATGGTCGCCATCGCTCTCGGGCTCGTCGCCGTCGCCAGCGCGTCCGCGTGGGCGGGCGCGCCGACCGATCAGGTCCGCGAGTACACCGACGCCGTGGTCAAGGTGCTCGAGGATCCCGCGCTCAAGGCGGACGACAAGAAGCCCGAGCGGCGTGCCGCCGTGCGCAAGATCGCCTCCGAGGTGTTCGACGTGCAGGAGACGGCGCAGCGCGCGCTCGGCCCGCACTGGCAGCAGCGCACGCCGCAAGAACGCCAGGAGTTCGTGCAGCTCTTCGCCGAGCTCCTCGAGCAGACGTACATCTCGAAGATCGATCTGTTCGGCGGCGAGCGCCTGCGGTTCACCGACGAAAAAGTGGACGGCGAAAACGCCATCGTGCGCGCCAAGGTGATGACGAAGCAGCAGGCCGAGGTACCGGTCGAGGCACGCATGCTGCGCAAGGGCGACCGCTGGCTCATCTACGACATCCTCATCGAGAACATCAGCCTCGTCGGCAACTATCGCGCTCAGTTCGACCGCATCATCCGGACGTCGTCGTACGAGGACCTCGTGAAGCGCCTGCGGACCCGGGGCGAGTTCCTCCGAGAATCGGAACGACCCCGCAAAACCGAGCGGTGAGCACGACGCCGGTCGAGATCGTCGGCTGGCCGACGCGGTTCGTCGGTGGCGACGGCGCGGCCCGGCGGCTGTTCGAGGAACCCCTGCTGCCCGGCGCCACCGTGCGCTCGGTGCTCAAAGCTCTGAGCGCGCGCTTCCCCGAGCTGGACGACGCGCTGTGGCACGGTGCCGACCTCGGCGAGCACATCGAGGTGCTCGTCAACGACGCCGTTCTCGGCGTCGCCCACGATCTCGACAGCAAGCTGCAGCCGGGCGATCGCGTCACGCTGCTGGCCCAGTTCATGGGCGGCGTCTGAGATGGCGCGCTGGGAGATCGTCGCCTGGCGCGACATCCCGGCCATGGTCGAGGTGCGCGACGACGCCGGCCAGGTGACGCTCTCCCTCAGCGACAAGTTCCAGTCGCTCATCGACTCCGTGGCCATGCAGCTCGGCATGCAGGACGAGGCCGCCTACCTCGAGCACTGGGCGCGGCTGCCGGGCGGCGAGCGGCCGGGCAACGCACGCGAGGTGGGCGAGGCCGTGGTGCAGGAGCTCGAGGCGCGCTTTCCCGAGTACATCGCACGCGCCTTTCGGCCGTCATGATTGCGGCCAAGCTCGTCGAGGACACCGCGCGCGAGCTCATGGCGCGCGCGGCGATCGACATTCCGGCGGACTATCGCGCCGGGGTCGCGGCCGCTCGCGAGCGCGAGCGCAATCGCCTGGCGCGCTTCGTCCTCACCGAGATGGAGCGCAACTGGGACATCGCCACCGCCGACCGGCGGCCCATGTGCGCCGACACCGGCCTGCCCCGCTTCTACGTCCGCGCCGGCAACGAGGCGATGGTGGAGGGCGGCTTCGTCGCGCTCGAGCGCGCGCTGCGGCGCGCCACCGCGGACGCGACGGCGACCATCCCGCTGCGACCCAATCGCGTGCATCCGCTCACGCGCGCCGATCACAACAACAACGTCGGCGCCCACGCCCCCGAGGTCACCTACGCCTTCGAGCCCGGCGGCGACTGGATCGACGTGACCACCGTGCACAAGGGCGGGCTCTTCGGCAGCGACTACCGCATGCTCTTCCCGGCCGATGGCGTCGGCGGCCTCAAGCGATTCTTCGTGGACACGCTCGTGCAGTTCGGCAAGCGCGGCCTGGCGTGTCAGCCGGCGATCATGGGCGTCGGGATCGGCGGCGCCAAGGACACGTGCGTGCGGCTCGGCAAGGAGGCCGCCTGCTTGCGCACGGTCGGCAGCCACCATCCCGATCCCGCCGTCGCCGAGCTCGAGGCCGAGCTGACCGCGCTCGGCAACTACATCGGCATCGGCGCGATGGGCTTTGCCGGGACGTCGCTCGTCGTCGCGACCCACGTCGAGATCGCGTACACGCACACCGGCGGGATGCCGGTCGGCATCCACGCCTTCTGCCTGTCGTCGCGGCGCGCCACCGCGCGCATCCACGCCGATGGTCGCGTCGACTTTCGCGCCGATCCGCAATGGTTCACGGACTACTACCGACGAGAAGGCATCGAGTGAACCGGCCGGGCGCGCGGCACCCGCTCCAGTGACGGGCACGCCCACGCGACTCGACGACGTGCGCATGCGGGAGGTTCACCTCACCACGCCCGTGAGCGACGACGCGATCGCGGCGCTCGAGCTCGGCGACGTCGTCTACGTCTCGGGCCTGCTCTACACGGCGCGCGAGGGCGTCTACCGCATGGTCGTCGATCGCGGCGTGCCGATGCCGCGCGGCATCCGCGAAGCGACCAACGTCAATTTCCACTGCTCACCGGCGGCGGCAGTGCGTCCCGACGGCAGCTACGCGGTGGAGGCGGTGACCGCGACGGCGTCCTTCCGCTTCGGTAAGTCGATGAGCCGGTGGTTCGAGCGCTCGGGCGCGAAGGTCATCGTCGGCAAGGCCGGGCTCACGGAGCTCGCGTATCGCGAGTGGTTCGTGCCGCACGGCGCTGTCTATCTCACCACCGTCGGCTACGGCATGGGGGCCGCGTACGGCCAGGGCATCCGCCGCGTGCGCGAGGTGCACTGGCTGCACGAGCTCGGGATCGCGCAGGCGATGTGGGTGCTGGAGGTCGAGCGGCTGGGACCGTTCCTGGTCGAGGGCGACCGCGCGGGTCGCAGCCTGTTCGCCCTTGCCAACCGCGAGATCGATCTGCGGCTCGGCGAGGTGTACGCGGGCCTGCCTGGCTATTCCATGGGGCGGTTCGGCGAGACGACCGCGCGCACCGACGAGGTGGTGTAGCCGAGGAGCGCCACGGGTTCCCCGGGGCGCGTGGGAGCGCGAAGTCGCAGGCCCTTCTACGGCCGAGGCGCGCCTGCGATGAATCGTTGGGGGGTCTGGGGGGGCCCCCAGCTTCAATCGGGCCCGCGCCAGCGCTCGGCGTACCGCTCGGTATCGACCCCGAGCGTCCACAGAGCGAGCAGCCAGACGATGAAGAAGAAGGTCCGCCACGGACCGCGCGCGAGGAAGCGGCGCCCCGACGTCACCAGCGGCGTGCACACGAGAACGCTGCGGCCGCGCCGTTTGAGTCGCTGCGAAAAATCCAGGTCCTCCATCAATCGAAGGTCACGATAGCCGCCGAGAGCGCGGAAGACGTCGGCGCGGACGAAGATTCCCTGATCACCATACCAGTTGCGCGTGAGGCGATAGCGCAGGCGATTGACGAGATTGATCGCGCGCAGACTCCACGCGCGCTCGGCGAAGTGGTGCTCGAAGGCGCCGCCCACGACCCGTGCGTCGGCGAGCGCGGCCTCGATACGGATGAGCGCGTCCGGAGGCGGAACGGAGTCCGCGTGCAGGAAAAAGAGGACGTCGCCCGTGGCGGCGGCCGCCCCGGCGTTCATGAGGACCGCCCGGGTCGAGCCCTCGGGCCAGAGCAGGCGCACCCTTTCGCCGGCTGCGCGTGTCGTACCGGCGGGATCGCCGGCGGCGGCCACGATGATCTCGGCGCGGGCGCGGTGCTCGAGGCCCTCCAGGACGTCGAGCGTGCGCGCCAGCGCGGCGGCATCGTTGCGCGCAGGGATGACGATCGAGCACCAGGGCGGCACCAGCGCACTCTACCGCGCGGGCCGGCTGAGAGGCCGTGCGAGAATCGACGTATGGTGGGTGGGAGGTTCGCATGAGCGTTGGTGTCGCGCGCTGCCTCGCCGTTGTGGCCGGACTCGTGACGCTGCTGGTCGTGGCCGCCGGCGCCGACGCGCAGCTTCCGCCGGGGCGGCCCGCCCCGGAGATCACGGCGGGGCAGTGGATCAACAGCGCGCCGCTGATGATCGGCGATCTGCGCGGACGCGTCGTCGCCGTCGAGTTCTGGACCTTCGGCTGATACAACTGCAGAAACGTGATCCCGCAGTTGCGGGACTGGCACGCGAAATACGCCGCGCAAGGCCTGACCATCGTCGGCGTGCACTGCCCCGAGTTCGGCTGGGAAAAGCCGTTCGACAAGGTCGCCGCCGCCGTGCGCGATCTCAAGATCAACTACGCGGTCGTGCAGGACAATCAGTTTGCCGTGTGGAATCGCTACGGCGTGCGCGCATGGCCGACGCTCGTGCTGGTCGACAAGCGCGGCATCGTCCGGTATCGCCACATCGGCGAGGGCGACTATGAGCAGACGGAGGCGGTGATCCGTCGGCTCCTGGGGGAACAGGAATGAGACTGAAGCACTCGGACGTCACCCCGGAGGGAATCTATCTCGATCGCCGCGCGTTCATGATCGGCGCCACCGCACTGCTCGTCGCGGGCGCCGCCGCGGAGGCGGCCGCGCCGCCGGAGCCCGCGCCACTCAAGGCCACGCCGAATCCGAAGTTCCGCGTGGAGGATCCGCCGACCAAGTACGAGAGCGCGACGACCTATAACAACTTCTACGAGTTCGGCACGGACAAGGGCGATCCCGTCCACCATGCGGCCACGCTGCGGCCGCGGCCGTGGTCGGTCGTCGTCGACGGGCTCGTCGCCAGGCCTCAGCGGCTGGACATCGACGAGGTGCTCAAGGTCGCGCCGCTCGAGGAACGCATCTACGCGCTCCGCTGCGTGGAAGGCTGGTCGATGGTCATTCCCTGGATCGGCTACCCCCTCGCGACGGTGCTGAAGCGCGCGGAGCCGACCGGCAAGGCCAAGTACGTCGAGTTCACGACGCTGAAAGACCCCGAGCAGTTCCCCGCGCAAAAGCCGGGTCTCTTCGGCCTCGGCGGCGGGCTCGACTGGCCCTACACGGAGGGGTTGCGTCTCGACGAAGCTTTGCATCCACTCACGCTGCTGACGGTCGGGATGTACGGCAGGGCGCTGCCGAACCAGAACGGCGCGCCCGTGCGCGTCGTCGTCCCGTGGAAGTACGGCTTCAAGAGTGCGAAGTCGATCGTACGGATCCGGCTGACGGAGGACGAGCCGAAAACGGCATGGAACAAAGCGGCGCCGCAGGAATACGGGTTTTACTCCAACGTGAACCCGACGGTCGACCACCCGCGCTGGAGCCAGGCCACCGAGCGGCGCATCGGCGAGTTCCGGCGCCGCAAGACGCTCATGTTCAATGGCTACGCGGACCAGGTCGCGTCTCTCTACACGGGGATGGATCTGAAGAAGCTCTACTGACGTCCGTGTCACGGCGCGTTCGCGTGGTCCTCAAGGCGGCCGTCTGGGTCGCGTGCCTGACGCCGCTGGCGAAGCTGCTCTACGGATTTTGGACGGACGACCTCACCGCCAATCCCATCTCGTATGTCACGAACGAGCTGGGTCAGACCACGCTGCGGCTCTTGCTGCTGAGCCTCGCGCTCACGCCCCTGCGCATCCTGTTCGGATGGGGCTGGCAGATGCCGTTGCGCCGCCTGCTCGGATTGTTTGCGTTCTTCTACGTCTGCCTGCACCTGAGCGTGTGGGTCGTGCTCGACCATTTCTTCGACTGGCGGGAGATGGGCGCCGACATCGTCAAGCGGCCCTACATCACCGTGGGCATGCTCGGCTTCACGCTGCTCGTGCCGCTCGCCGCGACCTCCACCACCGGCGCGATCAAGCGGCTGGGCGCCGCGCGCTGGCGCCGGCTGCATCGATTGGTCTACGTGGCGGCGATCGCCGGCTGCGTGCACTTCATCTGGCTCGCCAAGAAGGTTCGGCCCGATCCGTGGGTGTACGCGGCAATCCTGGCCCTGCTGCTCGGCGTGCGCGCGTGGGATGCGGGGCGCAGATTCGCCAGGCGACGCGCCGATCTGCTACGCTCCGCGCCCATGGACTCGACCGTCGGCCCGCCGTCGAGGCCGGGCGCGCGCTTGCTCGTCCTCCTCGTCCTGCTCCTCGCCGGCTGCGCCGGCACCACCTCGCGGCCGCCGGGGGCCGCCACCCCGACGCGCCAGGTGTTACCCAACGGCGTCGTGCTGATCAGCCAGGAGCAGCGGCCGAGCGACATCGTCGCGGTCCAGCTCTGGCTCCGGGTAGGGGGACGCGACGAGACGCCGGCGGAGCTGGGGCTGTCGCATTACCTCGAGCACATGCTCTTCAAAGGCACACCGACGCGGCCGCCCGGCTCGATCGACGCCGAGCTCGAGGGCCTTGGCGGCAACAGCAACGCGTTCACGTCGTACGACTTCACGCACTTCGACGTCGCGGTGCCGTTGAGCGCGCTGCGCGCGGCCGCCGAGCTGCTCGCCGACATCGCCGTCAACGCCGCCTTCGTGCCGGAGGAGCTGGAGAGCGAGAAGAAGGTCGTGTTCGAGGAGATGAGCCTCACCGAGGACGATCCCGAGCGCTTTCTCCAGCGGCGCCTCACGGAGGTCGCGTACCAGGGGCATCCCTACGGCCGTCCGATCCTCGGCACGCGCGAGCTGGTGAGCAGCCTCACGCGCGACACGCTGAACGCGTACTACAAGAAGCGCTACGTGCCGGCGAACATGGTCGTCGTCGTGATCGGTGGCGTGACGGCGGCGCAGGCACGCGCCGTGGCCGACGAGACGTTCGGTCGGCTCACCGGACCGCAGCCGCCGCGTCCCGTCGTTCCCGCGCCGAAGCCGGTGACGCCCGGAACCAGCGAGGACGTTCGACGCCCCGAGCAGCAGGCGTACCTCGGGCTCGCCTGGCACGCGGCGCCGACGGCCAACACGGACATCTACGCCGTCGATCTCCTCACGTACATCCTCGGGGACGGTCCGTCGAGTCGCCTCAACCAGGTGCTCCGCGAGCAGCGCGGTCTGGTGCAGACGATCGAGGCCGCGTACTTTCCCCGCCAGCTGTCGGGACTCGTCTCCGTCACCGCGCGCCTGGACGCGAAGAACCTCGACGCCGCGGAGGCCGCGGTCCGCGAGGTCGTGCGGCGTGTGCGCGACGAGGGCGTGACGGCGGCCGAGCGCGAGCGCGCGATCATCACCGCGGAGTCGACCTACGCCTTCGACATCGAGACCGTCGAGGGGCGGGCGAGGAATTACGGGCAGGCGGAGACCACGTGGACGCTGCAGGACGAGGTGCAGTACCTCGAGCGGCTGCGCCGGGTCACGGCCGAGCAGATCCGCGCGGCGGCACGGGCGTATCTGGGCGACGACAACTACGTGCGCGTCCGCTTCGTCCCGGAAGGATCGCGATGAAGCGCCGCCTGCTCGCGGCCGTGCTGCTCATCGTGCTGGCCGCGCCGGCGCCGGCCGTCACGCAATCGGCCGACGAGGTGCGCCGAACCCGGCTGCCGAACGGCTTGCAGGTGATCGTGCGCCACAGCGACGTCGCGCCGGTCGTGGCGCTCTCGCTCATGGTGCGCATGGGCACCCGCTGGGAAACGCCCGAGACCGCCGGCCTCTCCAATTTCGTCCACGCGGTCATGGTCAAGGGCACCACGCGTCGCAGCGGCTCGGATCTGGCGGAGACGGTGGCCGGGCTGGGCGGCAAGCTCAGCGCGTCCGGCGAGGTCGATTACTCCGAGATCCGCGCATCGGCGCTGTCGCGCTTCTGGCGAGAGCTCCTCGGGCTCACCGCGGAGCTTGCGCTCGAGCCGAAGCTGGCCCCCGAGGAGGTGGATCGCGAGCGCGCCTTCGTGCTCTCCCGCGTGCAGCGGCGACGCGACAATGCGCCCTCGCGCGCCTTCGACGAGTTCTACGCGCTGCTCTATGGCCCACATCCATACGGGCTGCCGACGCTCGGCACGCCAGAGTCGCTGGCCCGCTTCGATCACGCGGCGGTGGTTGCGCGCTATCGCGCGTTCTATCGGCCGGACCGCATGGTGCTTGCGGTCAGCGGGCAGGTGCCCGTGGACGAGGTGCTCGCCGAGGCTCAGCGCCTCTTCGGCGCCATGCCGGCCGAACGCTCGGCGAATCTGGACACGCCGCACCCGCCGCCGGTCAGCGCGGGGCAACGGCGCGTGATCGAGCAGGCCGCGCAGCAGACGCAGATCCTGGTGGGCGGCCTCGCGCCCCCGCTCGATCATCCCGATCACGCGGCCGTGAAGGTGCTGTCGACGGTGCTCGGCGGCGGCATGGCGGGGCGCCTGTTCGTCGAGCTGCGCGACAAGCGCGCGCTCGCATACACGGCGACGGCCTTCTACGAGCCCGTGAAAGAGCCCGGCGCGCTCATCCTCTACCTCGGCACGACGCCGCAGACGGCGGCGCAGGCGGAGCAGGCGTTGCTCGCCGAGGTCACCCGCATCAAGCGCGATCCCGTGTCCGAGGCGGACCTGACGCGCGCGAAGGGATATCTGCTGGGCCGCTACGCCATGGATCGCCGCACCAGCGAGCGGCTCGCCTGGTATCTGGCCTTCTACGACCTCGAGGCGGTCGCCACGGACTATCCCGAGCGCTACCGTGCCGCGGTGCAGGCCGTCACCGCGGCCGACGTCCAGCGCGTCGCGCGAGCGTATCTCGCGACGCCGGTCACGGTCGTGCTCGGCCCGCGTCCGCCGCGCTGAGCACCCTGCTCGATCGCCTGCAGGTGCTGTTTCCGGACGCCTCGCGTACGGCCATGCGTGGCTGGCTCGCCTCGGGGCGCGTGCGCGTCGACGGCGTCGTCGTCCGCCGCGGCGCCACCGACGTCGCCGCCGCGGCGCGGATCACCCTTGGCGCGGCCGCGCCGACGTTTCCGCCGGCGCTGCGGCTCGTGCACGAGGACGAGGATCTGCTCGTCGTGGACAAGCCCCCGGGCCTGCTCACGGTGGCCACCGAGCGTGAGCGCGAGCGCACGGCGTATCGGCTGCTCTTCGAGTACGTCGCGGGGCAGGGCGGCCGGACCTCGCGCGGGACGACCCCGCGGCTGTTCATTGTCCACCGGCTGGACCGGGAGACGTCCGGCCTGCTCGTCTTCGCCAAATCCGCCGCGATCAAGCGCCGCCTGCAGGAGCAGTTCGCGACGCGCACCGTCGAGCGCGGCTATGTGGCGGTGGTCGAGGGCCGCATGCGTGACGACGCGGGCGTTCTGCGCGATCACATCGTCACGGACCCGACGACGCTGCGCGTACGCACGGCGCGCGGCGGACGCGAAGCGATCACACAGTATCGTGTGCGCGAGCGGCGCGCGCGCTCGACGGTGCTCGAGCTACGCCTGCGCACCGGACGGCGTGGCCAGATTCGCGCCCAGCTCGCCGCGCTCGGCCATCCGATCGTCGGCGATCGCGCGTTCGGCGCGACGAGCGATCCGCTGCGGCGCGTCTGTCTTCATGCCGCCGTCCTCGGCTTCATCGACGCGCACGGGCGCGCGCGCCGCTTCACGAGTCCCGGGCCGTTTTGACGGGCCGAACGGGCCCGTTGCACGCGCCGAATGGCCTGGGGTTCGCAGGCGTCTCATCGGGTGACTCGCTTCACCCAGTGAGATCAGGAGGTTCACAAAAATGACCATGCGAATGATATCGGCGGTTGCCGGTCTCGGTCTGCTCGCGACGACGGTGGGGGCATGCAGCACGCTCGCGGGCGCGGGCCTGGGCGCGGGCGCCGGCGCGGCGGTTGGCGCGGGCACCGGCTACGGTGCGGGTAAAGGAGCGCTGATCGGAACGGGTGTGGGCGCCGCCGCCGGCGCGATCTACGGCATCACCAAGAAGTGAGGATGACGGTGGTGGTGGCCGGGGGCCCCGGGCCCCCGCGCCCTCACGTTTCGAGCTCTTCGCGGCGCGCGCCGCGCGCCTCCTCTGCGGCTTTGATCTCGTCGGCGAACAGGCCCACGTGCAGTGGACAGGGCGGCTTGTTTTCTTCCACGTACTGACACTCGGTCTGGTTGCACTGTACGAAGTAGCCCTGCACCCGCCCGAATCCTCCGGGTCGCTTGAGCCGAATCATCACCGCCTCGGATACCACGGAGCACCAGAACTCGCGCGCACGGCCTCGGCTCACGCTTCGCGTCTCCTTCCTGACAGCGTCTCCCACCATACGCTTTCCGGCGGGTCGTGACAATGCAAACGGAGGGCGGGGCCCGATTTGGTATCGCCAATGCCGCAGCAGTTCATATATATTGTGGCGCTAGGTTTCCAAGGTCAATCCGTCGGGGAGGTATGGCTTTGCGTCGCTCGGCGCTGGATCGCCTCACCACCGTCACCTGCTTCGGGCTGCTTGCGTTCGTCTCGACGGCCTGCAGCACGTTCTCCGGCGCCGCCGTCCCTGTCGATTCGGCGATCGTTGTCGGTCCTCCGGCCACCATCGAAGCCGCGCTGCCGCCCGATGGCGAGATCGGCGTCGGACCCACGGCAACCACGCCCGACGCCTCGCTCACGCTCGTCGCCTCCGCGCCGACCGCCTCGGACGCGGCCGAGGACTCCAAGCCGGCGCCCGAGATTGCGGCGCTCGCGGAGGGAATGGCGCAGGCGCGTCAGCCGGGTGCCGACACGGACATGGAGCCCGAAGAGTACGACCCCTGGGAAGGCTGGAACGAGCCGATGTTCAACTTCAACCGGCGCGTGGATCAGTACGTTCTCAAGCCGGTTGCCAAGGGCTACAACTTCGTCGTCCCGGACGAGATCCAGATCATGATCTCCAACGGCTTCGACAACATCTCGTTCGTGCCGCGACTCGTGAACAGCCTGCTACAGGGCAAGATGTTGGGCGCCGGTCGTGAGCTCGGCCGCTTCCTGATCAACAGCACCGCCGGCGTGGGTGGCCTCTTCGATCCGGCGAAGGACGTCTTCGGCATCCTCAAGAGCCGCGAGGACTTCGGCCAGACGCTGGGCGTGTGGGGCGTGAGTCCGGGCCCCTACGTGATCGTGCCCTTCCTCGAGCCGTTGACCGTGCGTGATGGCGTCGGCAAGGCCGTGGACGCCGCGATGGATCCGCTGGCGTACTTCGTGCCCCTCATCTGGGATCGGCTGGCCATGAAGGTGGGCGACATCGTCAACGAGCGTTCACTCAACCTGGACCTCTTCCAGGGCTTCGAAGAGAGCGTGATCGACATGTACAGCGCCGTCCGTCACGCCTATCTGCAGCGCCGGCTCCGCCTGATCCGGGAATAGCGGCCGCGGGGGACCTGCGGCGTGGGGTGGCGGACCTGGGCCGCCGGCGGCGCGGCGCTCGGGCTGGCCCTTCTCGGGGGCTGGCTCATCTATAGCTCTCGCGCGCTCGCCGCGTCCGACACCGACCGTAACGTCCAGGCCGGCCGCGCCCTCTTCGCGACCCACTGCGCGACGTGCCACGGCGACGGTGGCCGCGGCGACGGGGCGTCGGCCGCGGGCTTCGGCACGCGCCCCGCCGACCTGGCCGACGGGCGCCTGATGAACGGCTTGCCCGACGAATTTCTCGCCAGCGTGATCACGCACGGCGGACCGGCGCAGGGGCTCGCGCCCACGATGCCGCCGTTCGACCGCCTGCTCAGCGCCGACCAGATCCGCGCCGTCATCGCATTCGTGCGCACGCTGGCGCGGCCCGAGTACCGCGGTGGACCGACGACGCTGGTGCGGCCGCCACACGTGCCGCGGCAGCCGATCTTCTTCAACCACGTGGTCCACGCGGGCTCGTTCCAGATCCCCTGCCAGTACTGTCATGCCGATGCGCGACGCTCCGAGTACGCGGGCCTGCCCTCGGTCGAGCGCTGTGTGGGCTGCCACAAGATCATCGGCGTCGCCGACAATCCCGAGATTGCCAAGATCCACGACTATGCGCGTCGCGGCACGGCGATCCCGTGGGTGCGCATCTTCAAGGTGCCGGAGTTCACCCACTTTCCGCACAAGGCGCACGTGCGCGCGGAGGTGGCCTGCCAGACCTGCCACGGTCCGATCGAGCGCATGCCCGTGGTTGGCAGCGATACCGGCCCCGCGCTCACCGACGATCTCACGCGCCTCGTGGGGCTGAACCCGCCTCAGCGCCCGTTGACGATGGGCTGGTGTGTCGAGTGTCACCGCCGCGAGAATGCGGCGCGCGGCCTGCACGCCCCGCTCGACTGCGTCGCCTGCCACCACTGAGACGCGTGCGCGCGCGGACGTCGCGCCGAGCGCTCATGCGCACGGAGATCCTCACCACGGCCGCGGAGCTGTTCCGCGCCCGGGGCTACCGCGCCACGACGCTCGACGAGCTCGCGCGCCGCCTCGGGATCTCGAAGGCCACCGTCTACGGCCACTTCCGCTCGAAGGAGGACCTGCTCGCCGCGATCTTCCATCGCACGATGACGCTCGCGGAGGCCGGCCTGGCCGCGATCCGCGTCAGCCGCCTGCCGCCCGCCGAGCAGCTGCGCGAAGTCATCCGTCATCACGTGCGGCTGGTCGTCGCCGAGCGCGCCTTTCTCACCGTCTTCTTCAGCGAAGAGGGCAGCCTGCCCGCGCGGCTGCAGAAGGACATCGTGCGTCGCAAGGCGCGCTACGACGGCGCGGTCCGCCGAATCGTCGAGCGCGCGGTGCGGGCGGGGGAGGTGCGGGCGGCCGAGCCGCGGCTGCTCGTGCTCGCGCTGCTCGGCATGTCCAACTGGGTGTATCGCTGGTATCACCCCGGCCGTGGGCGTGCCTGGGACGCCGACACGATCGCTGACGCCTTCATCGATCTGGTCGAGCGCGGCTACCTGGCCACGCCGGCGGCGCATGGCCGCGAGGTCGGTCGGCGGCTCGAGCGGCTGGAGAACGAGATCCGCGCGCTGCGGCCGCTGCTCCGCGGAGTCAGCGGCCGCTAATCGGCCTTGAAGTATTTCGCAGCCGGGTGATGGAAGACGAGCGCGGAGACCGAGGCCTCGGGATCCATCATGAAGCCCTCGGTCAGCGCGACGCCGATCGTCGTGTCGGGCCGGAGCAGGCGCCAGAGCGTCGCCTGATCCGCGAGGTCGGGACACGCGGGATAACCGAACGAGACGCGGACGCCGCGATAGCGGCCCTTGATCCGGTCGGCGATGCTGACGTCCGGCGGATCGGGAAATCCCCAGAGCGTGCGCAGCCGCGCGTGCAGCATCTCGGCGAACGCCTCCGCGGACTCGATCGCGAGGGCCTGCAGCGCGTGCGAGCGTAGATAGGCGCCCTGCTCCTTCCATTCCTGCGCCCGCTCGCGCACGCCGGCGCCGCACGTGACCGCGAACATCGCCACCCAGTCGTCGGCGTCGTCGCGAACGTAATCGGCGAGACACAGCCGCTCGCCGGCGGGCTGGCGCGGAAAGGTGAAGCGCGCGACTTCGCTCGCGTCGGATCCGAACAGACGGATCGTCTCGCCCTCCGAGCGCGCGCGGAACCAGCGATACACGCCGTCAGCGCGCAGGAGACCGTCGCGGATCGCCTCGGCCTTCAGCCCCTCGACCACGTCGTGCAGTTCGCGCGCCTTCGCGTCGCCGTCCTCGAGCAGTCGCGACACGAGCCCTCGCAACCCCAGATGCTTGCCATAGAGCATCTGGAGATTCAGGTATGGATAGATCTGGGCGAGGGGAACCCGGCGGAGCACGTGTGACTCGAGATCGGGCGGCGCGGAGGGCTCGACGCGCGGGACGTCGGCCTTCGCGCGCACGGGCGGTGTCGCGGCCCGGGGCCCCTCCGCCGACGCGGCGCCTGCCGCCAGCGCGGCCTGCTCGGCGCGCACGCGCTCGACGAGCCGGTCGCGCGTCACCGCCGTGAAGAGCTGATTGGCCAGGTCGAGGCCGTCCATCGCGTCCTTGGCATAGAGCGTCAGCCCCCCGTACTCGGCCGCGATGCGCGTGGCGGTGAACTTCTTGGTGAGCGCCGCGCCGCCGACGAACAGCGGGATCTCGATGCCGGCCGCCTTGAGATCCTGCGCGGTCACCACCATCTGCTGGGCCGACTTCACGAGCAGCCCCGAGAGACCGAGGGCATCGGGCTTGTGCGTGTGGTACGCGGCGATGAGATCCTCGGGCGGCACCTTGATGCCGAGGTTGATCACGCGATAGCCGTTGTTGCCGAAGATGATCTCGACGAGATTCTTGCCGATGTCGTGCACGTCGCCCTTGACGGTGGCCAGCACCATCACGCCGCGCGTGGCGGCATCGGCCTTCTCCATGTAGGGCTCGAGGTGGGCGACCGCGGCCTTCATCGCCTCGGCCGACTGCAGCACCTCGGCCACGATGAGCTGGTTGTCGTTGAATAGGCGCCCGACCTCGTCCATGCCGCGCATCAGCGGGCCGTTGATGATGTCCAGCGGCGCCGCCTCGCGCAGCTTCTCGTCGAGATCTTCGAGCAGGCCGTCACGGCTGCCCTCGACGATGTAGCGCGCGAGCCGCGCGTCGAGGGGCAGGGTATCGCGGGGCACCGCGGTCTTTACGCGATCCCGGAAGTGCGCGGCGAAGGCCGCCACCGGATCGGCGCCGCGGTTTTCCAGCAAATCTTCGGCGAGCCGCCGCTCCTCCTCGGGGATGGACGGGTACCGCTCGAGCCGCTCGGTGTTGATGATCGCGTAGTCGAGGCCGGCCTTCGTGCAGTGATAGAGGAAGACGCCGTTCAGGACTTCACGGCCGGCGGCCGGCAACCCGAACGAGACGTTCGAGATTCCCAGGATGGTCTTGCACTCGGGGAAGCGTGATTTGATCGCGCGTAGCCCCTCGATGGTTTCCACGGCGGAGCCGATATAGTTGGCGTCGCCCGTGCCGACGGGGAAGACCAGTGGATCGAAGATGAGGTCGCGCGCCGGGATCCCGTACTTGCGGGTGAGCAGCTCGTACGAGCGCTCGGCGATCTCGAGCTTGCGGGCGCGGGTGACCGCCATGCCCTGCTGCTTGTTTTCGTCGATGCAGCCTACGACCGTTGCGGCGCCGTACGAGCGCAGCAGCGGCGCCACGCGCTCGAAGCGCTCCTCGCCGTCCTCGAGGTTGATGGAGTTCACGATCGCCTTGCCCTGGCAGTGGCGCAGCGCCAGCTCCAGGACGGCGGCGTCGGTGGAGTCGATCATGAGCGGCACCTTCACGCGCCGGGTCAGCTCGCGCATGAAGCGATCCATGTCGGCCGCCTCGTCGCGGTCGGGGTTGGCCAGGCACACGTCCAGCACCTGCGCGGAGGCGCGCACCTGCGCGCGACCGACCTCGGCCGCGTCATCGAAGCGGTCGGCGACGACGAGCTCCTTGAACTTGCGCGAGCCGATGACGTTGGTGCGCTCGCCCACGAACACGGGCCGGTTGTCGTCGGCGGGATAGAGCGCCTCGATGCCGCTCACGCCCTGCGGCTCGACGCCGGCCGGGCGGCGCGGCGGCTTGCCGGCGACCAGGCGCGCGATCGCGCGGATGTGCTCGGGCGTCGTGCCACAACAGCCGCCGACGAAGTTGACCCAGCGCTCGTCGACGAAGCGCGCGAGCTTCTGCGCCAGGCTCTGCGGCGTCTCGCCGTACTGGCCGCGCTCATCGGGCAGGCCCGCGTTGGGATACACGCTCGTCCAGCAGGTCGCCATGGTCGCCAGCGAGCGCAGGTGGTCGGTCATGAACTCCGGGCCGGTGGCGCAATTCAGGCCGATGCAGAACAGGCCGAGATGCTGCAGGGACACGTACAGCGCCTCGACGCCCTGGCCGGCGAGCATGGTGCCCATCGGCTCGATCGTCGCGCTGACCATCAGCGGCACATCCTCGCGTCCCACCGCGCGCTGCGCGGCACGCACCCCGAGCGCGGCCGCCTTGAGATTGAGCGTGTCCTGTGCGGTCTCGAGCAGCAACGCGTCGACGCCGCCGGCAAGGAGCCCCGCGGCCTGGACCTCGTAGGCCGCGCTCACCTCGTCGAACGTCACGTTGCGTGTCACCGAGATGGAGCGCGTGGACGGTCCCATGGCGCCGATCACGAGCCGGTCGCGCACGGCTTCGCGCGCCAGGCGCGCGGCGGCCAGACACAGCGCATGCGCCTGATCGGCGAGGCCGTACTCGCCGAGTACGTAGGGGGCGCAGCCGAAGGTGTTCGTCGACACGAGATCCGCGCCGGCGTCGAGGTAGGCGGCGTGGATGCCGCGGATGACGTCGGGCCGGGTGACGTTCAGATACTCGTTGCAGCCTTCATACCGCTCGCCGCCGAAGTCGGCGGCGCCCAGCCCCGCCGCCTGGATCATCGTGCCCATGGCGCCGTCGAGCACCAGGATCCGGTCGGCAAGGATGCGATCGATCGACCTCATCCCGACCATAGTAGCGCACGGTCCGGCGCCCCCTCGGAGCGGTATAGTAGGGCGGTCATGACGCCTACCCCCGCCCCCCTCGCGCTCGATGGCATCCGTGTCGTGGATCTCTCCCGTGTGCTGGCCGGTCCTTACTGCGGCGCGCTGCTCGGGGACCTGGGCGCCGACGTCATCAAGGTGGAGGACCCGGGCGTCGGCGACGAGTCGCGCACGTGGCCGCCGCACAAGGAAGGCGAGTCGGCGGGTTATCTCGTGAACAATCGCAACAAGCGCGGCATCGCGGTCAACCTCAAGGCCCCGGACGGCGTCGCGCTCGTCCGCCTCCTCGCCGCGACCGCGGACGTCCTGATCGAGAACTTCCGGACCGGGACGATGGAGGAGTTCGGCCTCGGGTACGAGGTTCTCGCGCGCGACAACCCGCGCCTCGTCTACTGCTCGGTCTCGGCATTCGGCCGCACGGGCCCGCGGGCCGACGCGGCCGGCTACGAGGCGCTCATGCAGGCCTTCAGCGGCATCATGTCGATCACCGGCGAGCCCGGCGGCCCGCCCGTGCGCTGCGGCGTGTCGTTCCTCGACCTGACGACGGGAATCCTCTGCGCGTTCGGGGTGCTCGGCGCGCTGAGGCTGCGCGAGCGGACGGGCCGCGGACAGCGCGTGGACGGCTCGCTGCTCGAGACCGCGCTTGGATTGCTGAACTTCCAGGCCGAGGGCTTCCTGCTCGCGGGGACCGTGCCGAAGGCCCTGGGCTCGGCGCACCCGTCACTGTCGCCCTACCGGAACTTCCGCTGTCGCGATGGCCAGTGGGTGTTCATCGCCGGCGCCAACGATCGGCTGTGGCGGCGGCTGGCCACGGCGCTCGGGCTCGGCGACATGGCCGCTGATCCGCGGTTCGCCACCAACATCGAGCGGGTGAAGAACCGCGCCGAGCTCGAGCGGCGCGTCGGCGATGCCATCGCCGCGCACGACCGCGAGCCGCTGCTGAAGCTGCTCGAGAAGGCCGACGTCCCCGCCACCCCCGTGAACACCGTCGACCAGGTGTTGAACGACGCCCAGACCGCCACCCGCCCGACGATCCGACGCGTCGCGCATCCGAAGCTGGGCGAGATCCCCGTCGTCGGCATGCCGGTGTCGTTCTCGGCGATGAACCCGAACGTGCGGCGCCACGCGCCCATGCGGGGCGAGCACACGGAGGAGATCCTGACGGAATGCGGTTACAGTGGCTCGCAGATCGCAGATCTCAGAGCGCGCAACGTCATCGCATAGGGTGCGGCGTGAGACGCGCTGCGCTCGGCCTGCTCCTGACTCTGGCGACCGCGCCCCCTGCCGCGGCGGGACTCTTTCGCTGGACGGCCGCCGACGGCGCCATCCACTACACGAGCGAGCTGGAGTCTGTCCCCGAGGTCTATCGCGCGGTGGCCGTCGACGTCGGCGCTCCGCTTCCGCGGGCCGAGGGCACGGCACCCGCGCCGGCCGGAACCGTCCTGTCCTTCACGGGCGGCGGGCCCGTGGTCGTGCAGGCGCGCCTCAACGGGGTGCCGCTGAGCCTGCTGCTCGATACCGGCGCCGACCGCACGGTGATCGCGCCCGCGGCGGTGGCGCGTGCCGGAATCGATCTGGCCGTCGGCTCGCCGATCCGGATCAGCGGCGTCACCGGCTCGGCCGGGGCGACAATGGTCGCGGTGCCGCTGCTCGAGGTGGCGGGCGCACGGGTCGGGCCGTTGTCGGTGATCGTCCACGCCGTTCCCAGCGAATCGCTCGATGGCCTGCTCGGCAGGGACGTCCTGGACGCGTTCACGATCACGTTCGATGCGGCGGCCGGTCAGGTCACGCTGGTGCCGCGATGAGTCCGAGTAGGCTTTACCACCTAACCTGGGAACAAGGTTTCCGTCGGCGATGAACCTCCGTCGTGCAGTCTCGCATCAGGCATGCGGTCGGACCGTCGAGGGGCCCGGCACCGTTGTTGCTCCGATCGTGGGCGTCCGGACTCCCGGATGTCTCACCACCTCGATCTCGGAGGGGTACCGCATGCGCACGATCCCAACGCCCCCGTGGGCGTTGTTGTTGGCCGGTGGCGACGGACGTCGTCTCAAGCCGCTGACGCGGCAGATCGCTGGAGATCCTCGGCCCAAGCAGTTCTGCGACATCCTGGACGGCGAGACGCTGCTGGACCGCACACGCCGGCGGGCGGAGCTCATCGCGAGACCCGATCAGCACGTGGTCGTGGTGAGCCGCCCGCACGAACCCTACTACCACGGTCTCGCCACGGAGCTTGCGCCAGATCGCCTCGTCGTACAGCCGCGAAACGCCGGCACGGCCGCAGGGATCATCTATCCACTGCTACGGATCCGCCAGCTCGCGGGCGACGTGCCGATCGCGGTCTTTCCCTCCGATCACTACGTCTCGGACGACGGCCCGTTCGTCACGGCCGTGGCGCACGCCGTCTCTGTGGCGCACGCCCGGTCGGGGTTCGTGGTGCTGCTCGGCGTCGAGGCCAGCGCGCCCGAGACCGAGTACGGTTGGATCGATCCTGACCCCGTTCCGCTGCCGCTGCCCGGCGAGCCGGCTTTCCCGATCAGGCGCTTCTGGGAAAAACCGTCGCTCCGTCTGGCCGAGCGGCTCTTCGAGCGCGGCGCGCTCTGGAACAGCTTCGTCATGGTCGGCTGGGTGGACGCTTTCCTCGGGCTCACGCGCCGCGTGGCGCCCGATCTTCTCGCTGCCTTCGACCCGCTGCGGCTCGCCATCGGCGGCCCACGGGAAGCGGAGGCCGCCGAGCGCGTCTACGCGGCGCTCGAGTCCAGTGGCTTCTCCGAACGTGTCCTCGTACCCGGCACGGATGATCTCCTGACGGTTCGCGTGAAGAGCGTGGACTGGAGCGACTGGGGTCATCCGCAGCGCGTCATGGCCACGGTGCGACGGACCGGATGGCGGCCGGCATGGCTCAACCGCGTGGAGCTGGCCTCGGCGGGCTAGCGCGACCGGGCGGCGGCATGGGTCCGATTCTCGTCGTCGAAGACGACTGGGATACCCGCCGCGCCCTCGGCGAGCTGCTGATCATTCTGTTCCCCGGCTCGCGTGTGCTGATGGCGGAGTCGGGTGAGGCGGCGCTCGAGCTGATCCGCCGCACGCGCCCGCGCGTGGTCATCCTCGACTTGCACCTCGGCGGAATCCACGGCTTCGACTTCGCCGCGCGCGTGGCCGCCATGGCCGATGGTCGACAACCCGCGATCGTCGCATTGACCGGCGATGCGAGCCCGGATACGGTGAAGAGGGCCGAGGCCGCCGGGTTCGCCGCGTTCCTGCGTAAGCCTGCCGCTGCGGACGTCTTGGAGACGGTGCTCCGGCCGATTCTCGAAGCGTAGCAGTGCGAGCCGCAGGACGTCGCGGGGCTGGGGCCCCGCCGTCCGAGGCGGGCCTATGAACTGAACCCGAGCCGGAGGCCGATGTGGAGCTCAGAGGCCGGACTGCCGTCGTCACCGGCGGCGCCAGCGGGATCGGACGCGCGCTGATCCTTCGCTTCGCGCGCGACGGCGCCAACGTGGTCGTCGCGGACGTCGACGAGCCGGGCATGGCGTCGGTGGCCGGCGAGGCGCAGGCGCTGGGCGTCAAGGCCATCGCCGTGCGCACCGACGTGAGCGAACGTTCCCAGGTCGAGGCGCTGGCGGCACGCGCGTTCGAGACCTTCGGCACCGTTCACGTGCTGTGCAACAACGCCGGCGTCGCCGCGTGGGGTGGCATCGAGTCGGCGACCCATCGCGACTGGCAATGGGTGCTCGGCGTGAACCTCTGGGGCGTCATCCACGGCGTCGAGGCCTTCGTGCCGCGGATGATCGCGCGCGGCGAGCCCGGTCACATCGTGAATACCGCGTCGATGGCCGGTCTCATCGCGAGCAAGGGCCTCGGCGTCTACAACACCTCCAAGTACGCGGTGGTCGGCCTGTCGGAGACCCTCGCGAAGGATCTCAGGCCGTATCGTATCGGCGTGTCGGTGCTGTGCCCGCTGGGTGTGCAAACGCGGATCCGTGACTCGGAGCGCAACCGTCCCGCCGCGCTTCGCAACGAGCGCGCGGAGCCGGTCACGCCGGTCGAGCTGATCGGCCGCTCGCTCGCGCCCGACGCGGTGGCCGACATGGTGCTGGCCGCCATCCGCGCCAACGAGCTGTACGTGATCACTCACGACGAGAGCCTCGAGCCGCTGCGCCGCCGCTTCGAACGCCTGGAGCGCTCGATCCTCGACCGCCGGCGCTGAACGCCCCCATCTGGATCGCGGACGCCGCGGCACTGGCGGCCACGGCCGGCACGCTGGCCGCGGCCCCCGGCGTGTCCCTGGACACCGAGGGCGACAGCCTCCATCACTATCCGGAACGACTCGCGCTCATGCAGCTGGCCACGCCGGACGGTGTGTGGCTCATCGATCCGCTGGCGCTGCCCGACCTCAGCCCGCTGGCGCCCGTGTTCGCCGGACAGGCGCCGGTGGTCGTCGTGCATGCGGGCGACAACGACCTGTCGCACCTCAAGCGGCGCTACGGCTTCGCCTTCCGCTCGATCTTCGACACCTCGATTGCCGCGCGTTTTCTCGGCGGCACCGCGCTCGGCCTCGACACGCTGCTGGAGACCTGGCTCGGCGTCACGCTGCCGCAATCACGCCAGCGCGACGACTGGTCGGTGCGTCCGCTCACGGCCGCACAGATCGACTATGCGGCCGCCGACGTCCGCCATCTCTTCGCGCTCAGGGATCGTCTGACCGAGGAGCTGCGCGCGCGCGGTCGGCTGCACTGGGTCGAGGAAGAGTGCGCGGCGCTCGCGGCGCAGATCGTGCCCGAGCGCGTGGTCGACCCCGATGCCTATCTCGGCGTGAAGGGCGCCCGCGAGCTGTCGCTGCGCGGCCTCGCCATCCTGCGCGAGCTGTGGGCCCTGCGTGAATCGCTGGCGCGCGCGGCCGATCGGCCACCGTTCAAGATCCTGTCCGAGGACATTCTTCTGGCCATCGCCCGCGCCGCGCCGCGCGACACGGCGTCGTTCGCGACGCTACCTGGCGTGACGGCGCGCGTGCTCGGCCGCTGGGGGCCGGCGCTCACCGCCGCGCTCGAGCGTGGGCTCGCGCTGCCGGACGCGGACCTGCCGCAGTGGCCGCATCGGCCGCGGCCGCGGATCTCGGGGGCGGTGAGTCGGCGGGTGGAGGCGCTGCGCAAATGGCGCGCGAGCGCCGCGCAGCGCATCGGGCTCGATCCCGGCGTGCTGCTGTCGAACCGGGTCATCGGCCAGATCGCAGAGGCGGCGCCGCGCACGATCGACCAGCTGGCGGCCGTCGAGGGTGTGCGGCGCTGGCGCGCGGAGGCCTTCGGTGCCGAAATCATTGCGGCCCTCGGCGGCCCGTGAGAGGCTGGGCGCTCGTATGGACTGGCGGACCAACCTCGTGGACCACGATCCCGGCCTCGCACGCATCTTGCGTGAGGCACGCAGCATCGCGGTGCTCGGCGCCAAGGGCGAGCCGGCGCAGCCCGCGTTCTACGTGCCCGCATATCTGAAAGCGCACGGCTATCGCGTGCTGCCCGTCAATCCCACGCGGATGGGCGAGCGCATCCTCGGCGAGTCCGTCGTCGCCACGCTGGCCGATCTGCGAGAGGCGCCCGACGTCGTCGAGGTGTTTCGCCGTCCGGAATGCTTGCAGGCGCACGCGGTGGAGATCGTGCGGCTGCCGTGGACGCCGCCGGTGGTGTGGTTCCAGCTCGGTATCCGCGACGACGCCGCGGCGGAGATGCTCGCGCGCGCGGGCATCCGAGTCGTGCAGGATCGCTGCATGATGCCCGAGCACCGCCGATTGTTAGGCGCAGCGTAGAACGGAGGGGTATGGGGAACCCCACGGGGGTTCCCCGGTAGCAATGGTCACGGTGTAAGCCAACAGCGCGAGACGGAGGGGTATGGGGAACCCCACGGGGGTTCCCCGGTAGCAATGGTCACGGTGTAAGCCAACAGCGCGAGACGGAGGGGTATGGGGAACCCCACGGGGGTTCCCCATCAACAATGGCCGGAGAATATGCGTTCGTGATGAAGGACCTCCGCAAGGTGGTCCCGCCCAAGCGCGAAATCCTGCGCGGAATCTATCTGTCGTTCTTCCATGGCGCGAAGATCGGCGTCCTCGGCGCCAACGGCGCGGGCAAGTCGTCGCTGCTGCGCATCATGGCCGGCGCCGACCGCGATTTCCTCGGCGAGGCCTTTCCCGCCGACGGCTTGCGCATCGGCCACCTGTCGCAGGAGCCGCAGCTCGACCCGGCCAAAGACGTGCGCGGCAACGTCGAGCAGGGCGTGGCCGAGACGCGCGCGCTGCTGACGCGCTTCGAGGAGGTCTCGGCCAAGCTCGGCGAGCCGCTGTCGGACACGGAGATGGAGAAGCTCCTCGAGGAGCAGGCGCGCCTGCAAGACCGCATCGACGCCGCCAACGCCTGGGATCTCGACCGGACGGTGGAGCTGGCCATGGACGCGCTGCGCGTGCCGCCCGGCGACGCCGAGGTGGCGAAGATCTCCGGCGGCGAGCGCCGTCGCGTGGCCCTCTGCCGCCTGCTGCTCTCGCGGCCCGACATGCTGCTGCTCGATGAGCCGACCAATCATCTCGACGCCGAGTCGGTGGCGTGGCTCGAGCGCTTCCTCGACGACTATCCGGGCACCGTCGTCGCCATCACGCACGATCGCTACTTCCTCGACAACGTGGCGAAGTGGATTCTCGAGCTCGACCGCGGCCACGGCATTCCGTGGGAGGGTAACTACACCTCGTGGCTCGAGCAGAAGGAGCGCCGGCTCGCCCACGAGGAAAAGGCCGACGCCGCGCGCCAGCGCACGCTGGCCCGCGAGCTGGAATGGGTGCGCATGGCGCCGCGTGCGCGCCAGGCCAAGAGCAAGGCGCGCCTGGCCGCCTATGACGCGCTGCTGAGCGAGTCATTCGAACAGCGCGCGGACAAGCTGGAGATCGCGATCCCGAATGGTCCGCGACTCGGCGACGTCGTCGTCGAGGCCGACCACGTGGCCAAGGCGTACGACGACCGCGTGCTGATCGACGACCTCTCGTTCAAGCTGCCGCGCGGCGGCATCGTCGGTGTGATCGGGCCGAACGGGGCCGGCAAGACGACGCTCTTCCGCATGATCGTTGGGCAGGAGCAGCCGGACAAGGGGACGCTCCGCGTGGGCGAGACGGTCAAGCTCGCCTACGTCGATCAGAGCCGCGACGCGCTCGACGCGAAGAAAACCGTCTGGGAGGAGATTTCCGGCGGGCTCGATCTCATGACGGTAGCCGGCCGCAGCATGCAGTCGCGCGCCTACGTCGCATCGTTCAACTTCCGGGGCACCGATCAGCAGAAGCGCGTGGGCGAGCTGTCCGGTGGCGAGCGCAACCGCCTGCACCTCGCCAAGGTGCTGACGGCCGGCGGCAACGTGCTGCTGCTCGACGAGCCGACCAACGACCTCGACGTCGACACGCTGCGCGCGCTGGAAGACGCGCTGCTCGACTTCGCCGGCTGCGCGGTGGTCATCAGCCACGATCGCTGGTTCCTGGACCGCATCGCGACGCACATGCTGGCCTTCGAGGACGACGGCCGCGTGGTGTGGTTCGAGGGGAACTACCAGGACTACGAAGCCGATCGCAAGCGGCGACTCGGGGCCGAGGCCGAGCGTCCGCACAGGCTGCGCTTCAAGAAGCTGCGCACCGCCTGACCCGCGCGGCGACGACCGCCGCGCGTCTCGCGCGCGCGAGGGCGCGGGTGCCCGACGGGTCATGCCATGGGCTGCGCTGACAAACGAAACACGTTCCCGCGGGAACGTTTCGGCGGCCACTGCATCAGGCACCTCGGGGCTTGGAGGCGAAGATCAAGACGTTCTCGCCTTCGCGGCGCACCCGCTGGAGCCGCACGCTGCCGAAGTGTCGACGGAGCATGCGCGCGAGCGCGCCGGCATCACCGCGGCGATGGCGGTTGACGACGAGCGTGCCGTCGTCGGCGACCAGCGGGACCACCGCCTCCACCACCGGGCGCGAGCGCTCCAGGTCGGCGTAGGCGGCGTCTTCCATGACGAAATCGAAGCGGCGCCCGGCGTCCCGCAGCGCCGCCGCCACCGTCTCGGCGTCGCCGCAGTAGAACTCCATCGGGCCGAGGTCGGCGAGGCCGAACCAGCGGCGTGCCACGTCGAGAATGACCGCATCGCGTTCGATCGCGGTGACCAGCCGGGGCGTCGTCAGCCGATGGATGAGGTGCGCTTGCGTGCCGCCGCCGAGCCCGACCAGCAGCACGCTCGGCTCCGACGGAAAACGCACCGACGCGACGCCCTGCCACCAGTATTCGCGCTCGATGGCCGACCAGTCGCCGTTGAGCGGATAGGCCGAAAGGATGGCGCCGGCGACGATGAGGCGACGCTCGTGCCGATAGTCCACGACGCGAATGCGGCCGGACAGCGCCGACCAGCCGCTGTGCGTCGTGGTCGAGCGTCGTGCCCGTCCCATCGCGGGGGACGTCAGCGCGGCGCCATGCGAATCGCGCCGTCGAGCCGGATGGTCTCGCCGTTGAGCATCACGTTGGTGATGATGTGGCAGGCGAGCGCGGCGTACTCGTCGGGCTGGCCGAGGCGCTGCGGAAACGGCACCTGCTTGGCGAGGGACGCGCGTACGGGCTCCGGCAGCGTGCCGAGCAGCGGCGTCTCGAAGATCCCGGGCGCGATCGTCACCACGCGGATGCCGAGCTCGGCGAGGTCACGCGCCACCGGCAGCGTCATGCCGACGATGCCGCCCTTCGACGCCGAGTACGCCGCCTGACCGATCTGGCCGTCGAATGCGGCGACGGACGCCGTGTTGATCACGACGCCGCGCTCGCCGTCGCGGCTCGGCGCGTTCTGCGCCATGTGGCCGGCGGTCAGGCGGATGCAGTTGAAGGTGCCGATGAGGTTGACGTTGATGACGCGCGAGAATTCCTCGAGCTTGGCGGGGCCGGACTTGCCCAGCGTCTTCATCGCGGTGCCGATGCCGGCGCAGTTCACGAGCACGTTGATCGCGCCCAGCTGCGTGCGCGCGGCGTCGAGCGCCGCGGCGACCTCGTCGGCGCTGGTGACGTCGGCCGGCGTGAATAGCGCGGCGTCGCCGAGCGATTTGGCCACGTCCGCGCCGGGCGACGCGGGACGATCGAGCAGGGCGACGCGGGCGCCGGCGCTGGCGAGCCGGGCGGCGGTGGCGCGGCCGAGGCCCGAGGCGCCGCCGGTGACAACGGCACGAACGGATGCGAGCTCCATGGACGGTCCTCCCGGCCGTAATGGTATCCTCGAACTCGATATCCATGCGCACGCCTTACAGACCGGCCGCGCGGCGCCGGATTCTCTGCGTGTATCCGGTGTATGCGCGGTCGTTCGGCACCTTCCAGTACGCATATCGCTTCTTCGGCGGCAGCGTGCGCGCGTTCATGCCGCCCCAGGGCCTGCTCGCGGTGGCCGCGTATCTGCCGGAATCGTGGGACGTGCGCTTCGTCGACGAGAACTCGCGCGCGGCGACGGACGACGACTTTCACTGGGCCGACGCGGTGTTCGTCTCGGGCATGCACGTGCAGCGGCCGCGGATCCACGAGGTGATCGCGCGTGCCCACGCCCACGGCCGTCCCGTCGTGCTCGGCGGTCCGTCCGTCTCCGGCTGCCCGGAGTACTATCCCGACGCCGACGTGCTTCACGTCGGTGAGCTCGGCGACGCCACCGACCGGCTCATCGAGTACCTCGACCATCACGGCGGCCGCCCCCGCGAGCAGCTCCGGTTCGAGACGGCCGAGCGTCTGCCCCTGGCGAGCTTTCCGACGCCCGCCTATCACATGCTGCGGCTGCGCGAGTACTTCATCGCCAATATCCAGTTCTCGAGCGGCTGCCCGTATTCCTGCGAGTTCTGCGACATCCCGGCGCTCTACGGCCGCAACCCGCGGCTGAAGACGCCGGAGCAGATCTGCCGCGAGCTGGATCTCATCGCGGGCGCCGGCTGCACGTCCGTCTATTTCGTCGACGACAACTTCATCGGCAACCAGAAGGCCGCGCTGGAGCTCCTGCCGCATCTCGTGGCGTGGCAGCAGCGCAATCGGTATCCCGTGCGGTTTGCCTGCGAGGCCACGCTCAACATCGCCAAGAACGAGCGCGTGCTGGCGCTGATGCGCGAAGCCGGGTTCATCACGGTGTTCTGCGGCATCGAGACACCGGAGCCGCAGGCGCTGCGCTTCATGTCGAAGGATCAGAATCTGCGCATGCCGATTCTCGAGGCGGTCGAGCGCATCAACGCCCATGGGCTGGAGGTCGTCTCCGGCATCATCCTGGGTCTGGACACCGACACGCTCGAGACGGCCGAGCACATCATCGAGTTCATCCGCGAGTCGCGCATTCCGCTGCTGACGATCAACGTCCTCTATGCGCTGCCGAAAACCCCGTTGTGGCGACGGCTGGAGGCGGAGGGACGGCTCGTGCCCGAGGCGGGGCGCGAGTCGAACGTCGCCTTCCGGCTGCCCTACGACACGGTGATCGAGATGTGGCGCCGCTGCATCACGACCGCGTACGAGCCCCAGGCCGTGTACGCCCGCTTCGCGCACCAGGTCGCGCACATCTACACGCGACGTCTCGACTATCCGAGCAACGCGCAGCGCGCGTCCTGGCAGAACATGCGCATGGGGCTCGGCATCCTGGCGCGACTGTTCTGGAACGTCGGCGTGCGCGGCGACTATCGCCGCACCTTCTGGCGGATGGCATGGCCGGCGCTTCGTGCCGGCAAGATCGAGCCGCTGATCCACGTGGCCGTGGTCAGCCATCACCTCATCGAGTACACGCGGGATTGCGTGCGCGGGCTCGGCGAGTCCTCGTTCTATGCGCCGGGCGCGGCGCCGACAGTGCCGGCCGCCGACACCTCACCGGCGGCGGCGGTCTAGCGAATCCGGGCTACGCCGCTTCCCCGGTGTGTGCCCAGAAATCGTCGTCGCGGTCGGGCTGTGTGAGACGCGGCGGTACTTTCTTCCGATGGAAGAAATCGCACATGATCTTGTTGGCGACCGCCCAGTCGTCACCGTAGACGCAGTGATGATGTGGGCAAAGACCCGCGTCTCCCGACAGCTGCAAGCCACACGATGCGCAGAGGCTCATGCCCTCACTGCAAAGCGAAGGACATGCCAACCCCGAATTCGCGCTTGGCGACGGAACGTGAATGCCTTAGAGTGGCAAAGTTCGCTCCGGTCAGAAATTTTACGAAGGGAAATCCCGCGCATGCGTCTCGTCCTCTGGATCGCGTTTTTCGTCGTCTCAAATCTGCTTGGGATCGAGGCGTTCAAGGCGGCGGTGACGCTGCCGTCGGACGAGCGCCTGTTGCCCTGCCTGCTCACGTTCCCGCTGATCGGTCTCACCGCGCTCAGCGCCACCCGCGTCCTCGAGGCGTGGCGTCGTCGCGACGACGAGTAAGTTCTACAATCCACGCGCACTCAGCGCGAAACGGGGCGATCCCCTTTCGCGTCATCGTGGCATTCGGTGTGCAACCCCCCTCCATCGTGTGAGGCGCGCCGTTTCCTCGTGCGGCGGCGAAAGGAGTCACCGATGGACATTCTGCTGTGGATCGTGTTCGGCCTTGTGGTCGGGCTCGTCGCCAAGCTGATCATGCCCGGAAACGATCCGGGTGGGATCATCCTGACGATCGTGCTCGGCATCATAGGCGCGATGCTCGGCGGTTGGCTCGGTCGTGTACTGGGCCTCTACCGTGAAGGCGAGGCGGCCGGATTCATCATGGCCGTCGTCGGCGCGGTCATCCTTCTCGGCATCTATCGCCTGGTGCTGCCGGGTCGCACTCGCGTGTAGGGACGCGGGGGGCCCCGCGGCCCCCCAACCCTGCAGCCTCTACAACAGGTCGCGAATCGGCAGCGCCAGCGTCTCCAGGAGCTTGGCCCTGATTCCGCGCTTCTTCCAGTCCTCGAGCGTGATCTGGCGCGAGCGCGTCAGGTCGTCGGTGAACGCGGCTTCCAGCCGCTGCGCCACCTCGCGGTTGTAGACGATCACGTTCAGCTCGTCGTTGACGGCAAAGGAGCGGTTGTCGAGATTGGTGCTCCCGACCGTGGCCCACACGCCGTCGATGATCATCGTCTTGCTATGCAGGAGCGCGGGCGCGTACTCGTAGATCTGGATGCCGGCCCTCAGGAGGTCGCCGAACTGCCGGCGGCTCGCCTGCCGGACGATGTTGTGATCGATGGCGCCGGGCACCAGCACCATGATCCGCACGTTGCGTCGCCGGGCGGCGATCAACGCATCCCGCATGGACTTGTCGATCACGAAGTAGGGGTTCGTGATGTGGATCGAGCGCTGCGCGGAGTTCACCGCGAGCAAGAACGTCGTGTACATGGCGAAGCTGCCCGCGGCGGGAGAGCTCTTCACCACCTGCGCATAGACGTCGCCGCCCGGCGCGATCGGCCGCGGAAAGTACGCCTCGCCGCCCAGCACGACGCCGGTTGCCTCCAGCCAGTTCTCGACGAAGGCCGCCTGTAGATATTCCACGGCCGGCCCCTGGATGCGAATGTCTGTGTCGCGCCAGTGGTTCTCCGTACGGCCGTTGCCCATCCACTTGCGGCTGACGCCGGAGCCGCCCGTGAAGCCGATGCGACCGTCCACGACCAGGATCCGGCGATGGTTGCGGTTGCTGTAGCGGCCCAAGACGTACTGGGTCAGGGGACGGAACCACGCGACGTGACAGCCCGAGCGCGACATCGCGTCGCTGTATTCCGTCGGCATGCTGAGGGTGCCGAAGGCGTCCAGGAGAACGTTGACGCCGACGCCGGCCCGGCAGCGCTCGGCCATGGCCTCCGCGAGGTCCCGGGAGATGGGGCCATCCTCATAAAAGTATTGCGCATAGGTGATTGTGTACTGCGCCCCGCGGATCGCCTCGAGCATGGCCGGGAAGATCTGCTCGCCGTTGAGGAGGAGGTCGGCTCGATTGCCGCCGACGATCGGGGCCGACGCGTACGCCTCCAGGGTCGGGAAGAACGATGGCTCTCCCAGGGCAAGGGAGGGAAGCGCGATGTGCGGGTAAACCCGCGCACATGCGGAGGTCAAGAGGACAACGCACAGGACGGACCACAGCGGGAGCGCTCGGCGCCTCGGCATCGCGCGTACCTTGTTGGGTCGGCCGCGAATGGGTCGCGGGAAGAGGATTAGACGCCACCGTCGCCCCCGCAGCCGGTGGCGCATCGTTTGCTCGCGTTGGTTTCAGCATACCGCCATGCTGGAAGGAATGCTCCTGATGCTCCTCGCTCTCGGTGGCAACGGGGGGTCGCCCGCTGCGTCGATGCCATCGCTGGCCGCGCCCGATCCGGTCGTCGGCGTCTGGCGTGGGACCTGGACGGCGCAGGGTGGAGACAATCCGGTTCCCGTCGAAGCGATCGTGACTGCGCCGTCGAAAGACGGCCGGCTGCAGGCACTCGTCGCGACCGGCGTCGGCCGTCTGCGTCGCATGACGCCCGTCATCGGACGGGTCGAGGCGGACGGCGCGCGGTTCACATTGCCCGGCGGCGGCAGCCTGCGGCTCGCCGCCGGCTCGGCCTCACGACTGATCGGCGTCGTCAAGGGCGCGGCCGACAATGGGTCGATGCCTGGAGACGGCACGCTGGAGTTGGCCCGAGTCCGCCGGTGATCCAGCTCTTCCGGGTCAGGGGCATCCCGGTACGGATCGACGCCGGATGGCTTCTGATCTTCTGTCTCGTCACCTGGAGCCTCGCGGCGGGCTATTTCCCACACGTGTTGCCGGCGCGCTCGACGGCCACGTACTGGCTGCAGGGTGTCGCGGCGGCGCTGCTGCTCTTCGGATCCGTCTTCCTTCACGAGCTGTCGCACGCGCTCGCCGCGGTCGATCAAGGCGTGCCGGTCGGGGGCATCACGCTGCACGTCTTCGGCGGTGTGTCGCAGCTCGACGCCGAGCCGCCGACGCCACGGGCCGAGGTGCTGATCGCCGTCGTCGGACCGCTGACGAGCTTCGCGATCGCGGGCTTGTGTCTGATTGCGAACAGGGTCGTCGAAGGCTCACCGGCATTCCACGCGCTGGCAAGCTATCTCGCGCTCATCAATCTCATGGTCGGCGTCTTCAACCTCATTCCCGGGTTTCCCCTCGACGGCGGCCGAATCTTGAGAGCGACGCTCTGGTGGTGGACCGGGCGTCTGGGTCACGCCACGCGGATCGCCAGCCGGTGCGGCTCGGTGGTCGCGGTGCTCTTGATCGGCGTCGGCGGCGTGCGCGCGCTCGCCGGCGATCTGGTCGGCGGTCTTTGGCTGGCGCTGATCGGTCTGTTTCTGCAGCAGGCCGCGCGCTCGTCGTGGGAGCTCATGCGCGTGCGCGCGCGGCTCGAGCGGCTGTGTGTCCGGGATCTCATGACCCGCGCGCCGCTGATCGCGGATCTCGTCGCGCCGCTCGCCGAGGCGGGAACGGCGCTCGGCGCCGAGCAGGTCGTCCATCCGGGGGACTCTGCCTGGACCGCATTCCTCAAGCTCGGTCGAACGCGCGGCGCCCAGGTTCCGGTCGTCGAAGGCCATGCGCTCGTCGGCGTCGTGACGCAGCATGCCCTGCAGGGTGCGCTCGCCGCCGACGGCGCTGACTCGCCGGACGGCGCGCGGCGCGCCGCGTGAAAACACTCGTCGCGCTTGCCGCGCTCGCTGCGGCGCTGTTCGGCGGCGCCGGTGCGCTGCCGCTGGTGGTCGAGGCGCGATTGGCCTCGTTGGCGCCCGGCGGCCTGGCCGTCGCCGGTCTGCACTACAACCCGCTCACCGGCCGCCTCACGCTGCGCGAGGTCCGAGCACACGATGAGTCCGGCCGCGAGATCTTCCGCGCCGACGAGGTCGAGGCCACGGCCCCGCTCGCCGACTTTTTCAGTGGCGCGCCGCTCACCTTGCAGCGCGTCCGGATGGTCGCACCGCGGCTGGTGGTCGCTCAGGCGCCCGCGCTGACCCTGGTCGGCCTCGGCGCCGCGGGATTCGCCGCCGCGCCCGTCACCGTCGACGGGATCATGGTGAGCGACGGCAACCTCGTCGTCGAAGAGCCCGGACGGCGAGCTCTCGTCGCCCGCGATCTGACCGCCAGCGTCGATCGCCTCAACGGCGCCGGCGAGCCCGACGCTGCGTTCGCGGTGGAGACGGCGCTGTACGGTGCGAACGTGCGGATCACGGGCCAGCCGCTGAGTCGTGGCGCATACGCGCTCCGCGTTCGAGCGAGAGGACTCGACGCCGCCGCGCTGCTCGAAGATTTTCCGCAGATGCTCGCGTCCGCCGGTATGCGCCTGGCCCAGGGGCGCGCGGACGTCGATGCGACGCTCGTCGTCGCCGGCTCGCGCGTGCTGGCCTCCGGGCAGCTGCGGGTCGAACGGCTCGTCGCCCGCTTTGCAGAGCCGCGCAGCGCGCCGTTCGTCGCGTCGGCGCTGATCGTCGCGGTGGATCGATGGGACGTCGCCGCGGGCACGGGACGTATCTCGCGGCTCGAGCTGCAACGGCCCACGCTCACGCTCGATCGTGGAACGCCGGGCGCGATCAGTGCGCTCGTCGACTGGCTCTCCAGCCCCGAGGTCCTGCTGCGTCGAGTCCGCATCCTCGACGGCACCGTGCGCCTCGCCGTGGGGGCCCAGCCGGTGACTCTGCGCGGCTTCACGCTTGGCTTACAGTCGGCGGCCGAGACCGGCCCTCGCGCCGGCTTTGTGCTGACTGCACGCGCGGGTCTCGGCGGTGCGGGACGGCTCACGCTGGATGGCGCGCTGTCGCGCGATTTCCGCCGCACTGAAGGCGCCGTGCGGGCAATCGGCGTGACCGTCGAGGGCTGTGGCCTTGAGGACGTCAGCATGCCGGTGCCGGTCGAGGCATCGCCGAGCGCGGTGCTCACGGCGCTCGCGTCCGTCTGCGGACTATAGAACGTGGGGGCCCCGAGATGGCCCCCAGCTTCACCGAGCGAAGGGGCTACGCCCCCTCGGACTCCCCGGCCACGTTCGGAGCGCCCCGGCAAAGCCGGGGCGCTCCTGACGCGCGCTACTTCTGCTGCTTCGAGTCGCTCGGCTTCGCCGACGTGCCGGACGAGCCGCCTGACTTCATTTTGGTGTCGCTCGAAGCCTTCGTGTCGGACGAGGCCGGTGCGCCGGTGCTCGGCGAGGCCGCCGGGCTGCTGCTCGACGACGGCGCTGACGTCTTCGCGACGCCCAGCTTGGCCGACGTCTCGGCGTCGAGACGACCGGTCGCCTTCAGCCCCTGCTTCTGCTGATAATCACGCAGCGCAGCCTGAGTCTTGGGTCCCATCACGCCATCGATGTCGCCCGGATCGTAACCCTGTTCCTTGAGCGCCTGCTGCACGGCCTTCACCTGCTCGGTGTTGGCGGACATGCCCGCGCCGCCGCGCGCGCCACCTGCCGCCCGACCTTTGCCGCCGTAGGCGCTGTCGGATGACTTGTCCGAGGATTTCATATCGGTCTTTGGCCCCTGCGCAAGCGCCGGAGCCGCCGCCAACGCGAAGGCGACGGCCAGCGCCATTGCGCCCGTGAATGTCTTCATCGCTCTCCCTCCTGCCTACTGTGGGGTATTGGAAATTTCCCGCGCCGGCCTTCAACTAGCCTGGCGACGGTCCGCCACCGACTTGCGCAAGTCTTGCGCGACGGGTGGCGCTTCGACCCGCGCGACTCGCGGCAGCGTCACGGGACGGCCGTCGCGCGCGGAACGGTAGATTGCTTCGACGATGCGGACGTCGGTGAGGCCTTCGATGCCGGACGGCTCGGGCACGACGTCCCGGAGCACGGAATTCGAGAACTGGGCGAGCTCCGCCGCCACGGCGTCTACGGGCTCGAACGTGATGTCCTCGCGTTGACCACCGCGTACGACCTCCAGCGTGGACGGATGATCCGGCTCGTAGGCTCCATTGAATCGAATCGTCCCCTCGTCGCCGAAGATGGTGAGCACCGACGTCGGCTCCTCGCCGAACGACGTGTGCAAATGGGCCAGCCGGTCGTCCGGGAAGCGAATGAGGGCCACCGTGCTCTCGTCGACGTCGCCGCCGTAGCGTCGCGTCATCCGCGCCGTCATGGCCATGACCTGGGCGGGCTCGGCATCGAAGAGCGTGCGTGCGACGAAGATCGCCGCCACGCCGAGGTCGTACACGGTGCCGCCGCCGTGACGGCGCTGGAGGCGGACGTCCTCGGGATCCTGCACGCGAATCGTCGTGTCGGAGCTGAAGGTTTTCGGGGCGCCGATGGCGCCGCCACGGATCAGCTCGATGAGCTTGCGGTACGCGGGATGTGCCTGCACGTGATACGCGATCATCAGCTTCACGCGATTGGTCTGACACGTGCGAAGCATGCGGCGGCACTCGTCGGCCATCACGGCCATGGGCCGCTCGCAGATGACGTGGGCGCCGGCGCGTGCGGCCTCGACCGCGAAGTCGCAGTGCAGCGAATTCGGTAACGCGAGATAGACGGCCTGGACATCGTCGCGTTGCAGCGATTGTCGGAACTCGTCGTAGTGGTAGCCGGTGGCGCCGTGCTCTTGCGCCAGCGTCTGCGCGCGGGCGCGGTCGGCCGAGACGATCGCGGCCAGCCGTGTCTCTCCTCCCGCTCGCGCGAAGGCCGGCAGCACCGCGCGCTCGACGAGCGGCCCTGCGCCGACGACGGCGTAGCCGATCTGCTTGGCCATGACCCTCTCCCGCGGTGATTTTCCGAGCGCTTAGGGGTGCAAGCGCGAGGCCACGGATTTTCGGTGTGATACGTCGTTGCGATGCTCTTCATACCCCGTATCTAGGGGGTCTTTGCGGCGCGCAGCACGACATTTGGCGGCTTGCAGACCACTCAACTCGTGTTTAGCCTCGGATCCATGACGCCGGCTGCTTGGGTACGCGCGGGAACAATCACTGAGATCGTCGGCGAACTTTCATCGGGCCGAACGAGTCTGATGTTGGCGTCCTTGCGCGACGTCACGGCGGGCGCAGGCACGGCGGCGCTCGTCGATGCCGACGGTGCATTCGATCCCGCCTCCGCCGTTCGCGCCGGCGTCGTGCTCTCGCGTCTGCTGTGGGTGCGCTGTGGTGGACGTCGTAAGGCCGCGCTGGCGGCGACGGATCTGCTCGCCCGCTGTCCCGGCTTTGCCCTGGTGGTGCTCGACGCGGGTGAGACACCGCCGCGCGTGACGCTCGGGACCGCATTTCGTCTGCGCCAGGCGGCGCGACGCGCCGGGGTCGCCGTGCTGCTCGTGGGCCGGCGTCGCGTCGCCGGCGCGGGGGCGACGCTGGCCGTGCGCACCTGGCGTGACGCGCTCGCGTGGGCGGGGTCACGGCGCGCGCCGACGCGGTTGGCCGGTATGAGCACACGCGTGCAGGTACTCCGCAACCAAGGTGCGTCCCGCCCGTCCTCGGCCGTCGCCGAGATGCTGGACGAGCCCCAGTGGTGGACCGCATGACCGCTGTGGCCTGCGTCTGGGTCGAGGCGTTCGCCGCGGCGGCCGCTGAGCGCGCGGAGCCCGCGCTGCGCGCGCACCCGTTGGCGATCGTCACGGGTACCGCGCCGACGACGCACGTGGTCGAGGCCAACACCGCGGCGCGCGAGCAGGGTGTTCGTCCCGGGATCCCTGAGGCCGAAGCGGTGGCGCGCTGCCCCGACTTGATTCGTCGTCCGGCATCGGCAGCGTGCGTGGACGCGGCGCGCCGAGCGCTCCTCGATGCCTGTTACGGCGTCTCTCCGCGGCTGGAAGACGTCGCCGCCGGGCTGGTCCACGTCGACCTCGCGGGACTCGGACGGCTGGGTGACGGCGCGGCGATCGCGCAGCGGCTTCAGCGCGCGGCACGGGCCGTCGGTCTGCCCGCGCGTGTCGGTGTGGCCGGCACTCGCCCCGCCGCGCGGATTGCCGCACGCGCCGGGCTGGGCGTCGTCGCCGCCGGCGGTGAGGCCCGGGCGCTGGCGCCCGTGTCCGTATCGACGCTCGAATGGTCGGAGGAGATCGTGGCTGCGCTCGCGCGCTGGGGCGTGGCCACCCTTGGAGAGCTCGCCGCACTTCCGCGACCGGGCCTTGCGGCACGGCTCGGCGCGTCCGGCCTCGCCGCACACGATCTCGCTCGCGGTGTGGACGACCCCACGCCGTGGAGACCGTGGGCGCCGCCGCCGTTCTGGGAAGAGGCGCAGGAGCTCGACTGGGAGATCCAGGAGCTTGCTCCCTTGATGAGCGTCCTCGGTCGCGTCGTAGAGCGGCTGACCGCCCGGCTGTCGGCGGCCTATCTCGTGGCCGACGCGCTCGAGTTACGCCTGGCGCTCGCCGGCGGCGGTCACCACGCGCGCACTCTCGCCTTGGCGTGTCCGATGGGCGCGCCGCGCCCGCTGCTCACGCTGCTCGAGCACGATCTCGGAGCCCGCCCGCCCCAGGGCCCCGTCACCGCCGTGGCGGTGCAGGCCAGCGCGATTCCTCGCCGCGCCGTGACCGGCACGCTCGGACGTGCCGCGCCGCCGGCCGAGCGGGATCTTGCGACGGTGCTCGCGCGCCTCGTGACGCTGGTCGGGCCAGACGCCGTCGGCGCGGTCGCGCTCGCGGACTCGCATCGGCCCGATGCCTTCGTGGCGGCGCGGCTCGAGCCCGAGGCCGCACCCGTCATGCCTGACGTCGCGGGCGATTCCGTGCTGGCCCTGCGTCGGCTACGTCCGCCGCGGCGCGTGAGCGTCGCCATCGACGAGGAGCGGCGGCCGGTGATCGTGGGCGGCGCCCTCGCCCGCGAGGCCCGCGTCGTCGGCTGCGCCGGGCCGTGGCGGGTGTCGGGGGAGTGGTGGGATGCGGGCGCCTGGGCCCGCGACGAGTGGGACGTCGCGCTGTCTGACGGGGCCGTCTGTCGGCTCGCGCGCGACCTGCGCGACGACGTGTGGTACCTCGACGGGGTCTATGACTAGCGAAGCATGGCGCCGCGGTCAGCGGTGGGGGTGCGTGGCGGTGTGCCTCGCGAGACCCGTGTTTCGGGTATCGCGTCGGCCCCGGCCAGGAATCGGTGCACGTGTACAGGCGCACCGTATTGTCGATTTGCGTGGCAGTGCGAAGCCGCAGGCCGTTCGACGGCCGAGGCGAGCCTGTGATGGTCGAGCGGGGCACGCCGCCACGCGCGCCCGCCGATCGGCGGGGGCGTGATGTTCGTCGAGCTGCACGCGCAGTCGGCGTTCACGTTTCTCGAGGGCGCCGATCAACCCGAGGCGCTCGTGGCGGAAGCCGCGCGGCGGGGGATGCCCGCGCTCGCGCTCGTCGATCGCGACGGCGTCTACGGCGCGCCGCGCTTTCATCGCGCCGCAGTCGACGCCGGCATTCGCCCGCTCGTCGGCAGCGAGCTCACGCTGGCCGGCGGCGCCCGGCTGCCCGTGCTCGTCGAAGATCGCGAGGGATGGCAGAACCTCTGCGGATTGATCACGCGCGCCAAGCTCGGCGCCCCGAAAGGCAAGGCGGCGATCACCCTGGAGGATCTCGAGGCCAGGGCGAGCGGGCTCGTGTGTCTGACCGGTGGCGCGCGTGGGCCACTGGCCGGGGCCGTGCACGCGGGGGATCGCGACGCCGCGCGACGGGTGCTCGATCGACTGGTCGGAATCTTCGGCCGCGACAACGTCTTCGTGGAAGTGCAGCGACACTTCGACCGGCAGCAGGAACGCGACCTGGAGCGGCTGGTCGCCCTCGCGCGCTCCGCGCGCGTCCCGCTGCTGGCCGCCAACCAGCCGCTCTACGCGCGCGCCGGGGGCCGCGCCATCGCGGACGTCTTCACGTGCATTCGCGAGAAGACCGATCTCGATCACGCCGGGCGGCGGCTGCTCGTCAACGCCGAGCGCGGGCTGCGCGACACCGCCGCGATGGCCGAGGCGTTTCGTGATCTGCCCGACGCCGTCGTTGCCGGCGGTGAGCTGGCGCTGCGCCTGGGGTTCACGCTCAAGGACCTCGGGTACCGCTTTCCGGACTTTCCGCTGCCGCCGGGGCAGAGCGCCCACGCCCATCTGCGTGACCTCGTCGCGCGGGGCGTGCGCGAGCGCTATGGCGCCCGCGGTCTGATCGTCGAGCGCGCGCGGCAACAGGTCGCGCACGAGCTGGAGATCATCGGTCGACTCGACCTCGCCGGGTATTTCCTGATCGTCTGGGACATCGTCCAGTTCTGCCGCGCCAACGACGTCCTGGTGCAGGGGCGTGGCTCGGCGGCCAACAGCGCGGTGTGCTATGCGCTCGGCATCACCGCCGTCGATCCGATCAAGATGGAATTGCTCTTCGAGCGCTTTCTATCCGAGTCACGCGGTGAGTGGCCGGACATCGACCTGGACCTGCCGAGCGGCGAGCGGCGGGAACGGGTGATCCAGTACGTGTACCAACGCTACGGGCGGCTGGGGGCGGGGATGACCGCCAACGTCGTCACGTACCGCGGGCGCAGCGCCGCGCGTGAGATCGGCAAGGCGCTCGGGCTGCCGGGCGACATGCAAGATCGGCTCGCACGGCTGGTGGAGAACTGGGGCTATCAAGATCCGCAGGCGGTCCTCACGCGCCACCTGGCCGAAGCGGGCTGCGACACGCGACATCCACGCATTCGCAAGTTCGCCGCGCTGTGGACGCGCGTGCAAGATCTCCCGCGCCATCTCGGCCAGCACTCGGGGGGCATGGTCATCGCCGCCGGTCGCCTCGACCAGGTCGTGCCGCTCGAGCCGGCCACCATGCCCGGCCGCGTGGTCGTGCAGTGGGACAAGGACGATTGCGCGGCGCTCGGCATCGTGAAGGTCGACCTGCTCGGCCTGCGCATGATGTCCGTGCTGCAGGAGTCGATCGCGCTCGTCAGCGAGACGGGCGGCACCGTCGATCTCGCGCAGCTGCCCGCCGACGATCCGACGGTGTACCGCATGCTCCAGCGCGCCGACACGATCGGCGTCTTCCAGGTCGAGAGCCGTGCCCAGATGGCCACGCTGCCGAGGATCCATCCGGAGCGCTTCTACGACCTGGTGGTGCAGATTGCGATCATTCGCCCCGGCCCGATCGTCGGCGACATGGTGCACCCCTACGTGCGCCGGCGGCGCGGCCGGGAGCGCGTCACCTATGCGCATCCGAGCCTCGAGCCGATTCTCGCCCGCACGCTCGGGGTGCCGCTCTTCCAGGAGCAGCTCTTGCGCATCGCGATGGTCGCTGCGGGCTTCACGGGCACCGAGGCGGAGGAGCTGCGGCGCGCGTTCGGCTTCAAGCGCAGCGAGCGACGCATGGCGGAGGTCGAGGTGAAGCTGCGCGAGGGCATGGCGCGTCGGGGGATCACGGGCAAGGCGGCCGACGAGATCGTCCACCAGATCACGTCGTTCGCGCTGTACGGGTTCCCGGAGTGCGTGGTCGGGAACACGCGCGTGCTTGACGCCGATACCGGACGCTGGGTGAGCATCGAAGATGTGGTCAGAGGTCGGGCCGTTTTGCGGCACACCGTTGTGTGTGATCAAGAGCTCCGCCTGCAACGCCGCCGCGTCGTACGTGCGACGGCGAGCGGCCGCCGAATGGTCTACCGCCTTCGCACTGCGCTGGGTCGCGAGGTGCTCGCGACTGCCGAGCATCCGTTGTTGACCATGGACGGCTGGCGCGCGCTCGCCAGTCTCCGCCCCGGCGATCGCGTGGCTGCCGCCCGTGCCCTTCCACCGCTGGGACGGAAACGATGGCCCCGGCATCGTCTCATCGTCCTCGCGGGACTTCTCGCGGAAGGCAATCTCTGTCATCCTTCGACGTTTTATTTCTATACGAGCGATGCGCGCCACCGTGATGACTTCGTCGCCGCGGTGGAGTGTTTTCCGAATACTCGCGCGACGATTGGACGTCATCGCGAGTGCTTCAGCGTGCACGTCCGCCGTGTGGTTCCTTCGGGACGGGTGGGCGCGGTGGTCTGGGCTCGAGAGGTCGGACTCTGGAGCTGTGGCGCGCGCGACAAGCGGTTTCCGGAGGAAGTATTCGAGCTATGCCGAGCAGATATCGCATTCCTGCTCGCTAGACTCTGGGACGGAGACGGGTCTGTCTCGCCCGCTGGGCATATCTCGTACGACACCGTCTCGCGCGAGCTGGCCGATGGGGTGCAACATCTCTTGCTGCGCCTGGGGATCGTGAGCCGCCTGTATGAGAGGACTCATCCATACGGTGGTGGCCGTGTCCGAAGTTATGTCGTCACGGTGACCGGATACGGCAATCTCCGGCGATTCTGGCGGACGATCGCCCGGCATTTTCTGCACGACGGGCGGCGTGCGGCAGCGCGTGCCCTCGCCAGAGGCCGACGTGGACGCGGATCATCCGACATCATCCCCATGGGGGTCAGGGCGCTGATCCGTCGCGAGCGGATCCGTTGCGAGGTGACATGGAAAGAACTGGAAGCCGCGACGCAGCTGTGCATGCGAGCGGTGACTGGACCCTCGTCGGCGAAGCACGGATATCGCCGCCATGTCATCGCCCGACCGGGTCGCTACTTCGATTCCCCGGAGTTGTTGCGGCTGGCAACCTCGGATGTGTATTGGGATCGGATCGTGGCCGTCGAGCCGGCGGGTGAACAAGAAACGTTTGATCTCGAGATCGAAGGAGATTCCAACTTCCTCGCCAATGATCTCGTGGTCCACAACTCGCATAGCAGCAGCTTCGCCCTGCTCGCGTACGCCAGCGCGTATCTCAAGGCGCACCACGGCCCGGCGTTCTACACCGCGCTGCTCAACAACCAGCCGATGGGCTTCTACCACTCGGCCACCGTCGTCAACGACGCGCGCCGCCATGGCGTGCGCGTGCTGCCCGTGGACGTCACGCGCTCGGACTGGATCTGCACGCTCGAGCGGTGCGACGACGCCTGGGTCGTGCGGCTCGGGCTTCGCTTCGTGAAGGGATTGCGCGAGCGCGCGGCGCAAACACTGGTGACCGAGCGCGTCGCACGGCCATTCGCCTCGCCGGCAGATCTCGCCGCGCGCGCGGAGCTCACGCACGAGGAGATGGCGACCCTCGCGTCCATCGGCGCCCTCGCCTCACTCGGCGGCACGCGCCGCGCGAATCTCTGGCGCGTGGCCGAGCGGAACGCCGGTCCGTTGTTCGCGCAGAGCGAAGGCAGGCGTGCGGAGCCGGTAACCATCTCGGACGGGCCACCCGCGGATTCACGCAGGCTCGCCTCGGGCGTCGAACGCCCTGCGGCTTCGCACTCCCACTCCGGTCTCGCGAGCCCGGGTCATACGGTGGGTGGCCTGTTCGAGGCGCAAAGTGGCTCCGCCTCTCCGTTGCGCGACATGAACACACTCGAGCGCCTCGTGGCCGATTACGGCGGCACCGGCGTGACGCTCGGTCCCCACCCGATGGCGCTGCGCCGCGCCGAGCTCGCGACGAGAGGCGTCACGCGCGCCATCGATCTCGCGCGCGGCGAGGACGGCACGCGCGTACGAGTGGCGGGCAGCGTCATCGTGCGTCAACGGCCGGGCACCGCGAAGGGCTTCGTGTTCTTGAGCCTCGAGGACGAGACGGGAATCGCCAACGTGATCGTGACGCCCGACCTCTTTGCGCGACACCGTCTGCCGCTCGTGAGCGAGCCGTTTCTGCTCGTAGAGGGAATCTTACAAATGCAGGACGGCGTGGTATCGGTGCGCGCCACGCGCGTGGAATCGTTGCCGAGTCTCGCGCACGTCGTTCCCTCGCACGATTTCGGATGAACCTCGCAGAGTTTTGACCAATTCTCCGAAGCCAGTGGCCCTGCTTTTGCTATCGAGAGGGGCCATGGCCACTCCCTCGCGCCTCGATGCCGCTTCGTCTCCCGTGCGGCACGAATCGCTTGCCCATCGCCTCGTGCGGCTTGCCGCTCTCGAGCTGGAGCTTGGCTGGGCGGAGACGCGCAGTCTCATCGTGCGCGTCGCGGTCGCGCTCGCCGTCGCGGTGCCCGCGCTCATCGCGCTGATCGCCTCCATCGTCGTCCTCGTCGCCGGCGCGCTCGCGCCGCTCTTCGACACGCCGTGGCAACACCTGGTGATCGCGGGCGGCGTCGTCGCGCTGCTCGCGCTGGCCGCGCTGGCGTGGAGTGCGTGGCGTCTCACACACATCGCGTGGCCACAGCAAACCCTCGCGTCCCTGCAGGAGACCTGGCGATGGCTCGTAGCCCAGCTGAGATCCAAGCTGACATTGCGGTGACCCGGCGGGTGATCGAGCGCGAGCTCGACGCGCTCGGTCACGTCGTGGAAGGCCACTGGTGGGCGCCGTACGCGGTCGTGGGAGGCGGACTCGCCCTCGGCTTCCTGCTCTCGCGCATGCCCCTCGGCCGCGTGGTCGGTATCAGCGCGCGCGCCGTGCAGACGGGCCTCGCCGTCGCATCCGCCCTCGCCGCCGTGGACCGCTTCGTCGCCGAGCGCCGCCGGCTGGCGCGTGCGGCCTGATGTGAAGGTGCACGCGCAGATGCGCAATCGGTTGCGCGCGGCCAGGCGGTGAGCGAACCGTGCGGCCGATCTGGAAAGGCGCCCTGACCGCGAGGCGCGCGTCGTGACCTCCGCCGCGCGCGTGCTCGAGCTGGACGATCGCCGGCTGCTGCTGAATCATCTCGACGAGGTGCTGTGGCCCGACGTCGGCGTGACCAAGGGCGACCTCATCGACTACTACCTGGACGCCGCCGACCACATCCTGCCGTTCGTGACCAACCGGCCGGTGAGCTTGCTGCGCGCGCCCGACCCGATCACGGGCGAATGCGTCTACCAGAAGACGGCGCCCCCGGGGCTGCCGACGTGGATCAGCACGCGGCGCATCCGCAGCGAGCACGCCGCGCTCGGGTACTCCGATTACGTGCTCGTCACCGAGCGCGCGGCGCTCGTGTACTTCGTCAACCTCGGCTTCATCTCGCTCCATCCGTGGAGCTGCACGGTGGAGACGCTCGACCGCCCCGACCTGTTGCTGTTCGACCTCGACCCGACCGAGATCGCCTTTCGCGAAGTCCGCAATGCGGCGCTCCTCGTCCGCGATCTCCTGGCCAACTTCCGGATCCGCGCGTGGGTCAAGACGTCGGGCGGGCGCGGCCTGCACGTGCTGGTGCCGCTCGTGCCCGAGTACAGCTTCGCCCAGGTGCGCGGCGCCGCCGAGGCAATCACCCGCCTTGCACGCTCACGCGAGCCGAGTCTGTTCACGCTCGATATGCGGCGCGCGCGGCGGCGAGGCAAGATCCTCATCGACGTCCATCGCAACTACCGCGGCGCGACGCTCGTGAGTCCGTGGGCCGTGCGCGAGTACGCCGCGGCCACCGTGTCGACGCCGCTGGAGTGGAGCGAGCTCGAGCGCCCCGTCTACCCCGAAGACTTCACGCTGGCGACCATCCGGGAGCGCCTCGCGCGCCCCGCCGATCCGCTGGCGGCGTTTCTGCGCGAGCCCCAGTCCCTCATGCCGCTCCTCGAGAGCGGACGCTCGCGCCGCGCGCGGCCGATGGCCTGACCGAGCGAAGGAGATGGACATGAAAAACGGACATATGGATACGGCGCGCTGGAGCCGGGTCAGCACGCGTGCGTGGGATCTCTCGCGTCAGGCCCAGCGCTTCGTGCACGATCGGCCGCTGCAGGCCATCGCGCTCACGATCGCCGTGGGCTTCGTCGTCGGCAAGATCCTCGGCGGGCGGCACGAATGAGGCGCACGAATGAGGCGAGGGCGCGAGCCAGAGCCGAGCGAGATCGGCTCTAGCCCGCGCCGGCGGTGTTATGGCCCGGGCAGCGCCTTGACGGCGGTGACCCGATCGGTGGTGCCGGGGTGGGTGGCGAGGAAGCCGCCACCACTGGTGCCACCCGATGACTGCATCAGCCAGCTCAGCGTGTCCGACATCATCTGCTTGCCTGGATAGCCCGCGCGCTGCAGCAGCTGCACGCCGTGCTTGTCGGCCGCGTACTCCTCGTTTCGGCTGTACTTCCGCAGCAGCAGCTCGCCGGCAATCGGCGTGATGCTGCCGCTCCCGGGGATGATCTGGTCGAGGAGCACCATGCCGATGTTCAGGCCGGTCCCGAGCGTCTGCGTCTTCTGCACGTGGTTGAGGTCCTGGTGCGCCAGCTCGTGGGCGAGGACCGACTGCAGCTGCGTGTCGTTGGCCTGCTTCAGCAGTCCTGTCGTAATCAGGAACTCGCCGTTGCCCGCGCTGGCCGCATTGATGGAATTGTCTTCCATCACGCCGATCTTCACCTGGTTGGGCTGCAGCGGATGGTCCATCACCTTCAGGAGCGGAACCATGACGTTCTGAAGTCGTTCGGCGGTCGCCGGGTCTATCTTGACGAGCTTGGTCTCCTTCTTCGTCTGCTGCGGGGCCGAGGCGCCGCCACCCTGGGACGACGTCGAGGTCGACGAGGTGGACGATGCCGGCCCCGCACACGCGACGGCGAGGGTGGCGATCCCGGCGAGGATCGCGATGCGCACCAGCCGCTTCATGCCGGTCGCTCCAGCAGCACCTCGCCGCACGCGTCGGGATTCGCGTCGGCCTGCACGTCCTCGCTCCCGCCGAAGTAGTCGATGTACCGATCGATCTCGCGAGGACGATCTGGCTTGAACAAGAGCTCTTTCGCCGATGCGTGTGTCATTGACTTGACCTCCCGGTCGCAACGAGCTGTGCGATCCCGAGGCTGCACCAGGCATGCCAGTGGTGGACGCTCGATGCATCCCGCCGTCGTGTCGAGCGTTGGGTGACCACGCCAGATGGCGGGGTGTGAAATCGATTGAAAACTTTTCGCGCGATTGGGGTGTAACTGTTACACCTCCCGGCCGCGGCGTCCCTGCCTACAATCGCGCGTGCGATACGAATCCCATTCAGAACACAGGGTTGCAAGCATTCGGCCGCACTGGCACGCGTTCTGCGTTGAGACCGTCGCAAGCCCACGTTCCACCGGAGGCAAGGCGATGCGAGCGATCAGACGCGAACTGGAAACGAAGCGAGAGGCGCTCACGAGCGCCATCTCATCGAGCACACGGTCGTCACGCGAGGACGACCACCGCCGCGAGGTGTTCAAGGATCCGTTCGGCATGGCATCGATCACGCACGACGACGAGGTCGTCGCCGCGGTCGTCGACACGCGTGCTCGCCAGCTGGAGGAGATCGATCGAGCGCTCGCCGACCTGGACGCCGGCCGGTATGGCATCTGTCGCGACTGCGGTGAGGAGATTGCGAAGGCGCGCCTGAAGATCCTGCCCTTCGCCACGCGCTGCGTGGCGTGTCAGGGGAAGCTCGAGACAGGGCTCGGGCGCGCGGCATAGACACCAGCACTCACACAGAGAGGCTCACATGGACCGTCGATTCCGACTCGTAGCCTCGCTGCTGGTCATGCTCACGCTGGTCGGCTGCTCGTCGACGACGGGCAAGACCGCCGGTGAGAACATCGACGACGCCACCATTACGGCGTCGGTGAAGGCCAAGCTGGTCGCCGACAAACCCGCCAACTTGACGCGGGTGGACGTTGACACGAACAACGCCACTGTTTACCTTAACGGCGTCGTTGATTCGGCGGAGCAGAAGGCCCGCGCAGAACAGCTCGTATGGCAGGCCAAGGGCGTCAAGAGCGTCGTCAATAACCTGCAGGTCAAGAAGTAATCTCGTTGCTGCCCGCCGCGACGCGTGCCGGTGTCGCCGTGCGCGCCGCGACGCGCGATAATCAAAGAGCATGAGCCCGAACAGACGCGACCAGACGAAAAGCGGCAAGATCCTCGTGGTCGATGACGAGCCGGCCGAGCGCGAAGGCCTGGCCAGACTCGTCGGGCAATGGGGGTACGAGGTGGAGACGGCGTCCTCCGGTGAGGAGGCGCTGAACCTCATCGAGACCCAGCACCCGGCGGTCGTGCTCACCGACCTCGTGCTGCCCGAGATGGACGGCCTCACCCTGCTGCAAAAGCTCAAGGAGACCGGGCGGCCCCCGATCGTCCTGCTCGTCACCGGCCACGGCAGCGTCGAGAGCGCCGTCGAAGCCATGCGACATGGCGCGTTCGACTACCTGACGAAGCCCGTCGACGCCACGCGGCTTCAGGTCCTGCTCGAGAAGTCGATCGAGCAGGAGTCGCTGTCCCGCGAGGTGAGCTTCCTGCGCCATCAGCTGCGGCAGAAGGGCTCGTTCGGCCAGCTCGTCGGCCAGTCCCGCAACATGCAGGAGGTCTACCGCTGGATCGAGCTTGCCGCTACCAGCACGGCGCCCGTGCTCGTTTACGGTGAGAGCGGCACCGGCAAGGAGCTGGTCGCCCGCACCGTTCACGATCTCTCCAACCGCCGCAACCGGCCGTTCGTCGCCATCAACTGCGCGGCGATCCCCGAGACGCTCATCGAGAGCGAGCTGTTCGGCCACGAGCGCGGCGCGTTCACGGGCGCCACCGAGCGACGGCTGGGCTGCTTCGAGCTCGCCGACGGCGGCACGCTGTTTCTGGACGAGATCGCGGAGATGGACTCCAACACGCAGGCCAAGCTGCTGCGCGTGCTCCAGGAGGGCAGCTTCCGACGCGTCGGCGGTGGCAAGTCCGAGATCCAGGTCGACGTGCGTGTGATCGCCGCCACCAACCGCGTGCCCACGGAGGCGATCAGCGCCAATCAGCTGCGCGAGGACCTCTTCTATCGGCTCAACGTCTTCTCGATTCACCTGCCGCCGCTGCGCGACCGCAAAGACGACATCCCGCTGCTGGCGCGCACGTTCATCGAGGAGTTCAACCGGCAGGACAATCGTCAGGTGCGCGGCCTGGCTCCGGACACCGAGAAGGACCTCGAGCGCTACGCCTGGCCCGGCAACGTGCGCGAGCTGCGCAACGTGATCCAGCGCGCGGTGGTGCTGAGCGGGACCGGCCTCATTGTCAGCGAGCATCTGCCCGACAACGTGCTGCGGGGCACCGTGCCTGCGACCGGGACGTCGGGCGGCTCCGTCACGCCCATCCGCGAGATGGAGCGCGACCTCATCTTGCGCGCGCTCGACGAGACGAACCAGGACAAGCGCAAGGCCGCGCAGCTGCTCGGCATCAGCCTCAAGACGCTGTACAACAAGCTGGCGAAATACGGCATCCAGGCGGTGAAGTCGGCGCGCCTGACCTGATGGCGGGCCCGTCCGGCGGAGCCGACAGCCCGCTGCCGGCGGAGCTCGCCCGGCTCTTGCACGATCTGCGCGGCCCCCTCAATTCCGCCGTGATGCATCTCGAGGTGCTCAAGCGCACGGTCGCCGGCGACCCCACCGCCGACGCGAGCCTGCGCACCGTGCTCCAGCAGCTGGCGCGGCTGTCGGACATGCTCCCGGCCGCCGTCGGCGTCGCCGCGCTCGAGCCGCGGTACTGGCGCGCGCACGATCTGCGTGCGCTCGCCGAGCGCGCGCGCGACGCCAGCGGACACGGCAGCGTGAGCCTGGCCCCCGGCCCGTGGCCACCGGTGAGCGGGGACGACGCGCTGCTGGTGCGCGCGATCGGCGAGCTGATCGCCAACGCGATGGAGGCGACGCCGAACGGCGCGCCGTCACCGGAGGTGACGGGGACGGCCGGCGCCGACGGCGAGGTAGCCCTCAGCGTGCGGGATCACGGCACGGGGCTGCGCACGACCAACCCGAAACTGCTGATCCGCCTGCTGCACAGCACGAAGCCCGGTCACCACGGGCTCGGCCTCGTCACCGTCGAGCGAGTAGCGCGCTTGCACGGCGGCAGGATCGAGTTCGAGTCGCTGTCTCCGGGCGCGCGCGTCACCCTTCGGCTGCCCGCCGCGGGATCAGTTGAGCGTCAGCCCGAATAGACGCTCACGCCGAGAAGGCCGAGCCAGATCGCGCGGACGGCGGTGGAGGCGGCGACGTCACGAGGCGAGATGCGCGACGACATCGCCGACTTCGCGAAGCGCGTCGGGAACCGGCAGGAGCGCGAGATCGGGAAGCCGTTCGAGAAACTCCCGCGACAGGCTCGCGTATGGCATGCACTCGTACACGGCCTCGCTGAGAATCGTCGCCTCCGCCGCATCGGCCACGTCCTCGAGCGGCTCGAGCGTTTCGAGCACGTCGGGGATGTAGCGTCGCCCGAGGGAGACGAGGGCGCCGGCGCGAACCGCGAGCGCCGCCGGAGCGAGGAGCTCGCGACTGGAGCGTTCGCCGGACACGTCGTACACGAAGCGTTGGACCGCGAGCAGCGAGAGATCCTCCAGGCCAGGCAACGGCGGCCCCGGCTCGACGAACCCGTCGGATGGATGTGCCGTTCGCGGACGAGCGCCGACGAGCAGCGTGAGATCCGGTCGCAGTCCCACCGCGCGGACGGCGCGCGTCAGGCAGGGCACCACCGGCCCGTCGTGCATCTCGTCGGCGCGCAGGGCCAGGATCACGGCATCGGGATCGCGGCGCGCCACGAGCAGGGCGGGCAGGAACAGCTCGGCGGCGCTGCCGCGGTAGACGGGCTGCACGATCGTGGTGACGTCCGCCGTGTCGCCGAGCGCGCCGCCCGGAGCCGCCGAGTCGCGCGAAACGACGGCCACGACGCGCTCGGCGGACGTCAGTCGCGTCGCACGATCGAGCGCGCGCTTGAGCGTGGCGGACCCGCGACGGGCGAGGCCGCCAGCCAGCACAAAACACCAGACCGGGGGCGTTCGGCGCGAGCCTGCGCAGGCACCACGATGAAAGAGTCGAACGTCGGCGATCATTGAGGTACCCTCCGTCGGCAGTCCGCTGAGCCGCTTCGGACGCGTGAGGTGCACCCGGCGTGCCACAGGCGTCGTGACGGAACTCCGCGCCAATCGCAGGCGGCACATCACCGGTGACGTCGAAGATTGCAAGAAGTACAACTGAGTAGGCTCGGCTGTAATCCTTACAGCGCAAGAGGAGGCACCGCGTGTTCGACCTCAAAGGGCGGATAGCGATCGTCACCGGTGGTAATGGAGGCATCGGCCTCGGCATGGCGCGTGGCCTTGCGACCGCCGGAGCCGGCATCGTGGTCGCGGCGCGCAACGCCGATAAATCGCGACGGGCGGTGGCCGAGCTCGAGAAGCTCGGCGCGGGCGCGCTGGCCGTGAGCGTCGACGTGACCGACGAGGCGGCCGTCGCCCGGCTCATGAGCGCCACGCGGGAGCGCTTCGGCCGTCTCGACATCCTCGTCAACAACGCCGGCACCAACATCCGCAAGCCGATTCACGAGTACACGCTCGCCGAGTGGCACCGGGTGTTGGACACGAACCTCACATCCGCGTTCCTGTGCTCGCACGCGGCGTACCCGTTGATGAAGCAAGCGGGCGGCGGCAAGGTCATCAACATCGGCTCCATGATGTCGATCTTCGGTGCGTCCTTCGCTCCGGCCTACGCCGCCTCGAAGGGCGGCATCGTGCAGCTGACGAAGTCGATGGCGAGCGCCTGGGCGGCGGACAACATCCAGGTCAACGCCGTGCTGCCGGGCTGGATCGAGACCGATCTGACGGCCGCCGCCAAGCGCGAGGTGCCGGGGCTGAACGAGAACGTGCTGCGGCGCACGCCGGCGAAGCGCTGGGGAACCATCGACGACATGTCCGGCATCGCGGTTTTCCTGGCCAGCGCCGCGTCGGACTTCGTGACCGGCGCCGCCATCGCCGTGGACGGCGGCTACTCCATCCAGGGCTGACGTGCGCACGGTCATCATCGACGCGATCGCCCCCGAGGGCATCGCCTATCTCAACGACCATGGCTTCGACGTTCGCCAGCTGATCAAACCGACGCCCGAGGCGCTCGGCGAGGCGCTGGCCGACTGCGAAGCGCTCCTGACACGCTCGTCGACGGCGGTGACGGCCGCCCTGCTCGATCGGGCGCCGAGCCTGCGCATCGTCGGGCGCGCCGGCGTGGGCGTCGACAACATCGATGTCGACGCCTGCTCGCGGCGTGGCGTGGTCGTCGTCAACGCTCCACACGGCAACGTCGTCTCCGCCGCCGAGCACACGATCGGCATGCTGCTGGCGCTGGTGCGACGCATTCCCGAGGCGCACGCGCGGCTCAAGGCCCTGGAATGGGACCGCTCGATCTACGCCGCCGAGCTCTACCGCAAGACGCTGGGCGTCGTCGGCCTCGGCAAGGTCGGCGCTCGCGTGGCGGCGCGGCTGCGCGGCTTCGAGCCGGCGCGCTTGCTCGTCTACGACCCGTACATCCCCGAGGCGCGCGCGCGCGACCTCGGCGCTCGGCTGGTGCCGGACTTCGATGCGCTGCTGCGAGAGGCCGATGTCGTGACGTTTCACGTGCCTCTGACACCAGAGACCGAGGGCATGGCGGGGGCACGCGAGCTGGCGCTCCTGCGGCCCGGAGCGCGCATCGTCAACTGCGCGCGTGGCGGCATCGTGGTGGAGGCGGACCTGCTCGCGGCGCTGGAGCGCGGCCATGTGGCGGGCGCGGCCGTCGACGTCTGGAGCGAAGAGCCGCCGCGCTCGGACACGCTGCGCCGGCTCATCACGCACCCACGTGTGGTCGTGACCCCTCATCTCGGCGCCAACTCCGCCGAGGCCCAGGTGAACGTCTCCGTCGACGTCGCGCGCCAGCTGGTGGCCTTCCGCGACGGCGCGCTCGTCGAGCACGCCGTCAACATTCCCGTCGCCGACGCGACGACGGTTGCAGAGCTGCGCCCGTTCGTCGCGCTCGCCGAGGTCCTCGGCCGCTTTTGCGTCCAGCTGGACCCGGAGCACCTCGCGCGCGTCGAGGTGACCGTGGCGGGCGCGATCGCCGACACGGATCCCGAGCTCCTCGCGCGGGCCGTGCTGGCCGGGCTGCTCGATCCCGTGACGGCGGGCCCCGTGAACCTCGTCAACGCCCACCTCGTCGCGCGCGAGCGCGGCGTCGAGGTGGCGATCGAGCGCACGGAGTCGACCGGCGCGTACAAAAGCATGCTGACGGTGGTGACGCAAACCGCCGAGGGCAAGAAGCTCATCGCCGGCACCGTGTTCGACGGCCAGCCGCGTATCGTCCAGCTGCGCGACCTGCACATCGAGTTCACGCCGGAGGGCTACATCCTCGTCCTCTCGTACGAAGACCGCCCCGGCATGGTCGGACGGATCGGCTCGATCCTCGGCCGGCTCAACGTCAACATCGCGTCGATGCACGTCGGCCGCCGGACGAAGCGCGGCCGCGCCATCGTCGTGCTGCTACTCGACGAAGACCTCACGCCCGAGCAGGTGAGCGAGGTGGCGCGGGCCGTCGAGGCGGATTTCGCCCGGCTCATTCGGCTCCGCTGATCGATTCTTGCTCGTTCACATTTTTTCTTTGGTTGACGACGGCGCGCTTGCTAGGATTTCGCGCATGACTAACATGCGCGTCGTCGCCATCGCAGCCGCCGCCCTCGCGTTGGGCGCGTGCGCCAGCAATCCGCCGCGAACCGTGAAGAGTCAGTTCGAGGACATCCCGGTGGCGAAAGGCATGGGCTACCAGAATGGTGAGTCCATGGCCATCGAGACGCCGACCGTGCAGGCAGCCCGAGAGGTCTACCGCGGCCGGCTCGAGATCGAAAGCCTCGCCACCGCCACCCGCGCCACGCTCGAGGCCAATGGCTGGCGGCACTTGAACACGACCAAGACCGCCCAGCACGGCATCAATCAGGTCTACGAGAAACAGGGCACCTCCCTTCAGGTGTTGCTCTGGGAGGGGTGGATGGGCTGGTTCACGTACGCCGAGTACACCACCGCGCGGATTCTGCAGACGTCGAAGTAATCGCGCGCCGCGTCGCTCTCAGCGTGAGGGCGCGGGCCGGGCGCCTCTCGTCGCGCGCGTGTCGATGAGCTCGAGCCGATCGTTGCGCCAGACGTAATACTTCGCGATCGGCACGCCGGCCGGCGGATCCGCGGCCGTGAACCGGCCGACGGTGTTCACGACGAGGAGCAGGCTGTTCAGCTGATACTCGAGGCTGAACGCCGGCTCCGGTGAATCGTGGATGCGCCCATTCCTCGAGTTGACGACCATCCAGCGTCGACAGCTCGTCCCGCAGCTCCACTCGACCACGCGGAGATGTCCGGCGAAGTTCGGCCCGCGACGCGCGCCTTCCCGTAGCTCCGGGGCGAAGGCTTCTGCGGCCGGACTGCGCTTGAAGTCGGGCGCGGCGGGCGCTCCCCGAAAAACGGCGCCCGCGGGATAGTCGACAAACCGCGGCACGCGCGCGGTCTTGTCGGTGGCGTCCCGGCCGCCGGCGAAGGCGGTTGCCGCGGCAGCGACGACGAGCGCGGCCACCGTCGCCACGGCCGGTGCGATCAATCGAGTGGTCGCGCGACGGACGGCGATGAGCCTGGGCCGCTACGGTCGGCGCCAGGCGCCGCCGTCGCGGGTGATGAACCCATCGGCCTCAGGTGGCCCCCACGAGCCGGCTTCGTAGGTCGGCAGCGCCGCGGGCGTGCGGCTCCAGGCCTCCAGCACCGGCTCGAGCAACGCCCACGCCTGCTCGACCCAGTCACCGCGCGCATAGAGCGTGGCGTCGCCGTGAATCGCGTCGAGGAGCAGGCGCTCGTAGGCCTCCGGCGGCTCGCCGCCGAAGACCTCGTGGTACTTGAAGTCGAGCGTGACGGGCGCGAGCTTGAGGTCCGGCCCCGGCTCCTTCGCGACCACGGTCAGCGAGATGCCTTCGTCGGGCTGGATGCGGATGGCCAGCAGGTCCGGCTCCACACCCGCCGGATCGCGACGGAAGATCATGTGCGGCGTGCGCCGGAACCGGATCGCGATCTCGCTCACCCGCTTGGCCAGGCGCTTGCCGGTGCGCAGGTAGAACGGCACGCCCGCCCAGCGCCAGCTGTCGATCTCGAGCCGCAGCGCCGCGTAGGTCTCGGTGGTCGAGTCGGGCTTGACGCCCTTTTCCTGGCGGTATCCCGGCACGGCCTTGCCGTCCACGTAACCGGGACCGTACTGCGCGCGCAGCGCGACGTCGTCCACCTTCGCGGGGTCGATCGGGCGCATCGCGTGCATGACCTTGTTCTTCTCGTCGCGCACGGGACCGGCGTCGAACGTCACCGGCGGCTCCATCGCGATCAGGCAGAGGAGCTGGAGCATGTGGTTCTGCGCCATGTCGCGCAGCGCTCCCGACTCCTCATAGTACGAGCCGCGGCCCTCGACGCCGATCGTCTCCGCCACGGTGATCTGCACCTCGGCCACGTGGTTGCGATTCCACAGCGGCTCGAAGATGCCGTTGGCGAAGCGGAAGACGAGAATGTTCTGCACGGTCTCCTTGCCGAGATAGTGATCGATCCGGTAGACCTGCTCCTCGTCGAAGACGCTCGTGATCTGACGATTGAGGGCGCGCGCGCTCTCGAGATTGCGGCCGAACGGCTTCTCCACGATGATGCGCGTCCACCCACCCTCGACACGGCCGAGGCCGGCGGCTCCGAGGTTCGCGACGATGTCGTCGTAGAGGCTGGGCGGAGTCGCGCAGTAGAAGAGGCGGTTGCGTGGTCCGCCGCGCGCGCCCTCGATCTGCTCGAGCCGCTGCTTGACGCGTGCGTACAGGTCAGGGGCGCTCGGATCTCCCGCAACGTAGCTCACGCTGCCGGCGAAGCGGTCCCACACGTGCTGCGAGGGAATCTTCAGCCGCGCGAAGCGCGTGACGCCGTCGCGCACGCGCGTGCGGTAGGCCTCGTCCGACATTTCGCTGCGGGCGGTGCCGATGATGGCGAACGGCTCGGGCAGGGTGCGCGCCGCATAGAGGCTCCAGAGCGCCGGCATAAGCTTGCGGTGCGTCAGGTCGCCCGACGCGCCGAAGATCACGAGCGAGAACGGCTCATCGGTGTACGGCATGGCCCCCGAACTCGTTGCGGAGCGCGGCGAGCAGCCGGTCCGCGAAGGAATTGTCGCGCCGCGAGCGGAAGCGCGCGAAGAGCGACGCGGTGATGGTGGGCACAGGCACCATCACCCAGACCGCGCGCGGCGGCTTGAGCGCCTTCGCCCGCTGGAGGAGCGAGGCGGCGGCGTCGGCGCCGTTGTCTCGCGAGCGCTTGACGGCGTCGGCCGAGGGGTCCCACGCGACGATGCGGTGGCCGCCGCGCGCGAGCCGCGTGACCATGGCGCCGCCCATGCGACCGAGACCGACGAATCCAAGCTCCATCAGGACGTCCTCCGTGGCGGTACCGACGCGGCCGCCGCGCGATCGAGCATCCAGAGTAACCGGCCGTCGGGCGGACGCACCATGGCCGCGGGCAGCCCCGTGGCGCGGTCGGTGAGCGCGGCCTTCACGACCTTCGCCTTCTCGGCGCCCGACACTATATAGATGACGCACGCCGCGGCGTTAAGAACCGGATACGTTAGCGTGAAGCGCTGCGGGATGCTGGCGGCCGCCGCGTGGACGGCGGCCACGGTGCGGAAGGTTTCCTTCAACACCGGCGAGCCGGGAAACAGGGACGCGGTGTGGCCGTCGACGCCGAGACCGAGCAGGACGAGATCGAGTCGCGGGATCTCGCCGCGGCGGACACCCAGCGCCTCCGCCAGTGCCCGTGCGTAGTCCGCAGCCACCGCGTCCGGGTCGGCGCCCTCGCCACGGATTCGAAACACATGCTCCGGCGGGACCGGTACGTGCGCGAGCAGCGCGGTGTGCGCCATTCCGTAGTTGGAATCCTCGTGGTTTGGCGGCACGCCCCGCTCGTCGCCGAAGAAGACGAGCGTGCGGTCCCACGGCATCTGCGCAGCGAGCGGTGGCTGCGCGAGCCGCCGGTACGTCGCGCGGGGCGTGTACCCCCCGGCCAGCGCCACCGTGAAGCGCCCACGCGCGGCCACGGCCGCGCGCGCGACGTCCACGACTTCACGCGCGGCGATCTCGGCGAGCGAGGCGGGATCGTCGGCGATACGGATCTCGAACGGCGCGTCCATGACCACGATCATACCCTCTCGTCGAGCGCGCGCTGTCGCTCGAGCGCCTCGCAATAGCGCGCGTGGCGCGCCGGCTCGGGCTCGAACGTCTCGCCGAGCGGCGCGCGCACGGCCGCAAGATCGCGGATGTCACCCAAGGCGTGCCAGGCGAGGAGCGCGGCGCCGCGGCTCGTCGCTTCGGGCTCGTGTGACCACGTGACGGGATGGCCGAGCGCATCGGCCAGCATCCTGGTCCACGCGCGCGAGCGCGTCACCGCCCCACCGGAGGCGACGACGGCGTGCCCGCGCGCGGCGTGCGGCGCCAGCAGACGGTACACCAGCGCCAGCCGGAGCGCCACGGCCTCCAGCGCTGCGTGGACGATCTCGAGCGCTCCCGTGTTCAACGACAGCCCGGCCACGACCGCGCGCCGATCGCCGCGCCAGCCGGGCGCGCGCTCACCCGCGAGAAACGGCAGGATCGTGAGGCCGTGGCCGTCCGGCGGCATCGCCTCGAGCCGGCGTTCGAGCGTGGCGTCGTCGGGCAGGCGCAGCGTCTCGCGGCACCACGCGTAGACGTTGCCGCCTTCCGAGGTGGCGCCGCCGAGCAGCAGGCGCCGCCGATCGACGCCGTAGCGCCACAGGCCACGCGGCGGCGGCCGCGTGCCGTCGGTGGCGACGCGCAGCGCGGCGGAGGTGCCGACGTTGAGCGCGATCCGATCGGTGGCGATACAGTCAGAGCCCACGTTGCCCGCGGCGCCATCGCCGACGGCGGGAAACCACGGCACGGCGTGCAGCGCGGGCCAGCGCGCGGCCCACTCGCGCCGCAGGCCGCGCCGCTCGTCGCCGCGGTCTACCACGCGGAACAGTTGTGGTGGCTCGATGCCCGCGGCCGCCAGCGCCTCGGTATCCCAGGCGCCGGCGACGACGTCGAACAGGCCCGTGGCCGACGCCATCGACACGCTCGTCGCCGCCTCGCCGAAGATCGCCGTCTCCAGATACTCGCCGAACGAGCCCCAGCGGGCGACGCGCCGCATCTCGCCGGGGTGCTCGCGCGCGAACCAGCGTAGCTTGGCTGGCCAGTACGACGAGTGCAGATGACAGCCGGTCCGCGCGTGCAACGCCGCCTCGTCGAGCGCGTCGCGCAGCAGCCCGGCGTCGCGGGCGCTGCGCGAGTCCGCCCACATGTAGATCGGCGTGACGGCGTCGCCGCTGGCGTCGAAGCCACACAGGCCATGCCAGAAGGTCGTGATGGCGACGCCGCGCACGGTGGCGCGCCCGGCCCGCGCGCACACGGCGTCGAGGCACGTTGCGACGGCCCCGAGGAGGGCACGCGGCTCGTGCTCCACGCCGCCGTCGGCGGTCACGCGCGGCTCGTAGGGTACCTGATGATGCAGGCCGGGGACGGGCCGTCCGTCGGCGGCGTAGGCGCTGGCGCGGGCGGACGACGTGCCGACGTCCACGGCGATGATCATCGATCGCGTATTGTAAGATGGCCGCGATGGCGGACACGTGGGAGTTCCTGCAGCTGCGCGGTCTCGCCGCGACAGACGAGCGCGCCGAGGAGTTCACGGGCACGCTCGTCATCCACAAGGTCGGCAGCACCGAGCCTGTGGAGTCCGTCCTCCTCCGCGTCAAACGCTCGATGCTGACCGAGCTGCACGAAAACATCGGGCGCCTGCTCGCGCGCTCGACCGGCCTGAAGAAGAAATAGAGGAGACGTCATGACCCAGATCCGCGTATTGAGTCCTGTCGGCCTCGTGAAGGCGCAGACGGTGCCCGTGCCGTCGCTGCCGCAGAGCTGGACCGGCCGCACCGTCGGGTTCCTCGACAACACGAAGTCGAACTTCGATCGGCTGGTCGGCGACCTCGGCGCGTTGCTGCGGGAGCGTTATGGCGTGGCCGCGGTCGTGCACCGAAAGAAGGCCAACGCCTCCACGCCCGCATCGCCGGAGCTGATCGAGGAGCTGGCGAAGGCGTGCGACGTCGTCTTCGCCGGCTCCGCGGACTGAGGGTCGTGCACGTCGTGGAGTCTCCACGACACGATCGCGCTGGCGAAGCGCGGCACCCCGGCCGGGCTGATCGGGACGACGGCGTTCCAGGGACTCGCGGTGAGCGAGATGGGCGCGCAGGGCGTGTCCGCGCTGCCGTTGCTCGTCGTCGAGCACCCGCTCGGTGGTGAGCGCCCCGAGGCGATCGCGCGGCGTGCGCAGCAAGCGTTCGAGCAGCTGAGCGCGCTGATCTCCGGGACGATCGACCGCGCCGAAACGAAAGACAGCTCCGGAACGAAAGACAGCGCCGGAACGACAGATCGGGTGAGCGCAGCCACGGCCATCTCAAGCAGGCCACCCGCGGCAGAAGCCGACCTCGCGGACCCCGCTACAATAACCATTCCTGACGATCCCATCTCCATCCTCGAGGAATTCAGCTCACGCAACTGGGGAGACGGCCTTCCGATCGTTGCGCCCACCGAGGAGCGGGTGAAGATCATGCTGGGCGGCCGCGACGGAGCGAAGAGTCTTGGGATGATGCCCCCGCTCTGGCGCCAGGTGACGCTGGAGAAGCTCGCGGTGAACGCGGTCATGGCGGGCTGCGAGCCGCGCGCGTTCCCGATCATCGTCGCGGCGGTCGAGGCGATGCTCGACCGTGCGTTCAACCTCTATGGTGTGCAGGCGACGACGCATCCGGTGGCGCCGCTGCTCATCGTCAACGGCCCGTACGGTCGCGAGCTTGGGCTGCACGGCGGCAGCGGATGCTTCGGCCCTGGCTTTCGAGCCAACGCGACGATCGGTCGCGCCATCCGGCTCATTCTCCTCAACGTCGGCGGCGCGTGGCCCGGTCGCTATGACATGGCCACCCAGGGCAGCCCGGCGAAGTTCTCGTACTGCATCGCGGAGAACGAGGCCGCCTCGCCGTGGGGACCGATGGCGAGCGGCGACACGGTGACGGTGTACGGCGGAGAGGCGCCGCACAACGTGAACGACCACGTGTCGACCACGGCGTCCGGCATCCTGACAACGGTCTGTGATACCGCCGTGTCCCTCGGCTCGAACGTGGGCTGGTATTTCTCGCAGAGTCAGCTGCTGGTCGTGCTCGGGCCCGAGCACGCGCGGACGATCGCCGACGAGGGGTTCACCCGGGCGGACGTGCAGCGGTTCGTGTACGAGCAGGCGCGCCTGCCGCTCGGCCGGCTCAGGCTGGCCGGGATGTGGGGTATGCACGACTGGCCGGCCTGGATGAACGCCGTGACGGACCCGGCCGCGCTCATGCCGCAGGTGCCATCGCCGGAGGACGTCTATGTGGTCGTCGCTGGGGGGTCCGGCAAGCATTCCGCCGTCGTCCCGAACTGCACGTTCAGCCGGGCGGTGAGCCGTCCGATCCGAGCCGGCGGCGAGTGACCATTTCCGTCAGCCTCTGACAAGATGCGAGCCGAAGAACGGCGGTCGCACGGCGCCCGAGATCCGTAAATAGGCGATTTGTCGGGTATCTTGTGCCGTGGCATTGCCTCTGCACTATCCCCCGTCCGACGGCCGCCGAGAGTATTGGCAGGCCGGGAGGGAGACTCAAGTGCGACGGCGAGAATCGGGGTTCACGCTCATCGAGCTGCTGATCGTCGTGGCCATCATCGGAATCTTGGCCTCGATTGCGGTGCCGCTCTACGCGAACACCCAGCAGAGGGCGCGAATCGCGAAAGCCCAGGCCGACGCGCGTGCGCTCGCATCAGCAGTCTCCATCTACGCGGCGCACATGACCGTGGTTCCGACCGCGCTCGCCGATCTGACGAGCACGGTGACCAACAGCCTGGGCCAGCCGGCAGGCCCGTTCATGGGGTCGATACCGGCGGCGCCCTCGGGCTGGTCCTCGTACGCGTATACCTCGGACACGTCGAGCGGCGTTTTCACCATCACGACGGCCGGAGACGCGACCACAGTCTCGATGCCCTGAGCGCGCGCTGCGGGCGATCTCCGTCAGCGTCGCTCAGCGGCGACCACGAGTACCAGCCCGACCAATAGCAACACCGCCCCCGCCCACCCCGCGATACCGAAACGCTCGCCGAACAGCAGCACGCCGAGCAGCGTGGCCGTGAGCGGTTCGAGCAGCGACGCCACGCCGGCCGAAGACGCCGAGACGGATCGCAGCCCCGCCGTGTAGAGCGCGTACGCGGCCGCCGTGGTCACGGCGCCGAGATACAGCAACCCCGGCCAGCCGTGCGCGAGCTGGCTCGTCGTGCCCGGCGTCAGGAGTGCCGGAGCCATCAAGACCGCGGCGACGGCGAACGTGAACGCGCTCAGCAACAGCGGTGGCGTCCGCGCGACGGCACTCTTCGCGATCACGACGTAGAGCGCGTACGCAAGCCCCGCGCCGAGCGCCAGCATCACGCCACTGACAGGGTGCGGCGCCGTCGCGCCCGCCGCGGGCGCCGCAACGAGCAGCGCGGTGCCGGCGACGCCGAGCACGAGCGCCGCGACCAGGCGCGGAGTCAGGCGCTCGCCGAGCAGCGCGGGCGCGAGCGCCGCGATCATGAGCGGCGCCGAACAGATCGCCACCAGCGCAGTCACAGCGATCCCGGCATGCGTTACGGCGGTGAAGTACGTCACTTGGAAGACGGCCATGCACGCGCCGAGCGCAAGCCAGCGCCAGGCGTCGCGGCCGGCCGGGCGCGGCAGCTCGCCCGTCTGCGACGCGTGCGGGCGCCAGGTGACCGCGGCGGCGGCCAGCAGCACGGCTCCCACCAGCATGCGCATGGCGCCGGTGACGAGCGGCGTCGCGCCCGCCCGACTCACGAGCAGCGTCGTCACCGCGCCCGTGGTGCCCCAGGAGACCGCGGCGAGGGCGATGAGAGCGAGACCGCGAAGACGCGCGGGACTTGACGCGGCGGACATGGGCCGTGATCATGCCTGACGGCCTTCGGCCGGCACAAGGAGAGTCAGCATGAACGTGGGATTCGTGGGAACGGGGACGATGGGCGTACCGATGCTCGGCAATCTCGTCAAGAAAGGCTTCGGCGTGATCGCGTACGATGTCGTGCCGGCCGCCCTCGCGAACGCCGAGAAGCGCGGCGCGACGCGAGCGGAATCCGGCGCGGACGCCGCGCGGCGTAGCGAGCTGGTCATCACGATGCTGCCATCGTCTTCGCACGTCGAGGCGGCCTATCTCGGCCAGAACGGTATTGCCGAAGGGCTCACGCGCGGCCGGCTCTGCGTGGATATGTCGACGATCGATCCGAGCGTCTCGCGCCGCATCGCCGCGGCGCTCGCGGCCAGGGGTGTGCGGTTCATCGACGCGCCCGTCTCGGGCGGCGTTCCGCGCGCGGAGGACGGAACGCTGGCGATCATGGTGGGCGGCGAGGCACGGGACGTCGATGAGGCGCGGCCGGCACTGGCGGCCATGGGCGCGAACGTGATCCACGTGGGCGCCGTGGGCAGCGGAGAGGTCGCAAAGCTCTGCAACAACCTGATCGCCGGCGTGTCGGCGGTGGCGGTCGCCGAGGCGTTTCGGATCGCCGAGGGTTTCGGCGTCGACGCGAAGATCCTGACGGACGTTATCTCGAAGTCATCCGGCAACACCTGGGTGATGCAGTTCATGCATCCGGTGCCGGGACTCGTGGCGAAGTCGGCCTCGTCGAACGATTACGCGCCGGGGTTCATGACCGACTTGATGGCGAAGGATCTCGGCTTGGCCGTGAACGCCGCGCGCGAGCTGCGCGTGCCCGTCGTGGTGGCGCCGGCGGCGCAGCAGGTGCTGCGTCTCGCGTCGTCGCACGGCCTGGGCCGGCGCGACTTCACGAGCGTCTACGTGTTCTTGAAGCCCTCGGCGGGAGAAGCGCCTGTGTAATTGGGGGACCCCTGCGGCTTCCCCCAAACCCCCGACTATTGAATTGGGGGACCCGTACCGCTTCCCCCAACCCCCTCATCGCGTGGAGATGAGTATTTAGCGGGTCATGCCGCGGGCGTTCGGGTCGCCCGCGCGGACGATGCCACCGTTGCCGACGTGACAGGGATCGTCGATCGGCTGTAGCGCGGCCACCACGTGGCAGAGCTCGTGGGCGTCGATCTCGAGCGCGAGCGCCGACGGCAGCGCGTCGGTGTAGCGCACGACCTTCATCATCTTCACGTCCGTCTTGCCGTCGGGCTGCACCGTGTGCCAGATCGAGCAGCCGAGCACTGGGCCCAGCGCCGGCACCTCTCGGCATTCGCGCTCGACCACCGCGCGATCGTCGCTCACGATGAGAGTCACGAGCGGCCCGGTGGACAGCGGACCCATCCTCGCCGTGCGCGTCGAGGTGGCGCAGCCGCCCAGCGCGAGTAGCGCGGCGAGCAGGGCCGGAAGACGGCGGCGAGCTACCATGCCCAGCATCTCCGGCAAGCCACGTGCCAGACCGCAACCGCGCGAGAGCGTGCGCGTCGTGCACGCGAGATCGCAGCGATCATGAAATCGTCTGCAGTGGCCACGATCACACGTTTCAGGCCCTGGGCGTGCCAAAAGAGGCGCGAACCGCGTGCTATACTGGCGCGCGTTCGCGCGGCCGCGAGCATCGAAGGAGGACCCGCCGTGAGCCTGTACGTCATGCTCAGCACGTTGTCGGAGTCCGGGCGCAAGGTCCTACGTGAGCGGCCCGGCTGGATCCGCAAGGTCAACGCCGACGTGCGCCGAATGGGCGCGCGCGTGGTCTCGCAGTACGCGGTGCTCGGGCCGTACGACTTCGTGACGATCGTGGAGGCTCCGGACAACGCGACGATCTCGCGCGTGTCGGTGGAGCTGGGCGCGCGCGGCGGCGCAGCGGGAATGACCATGGCCGCGATTCCGCTCGATGAGTTCATCGCGCGGCTGGAGGGCAACGGCAAGGGACGGGGGAAGAGGAAACGGTGAAAGTTCTCAAGATCACACCGGAGCGCTGTACCGGCTGCCTGCGCTGTGAGATCGCCTGCTCCTACATGCAGGTCGGCGCGTTTCAGCCTGCGAAATCCGTCATTCGCGTCTCGCCGTTCGAGGGCCACACGTCGTACGCGCCCTATACGTGCACGCAGTGCGCCGAGGGCTGGTGCATGACGGCGTGTCCGGTCGGCGCCATCACGATCAACGTCGCCGGCGCCAAGGACGTCCTCGACGACCGGTGCGTCGGCTGCAAGCTGTGCACGATCGCGTGTCCGTACGGGACGATGTTCTACGACCCGTCCACGCGCAAGGCCTTCAAGTGCAATCTCTGCGGCGGCGATCCCGCGTGCGCCCACGCGTGCCCGACCGCGGCCATCGAATACGAAGAGGTGCCGACGGTGGACTGGCTGCACGACTTCGCGCGCGAGCGCGCCTCCCACGTGCTCGCCGTGAACGGGGGACACCGCTGATGGCCCGCCGACACCTGATCATCGGGGGCGGCACCGCGGGCATGAACGCCATGCGGACGATCCGCGAAGAGGAGCGGGAGCCCTCGGACATCACGCTGGTGAGCGCGGAGAAGCCTTACTCGCGGATGGTGCTGCCGTATTACCTTGATCGCTCGATCGCCGAGAGCCACGTCTTCACGGCGAGCGCGGCGCTGCTCGCGCAGTGGAAGGTCAAGGCGCACCTCGGCCGCCGCGCGGCGAGCCTGGACGCGAAGGCCGGCGTGTGCACGCTCGACGACGGCTCGAGGATCGAATACGACGATTGCCTCATCGCGACCGGCTCGTCGCCGGTGCGCGCGCCCGTGCCCGGCGCCGACGGGTCGAACGTGCACTCGTTCTGGACGCTCGACGAGTGCCGGGGCGTGATCGCCTCGATCAAGCACGGCAGCCACGTGGTGATGGTCGGCGCGGGGTTCATCTCGTTCACGATCCTCAACTCGATCCTCGCGCTCGGCGCGAAGCTGACCATCGTGGAGGTGGCGCCACGCATTCTGCCGCGCATGGTCGACGACGCGGGCGCGAAGATCGTCGAGGAGTGGCTCGAGGCCCACGGCGTGGACGTCCGCACGAACGTGAAGGTCACCAGGATCGACGACGCGCGCGGCAAGAAGCGGCTGAAGTTCGCCTCGGGCGCTGATCTCGTCTGCGACGTCGTGATCATGGCCACCGGCATCAAGACGAACCTCGACTGGCTCAAGGACGCCGGCGTGCGGATCAATCGCGGCATCGTCGTCGACGATCATCTGCGCTCCAGCGTCCCCACCGTGTACGCGGCGGGCGACGTGGCGGAGGGCCGCGATCTCGTCTCCGGAGAGCCCGCGGTGCACGCCATCGAGCCGACGGCCCAGGAGCACGGACGCGTGGTTGGCGCCAACATGGCGGGCAGAGACGTGGCCTACAAGGGCTCGCTCATCATCAATATCGTCGAGGTCTGTCATCTCGACGCGGCCTCCTTCGGCGCCTGGGACGATGCGCGGGCGGAAGTGATCAGCGGCGTCAAGCGCGATCGCTCGGCCTACCGCAAGCTGCTGTTCACCGGCGATCGCCTCACGGGCGCCATCATCATCGGACGCTCGGGCGACGTGTGGACGACGAACGACGTCGGCATGCTCAAAGGGCTGGTGCAGACGGGTGTGCCGCTGGGCCGCTTCAAGGAGTATCTGAAGTCGCATCCGTTCGACGTGAAGACCGCATACATCGCGGCCGGCACCGCCGGCACGCTGCTTCCCGAAACCGTGCTGGGTCGCCCGTCGAAGGCGCCCGGCGAGACCCCGGTGGCCGTATGAGTCCTGTGACCCTCAGCGCTCCCCGACAGGTCGGCAAGCCCCAGCCCGCGCTGCCCGGCGGCTACGCCGGCCAAATCTTGCGAGTGGATCTCACGAAGCGAAAGACGTGGGCCGAGCCGTGGACGCCCGACGAGATGCGCGACTTGCTCGGCGGCGCCGGGCTCGGCGCGATGATCCTCTTTCGCGAGACACGGAAGGGCAAAGGCAACGTCTCGTGGGACCATCCCGATAACCGCCTCGTGCTCGGCACCGGTCCGCTCGCCGGCCTGCCGGTGTGGGGAACGGGCGGGCTCACCGTCGTCACCATCGGTGCGCTGACCAACGGCCCCACGTCGACGCAGGCCAATGGCTTCTTCGGCACCAATCTGAAGTACTGCGGCTACGACGCGATCGTGATCCAGGGCCAGGCCCGGGACTGGGTCTATCTCTACATCGACGACGACCGGGTCGAGATTCGTGACGCCAAGCCTTATGTCGGTAAGGACACGTGGGAGACGCAGGACGCGCTCAGCCGCGACCTGGGCTTGACGGGCCATCAGCTGTCGGTCTATTCGATCGGGCCCGCCGGCGAGCACCTGGTGCGCTTCGCCGCGATCCAGGGCGACTACGGCCACGTTGCGTCGAAGAACGGCGTCGGCGCCGTCATGGGCAAAAAGAAGGTTAAGGCGGTGGCCATCGTCAAGGGCACGAAGGCGTTGCGCGCGGCCGATCCGCGCGGCGTCATGCAGGCCGCCGACGACATCGCGCACGATCTCAAGACCGATCCCTCCGCGCGATCGCTCTACGAGTACGGCACGCTGCCCGGCGTGGTGAACCTCTCCAAGCTCGGCGCGCTGCCGATCCGCAACTACACGACCAGCGTCACCGGCGACGTCGACATGAAGTCGTGGGAGGCGCCGCGCCTTCGCGAAGGCTTCGATCATCGTGGGCACCAGTGCAACGCCTGCGGCATGCATCACTGCCACATGTCGGTCATCCGCCAGGGCCCGTACAAGGGCAAGATCGTCGACGAGCCGGAATACGAAGGGTGGTCGGGGGCGGGCTGGACGATCGGCGCCACCGACCAGAGCGGCGTGGCGTGGCTCAATACACAGACCGACCGCGCGTGTGTGGACGTCAACGAGTTCGGCTGGGTCATCGGCTGGGTGATGGAGGGGCTCGAGAAGGGCTGGCTCACGAAGCAGCAGGTCGGCTTTGATCTCAAGTGGGGCGACGTCGCCGGCGCCAACCGTCTGCTGCAGATGATCAACACCCGCGAGGGATTCGGCGACCTGCTCGCCGAGGGCGTGAAGCGCGCATCGGAGAAGATCGGCGGCGAAGGCGCGAAGGCCGCCATCTACACGGGCAAGGGCGCCTCGCCGCGCGGCCACGATCACCGTGCGCGCTGGGAGGAGATGCTCGACACCGCCACGTCCTCGACGGCGACGATGGAAACTGGCAACCCCGTGCATCAGACCGAGCTCGGCCTGCCCGCGCGCATCAACCCGTTCGACGGCGTGGACGTCGCCAAGCTCGTCGCCGGCTGCCGCGGCCGCCGCGCGTTCGAGGACTCGCTGGGCATCTGCATCTTCACCACGCGCACGCGCCTCGAGAACGTCTGCCGCGCGCTCTCGGCCGCGACGGGCTGGTACTACACGGTGGCCGAGGCCATGCGCTTTGGCCGGCGCATCGCGGCCCTCAATCGCGCGACGGCGCTTCGGTGCGGCCTCACGCCAGCCCTCGAGGTACCGTCGTATCGCTACGGCTCCACGCCCCACGACGGCCCCGCGGCGGGGCAGGCGGTTTCCGCGCAGTGGGAGAAGATGGTCGACACCTGGTACAAGGAAGTCGGCTACGACAGAAAGACCGGCAAGCCGCTGCCGCAGACGCTGAAGGACCTGGGGCTCGACTGGCTCAGCAAGGAGTTGTGGGGCCGCAAGTAGCGGCGGCGATCATTCGCCGCGCGCGTCGGGGCGACGCCGCCGCGATCGCGCGCATGGCGAATGCGCTGAATCGACACGAGGCGTTCCGCCCGCGCGCGTTCACCGCGACGATCGTGCGCCGTGACGCCTTCGGTCCTCGTCGCGTGTTCCGTGTGCTGGTGGCCGAGGTCTCTGCCCGCGTCATCGGCTACGCCTCCTTCGTCGTCGGCTACAACACCGACGTCGCGGCGCGCGAGCTCTGGATGCACGACCTCTTCGTCCTGCCGGCGTGGCGCGGGCGCGGGGTGGGGCGCGCGCTCGTCACCGCCGTCGCCTGGGAGGCCGTGCGGCGCGGCCTCGCATGTCTCGAGTGGGGCGTGCGGGACAGCAATCGCCGCGCGATCCGGTTCTATCGCCGTCTCGGCGCGCACGTTGGCCACGCGCGCATCGTCTCGTTGCGCGGTCGCGCGCTCGCAGCGCTGTCGGCACGCGGGTGATTCGCCTCCTGATCAACGCGACCGTGCTCACGATGGACACGAGTCTGCCGCGGGCGCAGGCGCTCGCCGTGAAGGACGGACGCATCGTCGAGGTCGGCGGGACCGACGAGGTGCTATGGCTGCGCGAGGACGAGTACGAGGTGATCGACCTCGAGGGCCGCACGGTCGTGCCCGGCTTCGTCGATCCGCACAACCACTTCTCGATCGGGGCCTTCGAGTCGCTGTGGGCGGACTGTCGTGGCGCGCGCTCGGTGGCCGACGTGCAGCAGACGCTCGCCGCCGCGGCGCGCGACACGCCCGCGGGCGCGTGGGTGCGCGGCGTCGGCTACGACCATCAGGTCCTCGGCGTCCACCCCACACGCGGTGATCTCGACGCCGCCGTCCCCGATCGTCCCGCCGTTCTCATGCACTTCTCGCACCACCAGTGCGTGGCCAACTCGCGCGCGCTGGCCGAGGGCGGGATCGCGCGCAGCACGCCGGATCCGGTCGGCGGCGAGATCGCGCGTGACAAGTCCGGCGAGCCGACCGGACTGCTGTTCGAGCGCGCCATGAGCCGCGTCGAGACGGCGTCACGCGCGGCGTGGGAGACGTGCTTCACGGAGGTCGCGCGCGCGGCAAGCGCTCGCTACGCCGCGCTCGGCATCACGGCCATCCAGGACGCGGCGGTCACTCCGGAGATGGCGCGACGCTACGCCGAGGCGCGCGCGGCCGGTGCCTTGGCGATCGACGTGGGCGAGGTGATGGTCGGCTCGCGCGGGTGGTTCGAGCGGCCGGACGACGCGGCGCCGGGCGCGCTCAAGATCTTCGTCGACGGCGGCTACCGCTGCGCGATGCGCGTCACCCGTCAGGGCGCGGCACGCACGAGCGGCTTCCTGTTCTACACGCGCGAGGAGCTGGCCGCGCGGCTGCTGACGGCATGGCGCGCGGACCGATCCGTCGTTTGCCACGCGATCGGCAATCTCGGCATCGAGACGGCGGTCGGCGCCATCGAGGACGCGGTGCGGACGATGCCCGTGGGCCGCGCGCGAGTCCGCATCGATCACGCCATCTTCCTCACCGCCGAGCTGATCGCGCGCATCGCCGCGCTCGGCGTGTGGGTCGTGGCGCAGCCGTCGTTCCTGTACGACCGCGGTGGCGTCGCCGCGCCCGATCGCGCGACCGACGACGCGATCCTCACACGGCCCTTCGCCAGCGCGCTGCGGGCCGGTGTCCGGCAGGCCTTCTCCTCGGACTATCCGTGCGGGACCAACGCGCCTCTGGCCGGCATCGCCGCTGCCGTCACCCGCACGAGCCGACACGGGCACGTCGCGGCGCCCGATGAGGCCATTTCCGTCGCCGCCGCGCTCGAAGCCTACACGCTCGGTGCGGCACGTGCCGCGGGCATCGATGCCGTCACCGGCAGCCTCGAACCCGGTAAGCGCGCGGATTTACTCGTCTTGTCGTCGAACCCGCTCGACTGCGCGCCGACCGAGCTGACGTCGATCCGCGTGCTCGAGACGTGGCTGGCAGGCGTCCGCAGCAATCCGCCTTGACCCTCTCGATCGGGTTGTGTTACTTGTCTGCCGCGCACGCGGGGCAAAGTCCAATTTTCACGCGGGTTTTCGCCCGCACAGCTGTCCTTGCTCGGGGGAGTCATGGCACAGACCATCGGATTCATCGGACTCGGGATCATGGGACGGCCGATGGCCAAGAATCTTCTCAAGGCCGGCCACCCATTGGTTGTCCATAGCCGCAGTCGAGGACCGGTCGACGACGTCGTCAAGGCGGGCGCTCGCGCCGCGTCGTCGCCCAAAGAGGTGGCCTCGCAGTGCGACGTGCTGATCACGATGCTGCCGAACTCGCCCGACGTCGATCAGGTCGCGCTGGGCAAGGATGGCATCATTGAGGGCGCGAAGGCCGGCCTGATCTTCATCGACATGTCGACGATCTCGCCGATCGTCTCGCAGAAGGTCGGCAAGGCGCTCGCCGCCAAAGGCGTGAAGATGCTCGACGCGCCGGTCTCGGGCGGCGAGAAGGGCGCCATCGACGGGGCGTTGTCGATCATGGTCGGCGGCGACAAGGAGACCTTCGAGGCGGTCCTGCCGATCTTTCAGGCGATGGGGAAGACCATCACCCTGCTCGGGCCGCTCGGCTTCGGCGGCTTCACCAAGCTCGCCAACCAGATCATCGTCGCCGTCAACCTCACCGCGCTGGCCGAGGCGCTCACCCTGGGCAAGAAGGCGGGTCTCGATCGAGAGCTGCTGCTGACCGCGCTCGCCGGAGGCCTCGCGGGAAGCAAGTGCCTCGATCAGAAGAAGTCGAACTACATCGCCGGCACGTACAACCCCGGCTTCAAGATCGACCTGCACTTCAAGGACCTCGGTCTCATCATGGAATCGGCGCGCACGCTCGGCGTGCCGCTGCCGGCCACGGCGGTGGTGCAGGAGCTGTTCAACGCGATTCGCGTCAAGGGACGCGGCGGCCTCGACCACTCCGGGATCATCACCCTGCTGGAAGACCTCGCGGGCGCCTCGTGAGGGCCACCGTCGATCGCGCGGGCCTGGATTCGCAGGGGCGACTGCCCAAGGTGTTCGTCCGGCGCGTTCGCAAGGGTGACCTGTCGCGTGTGAAGGACGTCCTCGAGCAAACCTTCGGCGATTTTCTCGAGCGGCAGCTCGGCACGCGGCCGCGCCAGGCCTTCAGCGGCGCGCAGTACGTGCACCATCGCTGGTTGATGGAGCCCTGGGGCTGCTTCGTGGCCGAGGAGGACAACGCGAAGATCGTCGGCACCGCGCTGGCCGTCGCGTGGGGCTCGGTCGGGCTTCTCGGGCCGGTGGCCGTGCTGACGAACTATCAGAACCAGACGATCGGCCAACAACTGATCCGCGCCACCCAGGAGTTCTTCGACGAGAACAAGACCACGCTGCAGGGCGTGATGACGTACCCGACGAGTCCCAAGCATCTGGCCCTCTATCACAAATTCGGCTATCGCCCGAAGGCGCTGACGGCGCTCATGAGCCGGATCCTCGACCGCAGCGCGCCGCGGCCGGCCACGAAGCTGGCGCGCGGGCCGCTGACCGTGCGTCGATTCTCCCAGCTCGAGGAGACCAAGAAGAAAGCGACGCTGGGACGCGTGCACCGCATCACCAACGCGCTCTATCGCGGTCTCGACGTCGCCAAGGAGATGGAGATCGTCGACGGGCTGGCGCTGGGCGACACCCTGCTGCTCGAGCGCGGCCGTGATCTCATCGGCTTCGCCGTGGTGCACACGCCGGGCGTCAGCGAGGCGCCCAGCGGCACGTTGTACGTGAAGTACATGGCCATCGACCCCGCCCAGAAGCGCGTCGAGCACCTCGAGCAGTTCGTGGCGGCCGTCGAGGACCTCGGCCATGAGCTCGGCGTGCAGCGCGTCGCGCTGCCCGTGTACTTGCGCTACTGGCTGGCCTACAGCACTCTGGTGAGGTGCGGCTACCAGGTCGACTTCACGATGCTGCGCATGCAGAAGGGCAAGCAGGAGGATTACGAGGACCCGACCCACCTCGTCCTCGACGACTGGCGGTGATTCCGTCGCGCTCCGTACTGCTGGCGGCCGCGCTGGTTATCGTGGCCGCAGCCCCGGTCGCCGCCCACTCTCTGCTGCTCTCGTCCTCCCCAGCCGCCGACGTCGTTCTCCAGACCTCGCCGTCAGTCGTCATGCTGCGCTTCAACAACCGCATCGAGAAGCGGCTGTCGCGCGTGCGCCTGGTGGACGAGCGCGGCACGATAGCGACGGCCCCCACGACACGGGTCGACGACGAGACGGCCGAGACTCTGTGGGCAGCCGTGCCGCCGCTCGCGCCGGGAGCGTGGCGCGTCGAGTGGCAGGTCTTCTCCACCGACGGTCACGTGGTCAGCGGCAGCTACCAGTTCCGGCTGGCGCCCTGAGCGATGGCCGGGTTCGTCGACGTCCTGCTGCGCGGCTTGATCCTCGTCCTCACGAGCGTGGCGCTCGGCGGCGTCGCCTGGCTGCGCGTCGTGCTCCGCGCCGAGCCGCACGTCAAGCCGGACGCGCCGATGGCGCTGGCCTTGCGCGCGATTGCGGTCGCGACGGCGGGGGCGGCGCTCGCCCAGGCGGCGGTCGTCCTCGTCGGCCTCGGCGCCATCGCCGACGCGCACGGAACCTGGCCGCTCGGCGCGTTTTTCCAGACGACCTTCGCGGTGACGGCGGTGGTGAGGGTGATGCTGGCGGCGACCGTCGCCGTGCTCGCAGCGACGATGGCGCGCCGCGCGGCTTCGGGAGCGATGTGGACGGCGCTCACGACGACCGCGACGCTGCTGGTGGCGTCGTCGGCGATCGTCAGCCACGCCGTCGCGCGCGTCGAATGGCGCATGCCGCTGGTCGCGCTCGACGCCGCGCACCAGGTGGCGGCCGCGCTGTGGGTCGGCGGCCTCGCGCATTTAGTGCTCTATGCCATCGCCAACGGGCGATCGGGCGCCTCGCAGCCACGCCGCATCTCGAACAGGCCACCCGCGGTTCGAGCCGGCCTCGCGGCACTCGCTACAACAAACATGCCCGATTACACGTCGCTGAACGTTCCGGCCGTCATCCGCCGGTTCTCGACGCTGGCATTCTGGTCGATGGTGGCGATCGTGGCGGCGGGGCTCGCCCTGACCTTCGCGTACGTCGGCGATCCGGGCGCGCTCGTCGGCACCGCTTACGGTGTGATGGTGCTGAGCAAGGTCACGCTGCTCGTGCCGGCGCTGGCGCTTGCGTACGTCAACATGCGCGTCGCGCGCCGCGCGTCGGCGGCGCCGGGCGCCCGGCTCGGGAGCTTCGTCGAAGTCGAGCTGGGGCTCGGCATCACGATCCTGTTCGCGGCCGCATCGCTCACCTCGCTGCCGCCCGCCGTGGACGTCACGACCGATCGGGCCAGCGTGGCCGAGGTGGCCGCGCGCTTCACCCCGACCGCGCCGCGCCTGACGAGCCCGCCCATCGACGAGCTGCTGCGCACGGCCGATCCGCTGATGGGGCGGCAGCTCGAGCGCAAGCCGGTCGAGCGCGCGTGGTCCGAGTACAACCATCACTGGGCCGGTCTCTTCGTCGTCACGATGGGCGCGCTGGCCATGCTGCACTTCGTCGGCGTGCGGCCGGCGCGCCACTGGCCGCTCGTGTTCCTGGGCCTGGCGACCTTCCTGTTCGTCCGCAACGACCCGCGCGCGTGGCCGCTCGGCCCGGCGGGGTTCTGGGAGAGCCTGACGCTGCCCGACGTGCTGCAGCACCGCACGTTCGTCCTCCTCGTCGTCGCATTCGCGATCTTCGAGTGGATGGTGCGCACCCAGCGGCTGGCGGAGCGGCCGTGGGGCTACGTGTTTCCGATGCTCTGCGCGGTGGGCGGCGGTCTGCTACTGACGCACTCTCACGCGATGTTCAACCTCAAGGATGAGTTCCTGACCGAGGTCACGCACGCGCCGCTCGGCATCTTCGGCGCGTTCGCCGGCTGGGGCCGCTGGCTGGAAGTCCGGCTGCCCGCTGCCGGCCCCGCACCAGGCTGGATCTGGCGCGGCTGTTTCACCACGGTCGGGCTGATCCTGTTGTTCTATCGTGAAGGCTGATGGCGCGGGGACGACCGTGATCGCCGGCCACGCCACCGCCGAGGGCACCACGCGGTACGTCGCGAGCCAGACGGAGCGCACCACCGCCGCGCACTTCCGCGAGTTTCCCGACGGCGCGCGCGCCTCTTCGATCGGCCTGGGCACCTATCTCGGCCGTGAGGACGCCGCCACCGACTCGCTGTACGAGAAGGCGATCGCCCGCGCGCTCGAGCGGGGAATCAACGTGCTCGACAGCGCCATCAATTACCGCCACCAGCGCAGCGAGCGTGCGATCGGCCGCGCGCTGGCCGCGTGCATCGCCCGCGGCATCGTCGCGCGCGACAGCGTCGTGGTCACCACCAAGGGCGGCTACCTGGCCTTTGACGGCGAGGCGCCGCCGGACCCGCGGGCGTACTTCAGCGCCACCTACGTCCAGCCGGGCATCGTGAGGCCCGGAGACGTCGTGGGCTGGCACTGCATGACGCCGCGGTTTCTCGCCGACCAGCTCGAGCGCAGCCGGGCCAATCTCGGTGTGGACACGATCGACGTCTACTACCTGCACAATCCCGAGACGCAGCTCGACGAGGTCGAGCGCCCCGCGTTCCTCACGCGCCTGCGCGCGGCGTTCGGCGCGCTCGAAGAAGCGGTGCAGGCTAGCCGGATCCGCTGGTACGGCGCCGCCACGTGGAACGGCTTTCGCGCGGCGCCGCAGGAGCGAAATCACTTGTCACTGGCGGAAGTGCTCGCGGCCGCCCGCGACGCCGGCGGCGCCGATCATCACTTCCGCGTCGTGCAGCTGCCCTACAACCTCGCGATGCCCGAGGCCTTCACCCTCGCCAACCAGCGTGCCGACGCCGGCCTCGTGCCGATGCTGCGCGCGGCCGAGCACGCCGGGCTGTACACGATGGCCTCGGCGTCGATGATGCAAGGACAGCTCTCGCGCGGCCTGCCGGCGGAGCTGGCGACGACGCTGTCGGGTCTCACCAGCGACGGGCAGCGCGCGCTGCAGTTCGTGCGCTCCACGCCCGGCGTGGGCACCGCGCTCGTGGGGATGAAGGCCGTCGCGCACGTCGAGGAAAACGCCGGCGTAGGCCGAACACCGCCCGTGCCGTGGGAGCAATTTCAGCGTCTGTTCACCGCCGCCTGATGTTGCGGACGCCGGGCTCGTCCGGTACGGTGTGGCGGTGATCACCCTTGAGCGTGACCACGAGCGCGCCCTCGGCGTGCGTGTCAGCGCCTCCGCGGTCATCTTCGATCGCCGGCGGCGCCTCCTCCTGCAGCAGCGGTCGGATGGTGGGCAATGGGGATTGCCCGGCGGCTCGGTGGAGATCGGCGAATCGGTGTCGGAGGCGGTCGCGCGGGAGGTCCGCGAGGAGACTGGCCTCGTCGTGGTCCCGCGCCGGCTCGTCGGTGTGTACTCGGATCCCGATCTGCAAGTCGTGCGTTATCCGGACGGCAACGTGTGGCATTACGTGACCGTGTGCTTCGAGTGTGTCGTGCGCGGCGGAACCCTGACGACCTGTGACGAGACGCTGGCGCTCGAGTGGTTCGCGCTCGACGCGCTGCCCGCGGGCCTGCTGACGAATCACCGCATTCGCATCCGCGATGCCCGCGCCCGGCGTGTCGCCGCCTTCGTGCGATGAGGAGGACTCTCGGGTGATGCGACGGATCCATCACGTCGGCGTCGTGGTGAAGCGGCTGACCGACGCCTACCGTTTTTACCGCGACGTGCTCGGCCTGCCGTTGCTCAAGGAAAAGACGATCCCCGAGCAGGGCGTGCGTGCGGCGCTGCTCGCGGCCGGCGACACGGAGATCGAGCTGCTGGAGCCGATCGACGCGAGCTCCGGCATCGGCCGCTTTCTCGAGCGGCGCGGCGAAGGACTGCATCATCTCTGCTTCGAGACGCCGGACGTCGGCGACGCCCTCGCGGACCTCAAGAACCGCGGTGCGGAGCTGATCGACACGGCGCCCCGCGACGGGCTGGCGGGACGCATTGCGTTCCTGCATCCACGCGCGTGCCGTGGCGTGCTCGTCGAGCTCGCCACGCCGCCGGCGGATGAAGCGACGACACACACCTCGCCCCTCGGCCTCAAGCGGCTCGTGCTTGGCGCGCAGGACGTGAAACAGACGGCCGGACGCTTCCAGGCGCTCTTCGGCTTCTCCGAGGTCGCGATGAACGGCGGCCCGCGCACGATGCTGGCGGTTGGCAAGGGCGCGCTGCTCGTCGTCCCGGCCGCGGAGGTCGGCGGCACCGAGGGCATGGTGGCGCTCTCGCTCGTGGCGGAGGACTTCGCCGCGCTCACGGCCGCGCTGCGTCGTGCGGGGACGCCGCGGCTGGAGGGCACGGCCGAGGTCTCGGTCGAGCCCGCCGGCAGCCACGGCGTCCACCTTCACATCAGCCGCTACAGCTTTCCTTAGTCACATGGGGGCCCCGAAATGGCCCCCTGATTGTTCAAGCGAAGGGGGCTACGCCCCCCTCGGACTCCCCCGGCCGACGCTCGGGCCGCCCCGGCGAAGCCGTGGCGCCCCTCGACAACCTAGAACGCGTCCGGCGCGGCGGCGATGCGATCGAGGTCGGCGCGCGTGTAGCTGCCGAGCGAGCGGAAGTCGAGATCGGTGTAGTTCCTGATCCATCGCATCGCGATCTTCGTCGCCGCGCGATACCGTTCCTGTGTCGCGGCGTCTTTCGGCCGGCGCGCGAGAATGTCGTTCAGCTCTTCCTGCAGCAGGCGCTTGACGAGTGCTGCATCGTGGGTGGCCGAGGGGCCGTCGGTCGTCGTCGCGCGATGTCGCACCCGCTGCGCGATCTGGGCGACGGACATACGGCCGGTGGCGAGATCCTCCATGAGCGCGGGATGCACGCCCGGCTTGCCCTCGAGACTATCGATGCCCTTCGCGCCGCGGCCGTTGAGCCAGCCCTCGACGTACTCGATCACCATGCGCGCGTTACGACGGGTGCCCTCGACGGTGATCGGTCCAGCCGGCACCTCGAGGCGCACGGGATAGTTGTCGAGCTTGGCCATCTCGGGCGTCGGCTTGAATCCGGAGGCGATGAGCTGCCTGAACGGGTCGGCGGCGGTCTTCATGTGAAAGATGTGCGCCACCCATCCGCGCAGAAAACCCTGCGCGGCTTCCCACTCCTTGTCCTTGCGGATCGCCTCGCCTGCGACGCGGTTGACCTCCGGATCGTTGCTGGGCAGCGCGGTGGCCATGCCGCCGATCGGGACGGCACCCCGCTTCAGGCAGATGGCGACGAGGCGACGGAAGATGTCGGCGAGGAAGGGCGTGGTCTTGATGTCCACGCCGAAGCGGTCGGGCCACACGGACTTCGGGTCCGCCATCACGTACTCGAAGATCGACGCCTTGAGATCCCAGCGGGCGGCGTTGAGGCCGGCCGCGTAGGGCCCGAGCGCGTGCAACATCTCCTCCATGGCGTACACGCATGGGAGTGATTCGACCAGGATGATGCCGCGAATGGTCGCCTTCGCGAGAAACGGCAGCTGCTCGCGGCACGCATCGAACAGCTCTCGGTAGAAGCGCGCCTCGTCGGGCGTCTCGAGCTTCGGCAGGTAAAAATAAATGCCCTGACCGCGATCGGCCTGCGCGCGCCCCGCGTAGAACAGGGTGAGGGCCGTGCCGAGGATGGCGGCGTTCACCGGCGTGCCGTCGACGCGCACGTCGGGCTCGTCCAGGTGCAGGCCGCGCTCGCGATGCATGAAGAACGGCAGCTCACCCGGCGCGACCTTGTATTCACGCTTGCGCTCGGTGTCGTTGAAGTAGAGCTCGCGATTCACCGCGGCCAGGCGGTTGGCGGCGGCGCGCACGGTGTCCACGAGACGGTGACCGCCGGAGTCCTCGTCGTCGTCGAGGTCGCCCTCGGCGCGCTCGCCCTCGGGACCGGGGTTGAGCGCGTTGATGAACATCGACGTAATCGAGCACGGACCGGAGATCTCGATGCCCGGCTTGCGCAACTCGTCGGGGACGGACGGCACTTTCCAGTCGCCCGAGGTCGCGCTGCTTGGCGGCAGCGGCGCCGGCAGGCGCCCCGCATGCGCATCGGCGAGCATCCGCGTGCGCTCCGCGCGCAGTGCCAGCGCGCGCGCGTGCAGCCGATCATGCAGTGTGCTCAGCAGCTCGTTGAAAGCCGGGGTGAGCAGGCGGTCGGCGCCCTCGACGGGCTCGAAGCGGACACGTGAGGTCGGCGTCATCGGTCGGCGTTCTCCTGCGGCGGACGGGTGGCGAACGGGGCCGTTTTCGCATGGCGGCCCTGTAGTGTCAATGGAGATTGGGGGCCCCGAAATGGGCCCCCGACATTTTGGCGCGAGGGGGCTACGCCCCCTCGGACTCCCCGGCAACGGTTCGGGGCGCCCCGGCGGAGCCGTAACGCCCCTCGAATGGCGTCCCCAGGATCTCAATGGCAGAATGACGCTCTGCCATGCCGTCGCCTCGTCGTTTTCGTGGTCTCGGCAAAGGGCGCGCGACGCGCCGCGTGCTTGCGCGCGGCGGTACCGGAGCCGCCGGGCAACTCAACCGCGCGCTCGGCGCCTGGGAGGGCGTGCGGATCACGCCGATGTTCGGACGCTGGGGGTATTTCGCCGACGATCGGCTCTTCGCGTGCTTTCCGCTGGCGCACAAGGAGACCGATCTCTGGATCCGCCTGACCCCCGACGATCAGCGCCGCGCGCTGCGCGAGCCTGGTGTGCGGCCGCACCGCCGCTTCGCGCGCCGCGGCTGGATCGAGCTGCAGCTCGTCGACGAGGCCGACATGCCGCGCGCGCTGCGCTGGCTTCGCCGCGCGCACGGGGCGGATCTTCCCGTCGAGGACGGGGACTGAGCGTGGGCGCCGTGCTCGAATTGGCCGAGCGCTTCTGGCGTGGCGAGATGCGGGGTCCCGACCTCGTGCGCGCCACGGGCGCGGTGGAGGAGATCGCACCGGGCGTGCTATTCGTCCACGCGTTCGCCAACGTCACGGCGCTGCGCACGGACGCCGGCCTCGTGCTGGTGGACACCGGCAACTATCGCGCGCGCGAGCGCACCTTCGCCGCCGTGCGGGAATGGGACGCGAGCCCGCTCGGAGCGGCCGTCTATACGCACGGGCACGTCGACCACGCGTGCGGGCTGCCGCCGTTCCTGGACGAGGCGCGCACGCGCGGCTGGCCTCGGCCGCGCATCGTGGGGCATCGCGACGTCGCCCGGCGATTCGACCGCTATCGCGCGACGGCGCCGTGGAATGGCCTCATCAACGCCCGTCAGTTCTCCATCGCGCCGTCGTGGCCGACCGAGTACGACTACCCTGATACGACGTACGACGCCACCCACCGACTCGACGTCGGCGGCGCCACACTCGAGCTCACCCACGCGCGCGGCGAGACCGACGATCACACGTGGCTGTGGTGGCCGGACCGTCGGATCCTGTTCACCGGCGACCTCTTCTTCTGGGTCGCGCCCAACGCCGGCAATCCGCAGAAGGTGCAACGCTACGCGGCGGAGTGGGCGGTGGCCCTTCGCGCGATGGCCTCCCGCGGCGCCGAGTTGCTCGTGCCCGGCCACGGCGTGCCCGTGCTCGGCGCCACGCGGGTGCGTCAGGCGCTGGACGACACCGCCGAGTGGCTCGAGACCCTCGAGCGCGAAACCGTCGCGCGGATGAACGGGGGCGCCGGTCTCGAGCAAATTCTCGCCGAGGTGCGGCCGCCCGCGCATCTCGTCGACCGACCTTATCTCCAGCCCGTCTATGACGAGCCGGAGTTCGTCGTGCGCAACGTGTGGCGGCTGTATGGGGGTTGGTGGGATGGCGCGCCCGCGCATCTCAAGCCGGCGTCCGAGGCGACGCTCGGCCGGGAAATTGCCGCGCTCGCCGGCGGCCTCGACGCGCTGGTGGCGCGGGCGAAGGCCGTGGCCGCCGGCGGCGACCTCGCGCTGGCCTCGCACCTGATCGACTGGGCCGTCGCCGCCGCGCCCGACGATCGCAGCGCCCACGCCGTGCGCGCGGAGATCTACAACGCGCGCGCCAACGCCGCCGCGGCGCTGATGACGCGCGGGATCTTCGCGGCGGCCGCGCGCGACTCTGCCGCGAAGGCGGGGTCCGGCGGCTGAATCGCGGTGCGCCCGAGGTGTCCTCCGGCGCCCCATGCGATGGGGACGGAAACTTAGGCGCGCGCGGTCGACTCGCCGTGGATCTCGGGTGGCGGGCCCGCCGCCCGCGCGCGTTGCTCGATCTGCGGGATGTTGACGAGGGGCAGCAAGAAATACGTGGCGCCCGTCATGAGCGCGGAGATCCAGACGAGCGTGCTGTAGCTCGTCCACTCGTAGACGTAACCGCCGAAGACCTGCGAGCCCTGGGCGCCGAGGTTGTAGACCGACGTCATGAGGGCGAAGAACGTGCCCTCCGCGTGCTTGGGACACGACTTGGCGGCGAGATCGAGGAACGCGAGCTGCGTGGTCATGGCGACGCCGCCGAACACCGTGTCGATGACGATGGCGGACCAACGGTCGTTGTAGAGCAGGTACGCCAGGGTCCCGACGACGCTGATCGCGATCGAGAAGACGATGAGCCGATGGAGCGGCACGAGGCGTGACAGCGGCGCATAGACGGCGGCGCCGACGATGCCTGCGCCGGCCGAGAGCGATCCCAGAGTGCCGATGAACTGCTGGCTGAACTTGAGCGTGTCCGTCTGGTAGTAGAAGAGCGGAATGCCCAGCGAAGGGCTGAACGTCCAGAAGAAGATGAATCCTGCCACCACCCACATCGTGCGGTCGCGCACGGCGTGCCGGATGCCTTGCCACGCCTCGCGGAATTCCTCGCGCGCCGGTTTCGCCGGCGGCTCGTGGATGAACGTCGCGCCCATGACGAGGGCCAGGCAGGGAAAGATGGCGATGAGCAGAAAGCCCGTTTGCAGCAGACGGTGCTGCGCGAGATAACCGCCGACGAGACCCACGAACAGCGTGGCGACGCTGATGGCCGTCCATTGCACGGACTGGAAGGCGCCGGTGAGCCCCAGCGGCTTGCCGTTCTCCACCATCATCGCGTCCGTGAGCACGTCGGTGAAGGCGATCCCGACGCCGACCACCAGCAACAGCACGGCCAGGCTCCAGTAGGTCGGCTCGCCGTGCAACCAGAGCGCGAGCGCGGCCAGCGTCGCCAGCGCGCAGGTGAGGACGAAGTAGCTCTTGCGCCGGCGGCCGAAGATCGGGAAGGCATCGGACACGATCCCGTAGACGGGCTTGATAACCCAGGGGATGAGGATGATCGTGCCGAACGTGGCGACCTGCGAGGGCGACAGCCCGAGCGTCTCCTTTAGCGTGAGCGTCCGGACCTGATCGGCGACGTAGTACATCCCCTGTGAGAAGTAGACGACGGCGAAGAGGATGGCGAGACGGCGCGCGTCGGGGGTCTTGAACGGCAGCAGGCGGTCCGTGAGCACGGACATCTGCGGCATCATAGTCTAGAATCCGCTCATGCACTCGGTCTGCCCGCACGACTGCCCCTCCTGCTGTAGCCTCGACGTCACCGTCGAGGATGGGCGCATTGCCGACGTCACCGGCACCCCGAACCATCCGTTCACGCAGGGAGTGATCTGCGGCAAGGTGCGTGACTATGCCGAGCGCGTTCACTCGCCCCTGCGAGTGTTGACGCCGTTACGCCGGACGGGCGCCAAGGGGGAGGGACGCTTCGAGCGTGTCTCGTGGGACGATGCGCTCGCGGAAATCGCGCGGCGCTGGCGCGGCATCGTGGCCGAGCACGGCGGTGAGGCGATCCTGCCCTTCTCGTACGCGGGGTCGATGGGGCAGGTGCAGTTCTTCGCCGGCCACCCGCTCTTCCACGGCCTCGGCGCGAGCCGACTCGACCGCTCGATCTGCGTGTCCACCGCGTACGCGGGCTGGCGCGCGACGGTGGGGCAAGTCACCGGCAACGACTCCGAGCAGATGGTCGGCGCGGATCTGGTCGTGCTGTGGGGGGTCAACGCGGCGTACTCCACGATCAACGTGATGACGCTCGTGAAGCAGGCGCGGCAGCGGGGCGCCTGGGTGGTCGTCATCGATCCGTACCGGACTCCGACGGCCGTCCAGGGCGACGAGCATCTGCACGTGAAGCCGGGGACCGATGGCGCTCTCGCGCTCGCCGTCATGCACGTGCTGATCGGCGAAGGCCTGGTGAATCACGACTACGTGGAGCGGGCGACGCTCGGCTTCGACGCGCTGGCCGAGCACGTGAAGGCGTGGCCGCCCGAGCGCGTGGCGCCCATCGTCGGCCTCGATCCGTCGACGATCGTGGCGTTCGCGCGGCGCTACGGTGCGAGCTCCCGCACGTTCATCCGGATCGGCATCGGACTCTCGCGGCACGACAACGGGGGGATGACCTGCCGCACGTTGGCGTGCCTGCCGGCCTTGACCGGCGCGTACGCCGATCCACACGGTGGCGCGCTGCTGTCGTCGGGCGGGGCGTTCGCCATGGATCTGCGCGCGCTGGAACGGCCGGATCTGATGCCGCGGCCGTCGCCGCGCGTGATCAACATGATCCGGCTGGGCCGGGCGCTGACGGATCCGGACATGGCGCCGCCGGTGAAGGCGCTGTACGTGTACTCCTCGAATCCCGCTGCCGTGTGCCCGAATCAGACACTGGTGCTGCGCGGGCTGGCCCGCGACGACCTCTTCACGGTGGTACACGAGCAGGTGATGACGGACACGGCGCAGTACGCCGACCTCGTGCTGCCGGCGACGACCTCGATGGAGCACGCCGACCTGTACCGGTCGTTCGGCCACTTCTACTTCCAGTACACGGAGCCGGTGATCGCGCCACAGGGCGAGGCGCGATCCAACTGGGACGTCTTCGCCGCGCTCGCGTGCGCGATGGGCGTGGCCACCGAGCACTACGCGCGCGGCTACGATGCAGTGCTGAGCGCGGCGCTGGCCGGCGGCGAGCCGCACGTGCGCGCGGTCACCCTCGAACGGCTCAAGCGCGACAAATCCGTACGGCTGGCGCTCCCGCGACCGTACATGCCGTTCGCCGCCGGCGCGCCGACGCCGTCGGGCAAGGTGGAGTTCGTCGCGGCGGCGCTCGCGGCCCAGGGCCTCCCGGTGCTGCCGACGTGGACGCCGCTGGCGGAGGGCCCGGCGCGCGCCGACCTGATCGCCCGCTTTCCGCTGCAGTGCATCGTGCCGCCCAACCGCTTCTTCCTGAATTCATCGTTCAGCCAGTCCGAGCGGCTGCGGCGCCGGCAAGGCTCGCCCACCGTCATGCTGTCGCCCCAGGACGCCGCGCGCCGCGGGATCGGCGGCGGCGACGCCGTCCGTGTCGAGAGCCCGCGCGGCGCTGCGCGCTTCACCGCGCACATCACCGACGCCACGCGGTCCGGCGTGGTCGTGATCGAAGGGATCTGGTGGCATCGTTTCCACCCCGGTGGACTCGGCGTCAACGTGCTCACAGACGACCGGGTGGCCGACATGGGCGGCGGCCCCGCGTTCCACTCCAACCTGGTGGAAGTGACGCGCGCGTGATGGCACGACCACCGGTGCGCCGTTTGCTGTTCATCGTGTCCCGTGAGCGGATGGACCTCTACGAAGCCCTTCGGACCGCCCTCTGGAACGAGATGGACTGCGAGATCATCGTGGATCGTCGCAAAGGCGAGCGCCGCCAGGGTGGGCGCGACGCTGTTACGCGCGTTGATCCGGAGCGCCGCGGCGCTCAGCGGCGTCAGCGCACGCTGGTGGATCGTGAGATCCGGGAGTGCGGCTGGGCCGTCGTGAACATCAGCCTGTGGTCGGAAGAGACCGTCGACCACATGCGGAGGGGTTGACCGCTCTCAGCGCGCGGTGGTGCCGGCGTGGCCCCCGCCGCGATGCGCCGGCAGCCACACGAACACGAGCGCGGCCAGCAACCCGACACCGAGTCCGGTCACGACGGGCGTCGCCTTCGAGCCGCCCGGGTGGCGAGGGTCCACGCGAATCGTCGTCCACAGTGGCTGATAGGCGTAATGTTTTCGCGTCGGCGGAGCGGCCGATGCCACGAACTGGGCGCGGATGAAGTAGTAGCCCGGCGGAAGCCCCGCCAGCGTGGCTTTGAGCCCATCGGAGGGCGTCCCCGTGATCGCTCGGCGGAAGGGCGCGGAGGTTGTCGACGCGACGCCCGAATCGCTCATGTACAGCCAGCCGCGCCTGTAGTCGCTGTCGGCCGACACGCCGATATAGATGTCATACGATGCCGCGCCCGGCGCGCTCGCTGCGGCCGGGCGAGGGTCGAGCGAAATCGTGAGACTCTCGCCTTCGGTCAGCACGGCAGGCGTCGCGTGCAGATGGACCGGCGCGGTGGCGAGCTTTGCATCGACCGCCGCGGGATGAGCGCCGAGGATGAGCAGGACGATCACCCCGCCGGCGACGCGAGCGCTTCGGCTCGACACGAGCCCGATGAGTGCAACCGTTGCGAGGATAGTCGTCAGCAGGCCCCAGCGAAAGGTCGCCGGCACATAGCGGAACTCCACGTCGTGACGGCCCGGCGGCAACCACACGGCGCGAAGCGCGTGATTCGCGCGCCAGACCGTCTGCTCGACGCCGTCCACCCACACCCGCCAGCCTGGAAACCAGGCGTCGCTGAGAACGAGATATCCCGCCGCGTCCGTCGTCGCCGCGATCACGACGCGGTCGTCGGCGTACGCCCTGATCTCGGCCTGCGATGCGGCGGCGCTTCCACCCGGAATCGGCGCATTGCGGCAGCCGGCGATGAGAACCTCCTGGCGAAAATCGACGCCGCCACTCTGGATGAGCGCGAGCGACGTCGCGTCGTCGAGGCAGGTCCGCGCCCGGAACACGACGAATGCCCGCGGCAGCGCCCGGTCGTTCCGGTAGACGGCGGCGTCCGGTCCCTGGTAATCGAGCGTGAGGTGACGCGCCGAGCTCGTCGAGCCCGGCGGCAACACCACATAGCGGAGTCCAAGCAGGTCGAAGACCGGGGACGTGACGTCCACGGTGACACGAAGAGCGCCGCTCGCGTACGACTCCAGTGAGCCCACGGGATCGGCCAGCTGTTCCACGTAGCGGGGTGTCATGCCGTCGTATCCGCCGAACTCGAACAGATTGAAGATCGTGCTCAAGTTCGCTCCGCCGATGCCGCTGAACGTCACTCGGCCGCCGTCGAGCGCGGTCCGGGCCTGGAGATGCTTCACGACCGGTGGCGGACTGTAGTCGAGCAGCCGCGCATCGACGACGGGATTGTGCATCACGGCCAGGGGAAGGAGCGCCACGAGCTGAATGGCGCCGAGCCCGATCCAGAGGCCACGCGCACCCGAGGAGGCGGCACGCAGACGCAGCAGCAGGACGGCCGCGAGGCTCGACAGCACGAGCAGCCAGACGTACTGGGCCCAGAGCGGAATCGACGTCGGCCTGAGCACCGCGAATTCGTAGTAGGCACCGATGAAGCACAGCGCCGCCACCGTGACCACGGTGAACGCGACGCGGACGGCGAGCGCGGCGGCGCGGTCGGACGCCGGCGAAAGCTTCGTCAGGGCGTCCAGTCCCAGGCCGCACAGCACGGTCAACGAGAAGACGAACAGGTCCGCATTCCTGGCGGCGACGGTCGCATCCAGCGGCGGCACGTGCGCGAGGGCATCGCCGACCCACGGCACGCCATAGACGAGCGCCGCCGACAGCGTCATCAAGACCGCGAAAAACTTGGTCCCGCTGCGGGACCACGCCGTCACGATCGCCACGGGCATGACCAGCCACGGAACGACGCCGACGAACACCGAGATTTCGTTGAAATTCGCCGGCCCCCAGAAATCCTTGCCGGCCGGGCTTCCGAAGAAGTACGGCATGACCGTCGCGATCACGGCGCGCAGCGGCAGCGGGATATAGATCATCCACTCCCGTCGATACGCCAGGACCGCGCTGCTGAGGGAATACTCGGCGAAGGGAAGGAGCTGAACCGCGGCCAGCAGAAGGCCGAGCACGACCGCCCCAGCCCAGCACGCGACTGCTCTCACCGGATTCGGCCGCGTCCACGCTCGATAGACGGCCCACACCGCGAGCACCACGAGCCAGTAGACGACGCGCTGGGGGTATCCGGCGAACACCGCAAGCGCGACGACCAGCGACAGACCGGCCATGGCGCGCGCGGTGCGACGTTCGTTGAGCACTTCGGTCATCGCGAACAAGGCCGGCAGCAGGATCACGGCGCTCGCGTACGACCATTGCAGCCAGGCGATGACCAACGCGCTGAACGCAAAGGTCACGCCCCCGATCAGCGCCGCCGGCCTCCCGACGTCCAGCCGGCGGAGGAACCAGTACATCCCCACACCGGCCGTCGAGAGCTTGAGGACGGACATGAGCGTGAGGGCCAGCGAGTACGGGAAGACGTAGAGGAGCGCGGTGAGCGGAAACAGCACCGCCGTCTGCGGATTGGCGAAGAACGGCGCGCCGCCGAACGTGTGCGGATTCCAGAGCGGAAAGTGTCCCGAGCGAATCTCGTCGGCGGCGTGGATCGCCGCGGGGTGGAAGAGCAGGGTGATCTCCGACAGCAGCGGGTTCGTCGGCGAGATACCGGGATTCACGCCCTTCCATGGCATCAGCACGAAGACGTTGTCGGCCGGCGACATCACCTTGCCGGGCACCAGGGCGTGGGCGAGGACGAGAAACGGGAGGAGGAACAGCGCCAGAGCGGCGACCGCGTCTCGATGGCTTCGACACAACCCAGCGAGCCGGTTCATTCGGGCCTCCTTGTCACCCCGGGCCGTGTCATTTGGGAACCATCGAGCCTGTCTAGACTCGTCTCAGAGCGCAGGAGAGGACCGTCGGCAAGGTCCGTGCCACGGCCGAGGCTGTGCGGCGACTACGACGCGGCGCTCGGAGCGGCGGTCTCGTCGGCGCGCAGATCGCGGGCCGAGGCCGGCGCCTTACCACCGAACCATCGCAGGAGCACCGGCAACACGACGAGGGCGGCGACCAGCGAGGCGAACATCCCGAGCGTGAGAAGGAGACCGAGGCCGAAGATGCCTCGGTGAGCGGCGAGCAGCAGGCTTCCGAAGCCGACCATCGTCGAAAATCCGTTCACGAACACCGCCATGATGGTGGAGCGTGCGACGAGCGGGCCACCGTGGTCGCGCCCCTCGATGAACCGCATGACCATGTTGAGGCCGAACTCGGCCGCGGTGCCGAGGATGAGCGGAATGCCGAATACGTTGCCGAGATTGAGCTTGAGGTCGAAGAGCCACATCAGGCCCGCCGTCCATGTCATGCCGAGCGCGAGCGGCGACAAGGCCAGCAGCGTTTCGCGGATCCCTCGCAGCATCAGGAATGTCAGCGCGCTCACGAGGACGATCGCGTACAGCGTCCCCTGCTTGTAGGCGCGCTCCATGAGGCGGATCGCCTCGTAGGTGATCACGGGCGTGCCCGTCACGTCGCCGTCCACCGTGCGCAGATCGTTGACGAAGCGCGCGGCGCCGTCGCGGTCCCAGATGTCCACGCCGGGGTGGATCTGCAGCAGGAAGTGGCCCCGATCGCTGATGAACTTGCGGCGGATCTCCGGCGGCACGTCGGCCAGCCCCACCGTGCGGGGATTCACGTTTGCCTGCAGGCGCTGAAACGACGTCACGAAGTCGCGGTAGACCTGGCGCTGCAGAAAGGCCAGTGCGGGCTCGCTCACCGAGCGATCCGTCTGCCGCAGCCGCACCACGAGCTGCGCAATGTCGTCGCGCAGCGTGGCGAGCCGCCGCTGCGTGTCGCCCGCCGGCGCCTCCCCGGCGGCGATATCGAACCGCCGCTTGAGCGTTTCCAGCGCGGCGATCAGCCGGTCGATGTCCACCGGCTGCGGCCGCGTTACGCGGACGGGCGCGACGATCGGCGCGAAGTCGCGAATGATCTTCTGCTTCTCCGGCTGGTCGTCCGGAATGAGCAGGAGGGCCGAGTCGACCTCGGAGACGCTGCCCAGGGCACGGAAGGCGTGCTGCTTGCGCCGCAGCTCGTCGAGCGTCGCGGCGCTGGACAGCGCGGCGAAGCCGGAGCGGCCCGAGGTGGCAAGGATCTTCTTCTCCCAGATGACCGATTCCGTGCCGCGCGCCTGAAGGTTGAGCAGGTTGAAGTCGAAGCGGACCTGGCCGAACGCGTAGACGGAGATGGCCGCAACCAGCGCCGCCGCGGCCAGCACGGTTTTGGGGTGGCTGGTGATCCAGTCGACGAACGGCACGTGCATGCGCTCGAGGCGGATGGCGCGCGGGATCGTCACGCCGACCCGATCGCTGTGCCGCCGGTCCACGAGCATCAGCACCGCCGGGAAGACGAACATCATCGCGACCCAGGACAAGAGCAAGGAGGAGCCCGCGATGAAGCCCAATTCCTGCAGCCCGCGGAAGTCGGTGAGGATGAGCACGTAGAACGTGGCGGCCGCGACGATCGCGCTCAGGAGCATCCCCGGTCCGCTGCGCATGGCCGTGATCTCGATGGCCTCGCGCAGGCTCCGACCCAGGAACAGCTCCTCCTCGTAGCGGAACAGATAGTAGATGCCGTAGTCGATGCCGATCCCGATGACGATCGGGATGAACATGACGGAGAACAGCGAGAGGTGGCCGACCACCAGCGTGGCCAGGCCGATCGACCAGCACAGCGACAGCGCCAGGACGATCAACATGAGGAGGGGTTTGCCGACGCGCAAGAAGGCCACCACGAGCAGGCCAAGGGTCAGCGCAAACGCCAGCAGCGTGGCACGCTCGCTGTCGCGGAAGGCCGCAGTCATCTCGTCGTTCGAGAGCGCGGGCTTGCCGGTCACCCCGACCTCGACGTCAGGGAACTCCGGCCGCAGCGACGCCACCGTCGCGCGGACGCCTTCGATCGCCTCGCGATCGCCCGTGAAGCTGCCGGACTTCGAGGTGGGCTCGGCCAGGATGAAGAGCAGCCGCTGATCGTCGGAGAGGAAGTACCCCGCGCCCTCGCTGTCGCCGCCGCCCACGGAGAAGAGGCCGCCCCACGGCGAGCGGTACGGTGTCGGCCGATCGAGCCGGCCCGCGATCTGCGTCACCACGTCGTGGACGAAGCGAAGATCGAGGGAGCCCTTGGACGCCGCCGGGCCGCTGTCGAGGCCGAGATCGAGCAGGCCGGTCACGAACGCCTGCGCGATGGAGGTCGCGATGCCGTCCACGAGCTGGTCGAGCGTCGGCCGCTCCGCGAACCTTTCCATGAACTCCTGGTAGTCGAAGACGCGCTCGCGGATCTCCTTGAGACGGTCGGTGGACAGGTAGAGCAGCGCCCGTCCCTCGAACTGCTTGGGATCGATGCGGTAGTTGATGCGGTCGAGCGGCACACGATTGTCGCGCAGCTCGCGCACGAGGCGGTTGGCGTAGATGGTGGCCTCGGGCAGCGATGGCGCCTGCACCACCAGGATGAGATCGTCGAGGTCGCCGAACTCCTTGTCGTACTCGACGTAGCGCTCGATGAAACGCTTGCCCTGCGGCAGCAGCGCGCGCGTTGACGTGGCGAATTGCAGGAAGGTGAGGGCGTAGGCGACGGACACGACCGCCACTACCGCAGCGGCGGTCACCGTCATTCCCGGCCGCAAGCACGCGAGCCGGACGAGACGGCGCAGGAGGCGCCCGGTCCGCGACGTCACGGGAAACTACTCTTCGCCGGCTATGAACCGCTCTAGCCGCTGGCGCGCGGCGTCGTCCGCCCACTGCTCGGGCGGCGACTTCATGAGGTACGCCGATGGCGCCAGAAGGGTGCCCTTGAGCCCGCGGTCGAGCGCGATGCGGCAGCACCGGATGGCGTCGATGACGACGCCGGCGGAGTTGGGCGAGTCCCAGACCTCCAGCTTCAGTTCGACGTTGATGGCCTGATCCCCGAAGGAGCGGCCCTCCAGCCGAATGTGCGCCCACTTGCGATCCTCGAGCCACGGCACGTAGTCGCTCGGCCCGATGTGCACGGCGTCCGTGGACAGCTCGTGGGCGAGCTGCGAACGCACGGCGTCGGTCTTGCTGATCTTCTTGGAGACGAGGCGCTCGCGCTCGAGCATGTTGTAGAAGTCGGTGTTGCCGCCGAAGTTGAGCTGGCTCGTCCGCTCCAGGCGCACGCCACGGTCCATGAAGAGCTTGGCGAGCACACGGTGCACGATGGTGGCGCCGAGCTGCGACTTCACGTCGTCGCCCACCACGGGCAGGCCGCGGTCCTCGAAGCGCCGGCGCCAGTAGGCCTCGCGCGCGATGAAGACGGGAATGCAGTTCACGAAGGCGCAACCGGCGTCGAGCACCTGCTCGACGTACCACTTGGTCGCCATCTCGCTGCCCACGGGCAGGAAGTTCACGACGACGTGGGTGTTCGTCTCTCGCAGAATGCCGACGATGTCCGCCGTCGAGCCCGGCGCCTTCTTGATCATCTGCCCGAGATAGGCGCCCAGGCCGTCATGGGTCATGCCGCGCTGCACGGGCACGCCGAGGGGGGGCACCGAGGCGAACTTCACTGTGTTGTTCGGCGCCTCGAAGATCGCCTCCGAGAGGTCCTTGCCCACCTTGCGCTCGTCGATGTCGAAGGCGGCAGAGAACTCAATGTCGCCGACGTGATAGCCGCCGAGCCGCGGGTGCATCAGCCCGGGGATGAACCCGTCGTCGGGCGCGTGCCGATAGTAGTGGACACCTTGGACGAGAGACGAGGCGCAGTTACCGACGCCGACGATGGCAACTCGAACGGATCCCACGATGGCCTCCTCGCTCGGAATGGCGCGCTCGCTGCTGTGCGGGGCCGACGGTGAGTCAGTGTAACACACGGGTCATGTAGAATCTCCGAAGTGCGTGTCGACCAGGGAGGACGTGTGGCAGAGTCGATGACGACGCTGGTGGCGACCGAGGTCGAGCGCGCGCTCGCCGGCCTCGACCTCGAGACCGTCAAGAAGACGTACTGGGATCAAAACGAGTTCATCCATCTCGAGCGCTGGCTGCCGGCATCGATCGTCGAGCGCATCGTGGCCGAGGTCGAGCGCGTGCGGCCGGCCGTGCATCGCAACTACATTCCGCGGCACAAGAAGGGCGGCAGCGTCAGCTACTACACGCTCGTCGAGCAGGCACCGACGATCCTCGCCCTCTACCGCGCGCCCGCCTTCATCCGCTTCCTGACCGAGCTGACGGGCCAGCCGCTGCAGCCGTGTCCCGAAACGGATCCGCACTCGTGCGCGCTCTACTTCTATACGGAACCCGGCGACCACATTGGATTTCACTTCGACACGTCGTACTACAAGGGCAGTCGCTACACGGTGCTCGTGGGACTCATCGAGCGTTCGTCGAGCCGGCTCGTGTGCCAGCTGTTCAAGGACGATCCGCGCGGGCGCCCGATCGTGGAGCGTCGGCTCGCGACGTATCCGGGCACCTTCGTCGCGTTCAACGGGGACAAGCTCTGGCACGCGATCACGCCGCTCGGTGACAACGAGGAGCGCGTGAGCCTCACCCTCGAGTACGTGACCGATCCGTCGATGAGCCCGCTCAAGCGGCTCTTCTCGAATCTCAAAGATTCGTTCGCGTACTTCGGCCTCAAGACCGTCTTCACCGGCCGCGCCGGCGCCGTCAGGCGCTAGGGTCGCCCCCGTAGCAGATCAGGCAGGGGAGAGAGCTAAGCTCGGCCGAGCACCGCCCAGCCGGCGCGCACGACCCAGTAGGCGTTCGAGCCGAGCATGACCACGACCAGCAACGCCGGTAGCGCCCACGGCGCGAAGGCGCGCAGACCGATGAAGATCAGCAGCAGCGCGTAGAAGCCGTCGCGAGAGCCGAAATCCTCCACGGCGCCGCCCATCCCCCCCGTGCCGCGCGGCGGCCACCACTTCGCCACAAGGGCGCTGGCGAGGATGCCGGCGGCGCCGATGAGCCCGAGCCCGCTGCCCATGCCCGTGAGCATCTGGCATGTCACGCCCATGGCCACCACGCTGAGCGTGTGGACAACGGTGTCCGCCACCGTGTCCAGCCACTCGCCCGCGCGCGACTCGGCCAGCGTGAGCCTCGCCACCTCGCCGTCGGAGTGGTCCAGGATCACGGCGACGATATAGAGGAAGAGGCCCGCGAGCGCGCTACCGGCGCTGGCGCGCCAGAAGCACCACACCGCGCCGAGGCCCAGGGCGAAGCTCGCGAGCGTGATGGTGTTGGCCGTCACGCCGGCCGCGATGGCCGCGCGCGTGACATGACGCGAAAAGCGCCGGTGCAGGTGGGCATCGAGCCGCGTGTCGATCGCGCTGCCGAGGGATGCATGCAGGCGCCGATCCGCCTCGGCGCGGCCGGCCGCGTCGCGCGCGGCAACGAAGCGCGGATCGATCGTGGGCCGGACGCCGAGGCGCGCGAGCTCGCCGGCCAGCGGCCCGCCCGCGGCGAGCGCGCCGCCGAGGGCGTGGGCGACGCCTGCGTCGAGTGTGAGCGCCGGTGCGTCGGCCGCGGCCGGCGCGGCCACGGCGATGCCCGGCGGAGAGGCCACGAGCGACCGCAGCACGTCGACGGGGGCGAGGACGGCAGCAGGCAGCAGCACGAGCGGTCCCGGCGCGGGGAGGTCGCCGTCCTTGAGCCACATCACGGCGTCCCGCACTCGCGAGGAGGCGGCAACGGCGGCGCCGATGGGGGTGTCCCGCAACGCCGACGGGACGTAGACGGCGCGCGCCCCGGCGCGCACCGCGCCCGCGATCGCGCGGAAGCCGAGCGGCCGATACGCGACCGTCACCTGCGCCGCGGTCACGTCGTCGGAGGTCGAGAAGTAGAGGGCGGCCCGATCGATCACGCGCCGTCCAGCCGGACGACGTGCGGCAGCACGTCCGCCTCGGCGCGGCGCAAGTCTTCGGCGAAGTCGATCTCGGTCCAGCGCAGGCCGGTGACGTCCACCCAGCCGACGTGGTGCGAGGTCACCAGCATGTGCAGCGCGTCTTCGTACTCGCTCAGTCCCTGACTCTCTTCGATGACGCGCTCCAGGAAGCGGACGAACGCCGGCCCCGCCTCGGCGCCGCATTTGAAGAAGCCGACGCCTTCCCCGACCACGTCCCACGCCTCCGGCACCACCTTCTTGCCGAGCGCGATCACACGGTCGCCGCGGGTATAGAGCTTGACCTCCTCGCCGGTGTCGGCGAAGCCGCGGTCGAGCAGCAGTGCACTCGGGGCAGGGGCGGCCAGCAGCCGGCGCAGGAACTCGCGCGGAAACAGCACGTCGGCGTCCATCACGAGGGCCGGCTCGCGCAGGTGGTGGCGGGCGGCGTACAGCGACAGCACCGAGCCGCGCGTGTATTCGGGATTGACGACGTAATCGATGGCCATCCGACCCACGCGCTCGCCGGCCAGCTGGCGGACCTGGTCGGCGCAGTGTCCCACCACCAGCACCGAGCGCCGGACCCCCGCCCATGCGAGCGCGTCGAGCATGCGCGCGAGAATCGGCCGGCCGCCCACCGGCAGCAGCGCCTTGTGGGTGTTGTCGGTGAGCGGCGCCAGCCGCCGCGCGACTCCCGCCACGAGGATGATCGCCGTCACGGCGCCCCGCTCAGACCGGCCGCGCCGCGGCCGTCACCGAGCCCATCTCATCTTGCCGCGACTTCATCTTCTTCACGAGCTCGGCATACGACGACGTCTGGATGATCTTGTTGAATTGCGTGCGGTAGTTCGACACGAGGCTCACGCCTTCGATGATCACGTCGTAGACGAGCCAGCGCTCGCCCTTCTTGAGCATTCGGTACTCGATGGGGACCTCGGTGTTCGTCTTCGTCAGCAGCTTGCTCATCACCGAAGCCTGGTCGCCCTCGATCTTGTCGCTCATGTACTGGATCTTCTCGCCGCCGTACACCTCGATCTTGGAGATGTACGAGCGCTCGAGGAGGTCGCCGAAGAGCTTCACGAACTCGTCGCGCTCGGCCTGTGTGCGGTCCGCCCAGTGCCGGCCCAGCGAGCGCTTGGCGGTCTCGCCGAAGTCGAAGATGTCGTCGGCGACCTTGCGCACGGCCGCGCGCTTGTCCTTGGGCTTGTCCTTCAGCGCGGGGTCGTCCATGAGCTTGAGCACGCGATCCACCTGCGTCTTGAGCTGGTCCGTGGGCGCCCCGGCGCCTGCCGGCGGCACGGCCAGGAGCGTGACCAGCGTGAGCGCCACCGCGGTCGTGAGCAGCGATCTCATCATCCGGCCTCCCATGATCCCGGCATCACACCTTGCCGAAAATGTACTTCGACAGCAGCTCCTCGAAGTCGACGGGCGCTTCCACCTCACGAATCTTGCCGCCCGGCGGGATGATCTTGTCAGAGCCTCCCGGGCTGATCCGCACGTATTTCTCGCCGATCAGCCCTTTCGTCTTGATCGATGCGATCGAGTCTTCCTGTAATTTGACGCTGGTGTTCACACGCAGCTTCACCCGAGCCTGGTAGTTGTCCAGACCGATCGCCTCCACGCGTCCGATCTCGACGCCGGCGATCTCGACCGCGGAGCCGGCCTTGAGTCCGCCGACGGACGGAAAGTCGACCATCACCATGTAGCCCCGCCCGCCGAGGAATGACACCCGGCCGAGCTGGATCGAAAGATACCCCAGGGCCACGATACCGAGCACCATGAATAGCCCGACTGCGATGTTGACCCGCGTGCGCTCCATCAGGTTCCCTCCGGCTCCCCACGGATGAACTTCTGGACGACCCGGTTCTGGGAGGCCTGCAGCTGCGCCGGCGGCCCCACCTCCACGATACGACCCTCGTGAAGCATGGCCACGCGGTCGGCGATCTCGAAGATCTCCGGGATCTCGTGGCTGACCATGACCGCCGTGAAGCGGTGGCGCCGGTGCAGGTCGAGGATCAGGTGATGGATCGTGTTGACGAGCACCGGATCGAGGCCGGTGGTCGGCTCGTCGAAGAACACGATCTCCGGCTCGATCACGAGGGCGCGCGCGATGGCCACGCGCTTGCGCATGCCGCCCGAGACCTCGGCCGGGTACTTCTGGCCGACGCCCTCGAGGCCCACCTGCGCCAGCGCGGACTCCACGCGCTTGGCGATCTCGGCCTTCGGCAGGCGCACCTTCTCGCGCAGCGGGAAGGCGACGTTGTCGGCGCAGCGCATCGAGTCGAAGAGCGCTCCGCCCTGGAACACGACGCCGTAGCGGCGGCGGATGGCGTCGAGCGCGTCGCCCGACAGCCGTGTGATCTCCTGGCCGTCGACGAGCACGCGCCCGGCGTCCGGCTGCAGCAGGCCGATGAGGTGCTTGAGGAAGACGGACTTGCCGCCACCGCTGCGCCCGATGATCACGGTGATCGAGCCCGTGGGAATCTCGAGATCGAGGCCGCGCAGGACGGGCTGCGGGCCGAAGCGCTTGGTCAGGCCTTCGACCTTGATCACCGACTCACCAGATGGACCCGATGAAGTAGTCCCAGACCAGGATCAACACGGACGACAGCACCACGGCCTGCGTCGTCGCGCGGGCCACCCCCTCGGCGCCATGGCCCACGTGAAAACCCTTGTAGGTGCACACCCATGTGACGATCACGCCGAACGAGACGGACTTCCAGAAGCCGAGTCCGATATCCGCCAGGTCGACGAACGTCTGCATCTCCCCGAAGTAGGTGCCGGGCGACAATCCCAACAGCTCCACGCCGACGAGATAGCCGCCGAAGATGCCGATCACGTCGAACATCGCCGTCATGAGCGGAAAGGTGATGATGCCCGCGAAGATCGACGGCGCGACCAGGTAGCGCATCGGGCTGAGCGCCATCACCTCGAGGGCGTCGATCTGCTCGGTGATGCGCATGATGCCGAGCTCGGCGGTCAGGGCGGAGCCCGCGCGTCCCGTCACCATGAGCGCGGCCAGCACCGGTCCGAGCTCGCGAATCAGCGACAGCGCCACGGCGGGGCCGAGAAAGGCTTCGGAGCCGAACCGCGAGAGCGTCAGGAAGATCTGCAGCCCGAGGACCATGCCGGTGAAGGCGCCCGTCAGCAAGATGATCAGCAGCGAGCGAAAGCCGATGAAGTTGAGGCGGTCCACGAATGCCCAGAACTTGAGCGGCGGCGTCACCATGGCGGCCACGGCGGCCGCGAGGAACGCGCCGAACCGGCCGAGCGAGTCGACGATCGAGACTGTCCACCCACCGAGCAGATCGAGTGGGCGCAGGATGGCGGGGACGGCGGACTCGCTCATCTCCGGGCGCGACGATACACGCCGAGAGCCCAGAGCGGGAAGTAATTCGCGTAGAGGTGATACTTCAGATAGAAGACGCGCGGGAAGCCGGTGCCGTTCCAGAACGGATCGTCCCACGAGCCGTCGGCGCGCTGTGTGTGCAGCAGATATTCGACGCCGCGTTCGACGGCCGCGCCGCTGGTGTGGCCGGCGGCGAACAACCCGAGCAGCGCCCACGCCGTCTGGCTCGGTAACGACTCCCCGATGCCCGCCAGCTCCGGCTTGGCGTAGCTCGCGCACGTCTCGCCCCAACCGCCATCGTGGTTCTGCCGGCGCACCAGCCAGCGGACGGCCCGCTGCACGTACTCGTGGCGCGGGTCGACCCCGATGGCGCCGAGGCCGCGCAGCACCGACCACGTGCCGTAGATATAGTTGACGCCCCAACGGCCGTACCAGGGGCCGTCGTGGCGCTGTGAACCGCGGATGAAGTGGATGGCGCGGTCGACGGCCTCGAGATCGCGCGGATAGCCGAGCGTGCCCAGCAGCTCGAGGCCGCGGCCGGTCAGATCCTCGGTCGAGGGATCGAGCAGGGCGCCGTGATCGGCGAAGGGAATGTTGTTGAGGTAGAGGCGGTCGTTGTCGGCGTCGAACGACGCCCAGCCGCCGTCCTCGTTCTGCATCCCGAGGAACCAGCCGACCCCGCGCTCCTTGGCCAAGCGCACGCGGTCGGCGTCGACGCCGCGAATCTTCTCGAGCGCCATGAGCACCATGGCCGTGTCGTCCAGGTCCGGATAGAAGTCGTTGCCGTACTGGAAGGCCCAGCCGCCCGGCTGCACGTGTGGCCGCTTCACCTGCCAGTCGCCGACGCCGAGGATCTGCTTGCCGAGCATCCACTCCGCGGCCTTCACGAGCGCGGGATGATCGGCCGCCAGATCGCTCTCGATCAGCGCGTTCGCCGCGAGCGACGTGTCCCACACCGGCGACGGGCACGGCTGGTAGTAGAGCTCGTCGCCGCGCTCCACCGCGAGGGCCTCGATTTCCTTCAGCTGGCCGAGGACGAGCGGGTGATCGTCGGCATGGCCGAGCAGGCGCAGCGCGAGGATCGAGTTGGCCATGGCGGGGTAGATGCCGCCAAGCCCGCCGGGGACCGCCGTGCGCTCCTCCAGCCACTCGCGCGCCGCTTCGACGGCGCGCTTGCGTAGCGGCCGGGGCGAAAAGCGCTCCCAGATCTTCAGGCCGTCGTCGACGGCGATGAAGAACGACTTCCAGAACAGGCCGCGCCACGAAAACGGCTCGGGGACCCGGGGAAAGCGCAGGCTGGTCTGCTCGCGTCCCTGCGGCCAGAGCTCGTCGAGCGTGAGGTGGCGCGGCAGCCATCGAACCGGCTTGCGGTCCATGATGATCAGCAGCGGCACGATCACGGTGCGCGACCAGTACGAGACCTCGTAGATGTTGAACAGAAAGAACGGGGGCGGCAGCAGCATGATTTCGACCGGCATCGCCGGTATGCCGTTCCAGTCGTACTCGCCGAAGAGCGCCAGCAAGATCTTGCAAAAAACGTTCGCCTGGGCCGGACCGCCCATCGCGCGAACCCTGGCGCGTGCGCGCTGCATCGCAAAGTCATCCGGTGATACGCCGGCCATCTTCATGGCGAAATAGATCTTGATTGTCGCGGAGAGATCGGACGGGCCGCGCTCGAAGAGGCTCCAGCCGCCGTCTTCGTTCTGTCGACGGCGCAGGTACGTAACCGCGCGACGTTCGACACCGATATCGACGCGATCGATGAGGCGATGCAGGAGAAGAACTTCGGCAGTCAGAGCCCGGTCGGCCTCGAGCTCGCCGACCCAGTGACCGTCGGCCGCCTGGCGCGATAGGAGGTGGTGCTGGGCGCGGGCGACCGCCTCGTCCAGAGCCGTCACGACACGAAATGTTAACATGCACCCCGACTTCGAGCATGGACCTCATCCTCGGCACCCTCGTGCTCCGGCCGTACGTCTTCGCCTTCGTCGCGTGTTTCCTCGTGGCGGGTGCATTTGATGTCGGCTGGCGGCGGACCCTCGTGTTCGCCGGCTGGGTCTTCCCGGTCGTCTGGCTAGCGGAATACGTCTCCACGCGGATCGGCGTGCCGTTCGGCCTCTACCACTACACGGACACCACGCGCGGCCAGGAGATCTACATCGCCAACGTGCCGTTGATGACCTCGTTGTCGTTCACCTTTCTCGCCTATGCATCGTTTTGCCTGGCCCGCGTCGCCCTGAATGGCAAGGCGGCCGGGGGGTGGTCATTGGCGCTGACCAGCGGGATCCTCATGATGCTGCTCGACATCGTGATCGACCCGATCGCCGTGCGCGGTGACCGATGGTTCCTTGGGCACGTCTTCTATTACCAGGAGGAGGGCGTGTACTTCGGCGTACCGCTCTCGAACTTCATCGGGTGGGTGCTGGTCGGCACCGCGTCGGTCGGCGGTTATCTGCTGCTGACCCGGGACGGCCGTGGAAGCCGACCCGCGCCGGGGATCGCGTTATACTACGCGGTGCTGGCGTTCGATCTTGTGGTGACGGCGTGGATCCGTGAGTGGGTCCTGCTGGGCCTCGGTGTGCTGCTGCACGTCACCACCGCCGCGGTGCTGTACGCTGTGCATCGACGGCCGGCCCTGAGGCCGGGCATGGAGAGCCAGAAGGCATGAGCGTTCCGCTGTCGCAGATGTGGACGGTCGCGACGTACGTTCTCAAGCAACGACTGCGTCGAAATCGTCGCTACCCGCTGGTCCTGATGCTGGAGCCGCTGTTTCGCTGCAACCTCGCCTGCGCCGGCTGCGGCAAGATTCAGTACCCGGGCCACATCCTTCGAAAGCACCTGACCGTCGAGCAGTGCCTGGCGGCGGTCGAGGAGTGTGGCGCGCCGATGGTCAGCATTCCCGGCGGCGAGCCGCTCATGTATCCCGACATCGGACGGCTCGTGGCCGAGCTCGTGAAGCGACGCAAGTACGTCTACCTCTGCACCAACGCGATCCTCCTCAAGGAAAAGCTCGAGGCGGGGCTCTTCACGCCCTCGAAGTACCTGTCCTTCAGCGTGCACATGGACGGCCTGCGCGAGGAGCACGACGAGGCGGTCTGCCGCGAGGGCGTCTACGACCAGGCGGTGGAGGGTATCCGCGAGGCGCTGCGGCGTGGGTTCCGCGTCACCACGAACACGACGCTCTTCGATGGCGCCTCCGCCATTCGTATGCAGATGTTCTTCGACGAGATGATGGACCTCGGGGTCGAGGGCATGATGCTGTCGCCCGGCTACAGCTATTCGAAGGCGCCCGACCAGGAGCACTTCCTGCGTCGCCAGAAGACGCACGAGCTCTTCAGCAAGATGCTGTCGAATCCCAAGAAGAGCTGGAAGTTCAATCAGTCTCCGCTGTTTTTACAGTTCCTCATGGGCAAGTGGGACTTCGAGTGCACGCCGTGGGGCAATCCGACCTACAACATGTTCGGCTGGCAGCGGCCGTGCTACCTGCTGCAAGAAGGCTACGCCTCCACCTTCAAGGAGCTGATGGACACGACGCGCTGGGACGGTTACGGCCACAAGAGTGGCAACGAGAAGTGTAAGGACTGCATGGTCCATTGCGGCTACGAGCCGACCGCCATCAACACCGCGTTCGCGTCGTGGAAGGGCTTCAAGGCGACCGTCGAGGCGACGCTGACAGGCCGACTCTGATGGCGTCCGACGAGCACCCGCTCGAGGGGTGGGATCCGGGCGCGATCGACGGCGACGGGCTCGCGGAAGTCGTCGAGCGCGCGTTCGACTATCGCGGCGACGTGACCATCGTGCGTCGCGATGGCGGGGAGATGGTGGGCTACCTCTTCAATCGCAACGCCGACAGCCCGCGACCTTTCGTGCAGGTCTTCGCCGCCGCCGGCGGCGATCCGGTCAGCATTCCCTACGCGGACATCCGCTCCATCCGCTTCACCGGCCGTGATACGGCTGCGGGCAACTCGTACGCAGCCTGGCTCCGCAGCCGGGAGGCGGCGAAGGCGGCGGGCCCCGCGCGGGGCGCGTGACCCGCGTCCTCGTCCTCACCGCGGTCGACGTCGAGGCGCGCGGACTCGCGCGCCACCTCGGTCTCGCCCCTGTGCCCGGCTCGACGTTTCCGCATTTCTCGGCCGGCGTCCTCGAGCTCGCGACGGTGGGGCTGCGCGGCGCGCGGCTGATCGAACGGGCGGCCGCGTGGCGGGCTCCCGAGCTCGTCGTTTCCGCGGGCGCGTGTGGCGCGCTGGACCCCGCGCTCTCCGTGGGCGCCCTCGTCGTGCCAACGGTCGTGCTCGGCCCGGACGGCACGCGCTGGCCGACCACGACGCTGCCGCGCCTGGCGCCCGCCGGCGCGCTGCTGACCGTTGGCGGCGTGATCGAGTCGGCGGCGCAGAAGGCGCGGCTCTGGATGGAGACGGGCGCCTTGGCCGTGGACATGGAGTCTGCGGCCATTCTCGCGTGGGCGCGTGAACGCGGCGTGCCGGGTGCCGTCGTGCGCGCCGTCTCCGACGACGCCGAGCGCGGCATTCCGGCGGCCCTTGCCGCGGCCGTCGGAGAGGACGGTCGCGTGCGTCCACTGCGGGCGGTCGCGGCGGCGCTGGCGCGCGCCACAGCCCTGGGTGATCTCCTCGAGCTTCGCGCAGGCACGGAAGCGGCACTCAAGAGTGTCGCGGGCGCATTGGCGACGCTGGCGAGGGGCGGATGAAGCCCGTCCTCGTCACCGGCGGCACGGGCTTCGTGGGCGCCAACGTCGTGCGCGAGCTCGTGGCGCTTGGCACCCCCGTGCGGGTGCTCGCGCGCCGTGGCAGCGACCGGCGTGCCCTCGAGGGCGTGGCCGTCGAGATCGTGGAAGGCGACCTGCTCGACCGCGCCTCGCTCGCGCGCGCGGCGCGTGGCGTCGACACGCTCTATCACGTCGCTGCCGACTACCGGCTGTGGGCGCGCGATCCCGGCGAGCTACACCGCGTGAACGTCGAGGGCACACGCGCCATGCTCGAAGCGGCGGGCGAAGCCGGTATGCGCCGCGTGGTGTACACGTCCACCGTCGGCGCGCTCGGCATTCCGGGGGATGGCACGCCCGGCACCGAAGACACGCCCGTGTCGCTCGCCGACATGGTGGGGCCGTACAAGGCGTCGAAGTTCCTCGCCGAGCGGGTGGCGATGGAGTTGGCGGGCCGAGGCCTGCCCGTCGTCATCGTGAATCCGTCGGCGCCGATCGGGCCCTGGGATGTCAAGCCGACGCCGACGGGACAGATGATCGTGGACTTCATGCGCGGGCGCATGTTCGCCACGCTCGACACCGGGCTCAACATCGTGCACGTGCGCGACGTGGCGCGCGGGCACCTGCTGGCGGCCGAGTGCGGGCGCGTCGGCGAGCGCTACATCCTGGGCCACGCGCGCGGCAATCTTTCCCTCGCGGAGATCGGCCGCCTGCTCGCCGAGACCACGGGGCGCCCCGCCCCGCGCCTGCGCGTGCCGTACGCCGTGGCGTGGTGCGGCGCGGCGTGCACGGAGGCGGTGGCGCGCCTGACGGGCCGGCCGCCGGCCGTGCCGCTCACCGCCGTGCGCATGGCGAAGAAGCGCATGTACTTTTCCCCCGCCAAGGCGGTGCGCGAGCTGGGGCTGCCGCAGACCGATCCGCGCGAAGCGCTGCGCGACGCGGTCCGCTGGTTCGCCGCGCACGGCTACGCGCGCGTGGCCGCGACCGCCGCGGCGCCGGCGCGATGAGCCTCGTCGGGCTCTCCTCGCGCGTCACCCGCAAGAGCCGCTCGAACTTCTACTACGCGTTCCTCGCGCTGCCGCGCGCGCGCCGCGAGGCGCTGTACGCGGTCTACGCATTCTGCCGCACGGTGGACGACATCGCCGACCTCGGCAGCGACGCGGCCACGCAGCGTGCCGGGCTCGCGGCGTGGCGCCGCGACATCGCTCACTGCTACGAAGATGGCGCCGTGCCCGAGCATCCGATCGCGCGGCAGCTGGCCGCCGCCGTGCGACGCTTCGCGCTGCCGCGCACAGCGCTGGAGGCGATCGTCGAAGGCTGTGAGATGGATCTGGAGCGCGCGAGCTACGAGACGATCGAGGAGCTGCTGCCGTATTGCTATCGCGTGGCGTCGGCGGTGGGACTCTGCTGCATCGAGATCTTCGGATACACCGACGCCCGCGCGCGCGACTATGCCGTGAGCCTCGGCACCGCCCTGCAGCTCACCAACATCATCCGCGACGTCGGCGCCGACGCGCGCAACGGCCGGATCTACGTGCCGCTTCAGGACTTGCGGAGCTTCGGCGTGAATCCCGACGACCTGCGCGCCGGCCGCTACGGTGACGCGTTCGTCCGGCTTATGGCCTTCCAGGCGGCGCGCGCGCGCGAGCACTACGCCAGGGCGTGGGCGGCATTTCCCGCCGCCGACGCCCGCTCGCTCGTGCCCGCCGAGATCATGGGGCGGATCTACTGGGCACTGCTCGAAGAGATCGAGGCGCGGCGCTTCCGCGTGTTCGACGAGCGGATCGCGCTGTCGGCGCGGCGCAAGGCCGGCATCGCCCTGCGCTGCTGGATGAACGGCGTGCTTGGCGTGCGGCCGTTTGGTTCGCGCGGGGCTGGGGTGGCGTGAGGGCGATGCTCCTGTCGAGCGGCGGGCGTCTGGCGCCCGCCGATCTTCCGCGGCCGTCCGCGGGCCCGGGCGAGCTGCTGCTGCGCCTGCGCGGATGCGGGCTGTGCGGTTCGGACATCGCCAAGCTCGCGGACGCGGGTGCGCGCGTCCCCGCCGTCCTCGGTCATGAGGTCGTCGGCGACGTCGTGGAGGTCGGCGAGGGCGCGCACGGCTTTGCCGCTGGCGACCGCGTCGTGGCCGCCCATCACGTGCCGTGCGGCGAGTGCCATTACTGCCGCCGCGGCAGCGAGTCGATGTGCCACGCGTTCAAGGAATCCAACCTCGATCCCGGTGGCTTCGCCGAGTTCGTCCGCGTTCCCGCCGCCAACGTGCGCGCGGCGACGTTTAGGGTGCCCGCGCACCTCACCGACGAGGAGGCGTCGTTCGTCGAGCCGCTCGCGTGCTGTCTGCGTGCCGTCGAGCGCGCGCGCGTACAGCCCGGCGACACCGCCGTCGTGGTCGGTCTCGGCTCGATCGGCTGCCTCTTCATGCAAATCTTCGCGCGTGCCGGCGCGGCGGTGGTCGGCGCCGATCAAGACACGGCGCGCGTCGAGCTCGCGTGCCGCTTTGGTGGCGCAGCCGCGATCCCGGGCGAGGCGTCGACGCTGGCACGTCAGGCATCCGGCGGCCGCGGCGCCGATCACGTGATGATCACGGGCGGTGCGGCGGCCGTGCTGCCGTGGGCCGTCGACCTCGTGCGCGACGGCGGCGCGATCCATTATTTCGCGGGCGGATCCGGCGACGAGCTGCCGATCGCCCTCGAGAGGCTCTACCACCGCGAGCTGACCATCACCACGACGTACTCGTCGTCTCCGGCCACGCTCGCGCGCGCCTTCTGGCTCATTGCGGCCGGCAAAGTGGACGTCGAGAGGCTCGTCAGCCACCGGATGCCGCTCGAGCGTCTGGCCGAGGGCGTCGATCTCATGCGTCGTCGGCAAGCGCTCAAGGTCTATCTCACGCCGTGACCACCATGCGTGCCGTCGTCTTTCACGGTCCCGGCGACCTGCGTGACGAGATCCTGCCGCTGCCAGAGCCGGCGCAAGGGGAGATCGTGCTGCGGATCGACGCGGCGTTGACCTGTGGCACCGACGTGAAGGTGCGGCGCCGCGGCCATCCCGTGATGATCCCGCGCGTGCCGACGGTGTTCGGTCATGAATTCGCGGGCACGGTCACCGCGGTCGGCGCCGGCGTCATACGCGTGCGCGAAGGCGACCGGGTCGCCGCCGCGAATTCGGCGCCGTGCGGCGAGTGTCGCCCGTGCCTCGCGCGACGCCCCAACCTTTGCGAGGACCTGCTCTTCGTCAATGGCGCCTACGGCGAATACATCGCGCTGCCGCCCCGGCTCGTCGCCAAGAACGTGGTGCCTCTGAGCCAGGCACCCGCCGCGCGCGCGGCATTCGCGGAGCCGCTCGCGTGCGCGATGCTCGGCATCGAGCGCGCGCGTGTGGAGGCGGGGCAGACGGTGGCCGTGTTCGGCCACGGGCCGCTCGGCTGTCTGCTCGGCCTGGTGGCTGCGGCGCGCAAGTGTCGCGTCATCCTCGTCGGCAAGGCCGGCTGGCGGCTCGAGCGCGTTCGTGCGCTCGGCATCGGTGAGTGTGTGGATGCGACGGCCACCGCCGACGTCGTCGCCGGCCTTCGCGCGCTGACCGACGGGCGCGGCCCTGACGTCACGATCGACGCCACGGGCCGTCCGGAGGTGTGGGAACAGGCGATGGCCGCGGTAGGTCGCGGAGGAAGCGTGGTATTCTTTGGAGGCTGTCCGCCCGGGACTTCGGTGCAGGTGGACACTCGCCGGGCGCATTACGAAGAGCTCACGCTCGTCGGGGCGTTCCACCATACGCCCGAGCTCATCCGGCAGGCCGTCGAAGCGCTCGAGTCCGGCACCATCGCGCCGGAGGGGCTCGTGACGCATCGGATGCGACTGGACGGCGTGCACGCGGCGCTGGATCTCATGCAAAAGGGTGACGCGTTGAAGGTGCTGATCGAGCCATGACGAGGCCGCTTCGCCGGATCACCGCGGCGCTCGCGCTGCTGCTCGCCGCAGCGGCGCCGGCGTGGGCTTTCGACGCCGAGCAAACCTTCAAGAAGGGCACGTTCGTGCTCTCAGGCGAGGGCACGTACGGCTGGCAATCCACCTCTCTTGAGAACAAGCGGCGCGCGACGGACCTCGAGTTCTACGACGTCGGCGTCCGCTTCAGCCTGCTGCCCTTCGAGCCCCTCGGGCGTGATCACTTCTGGTACGGTGCGCTCGAGCTCGGCCTCGAGCCCCTCTACCAGCACTACACGACACCCAAGCAGGCGTTCTGGGCCGGCCTCACCGCCGTCGGGCGCTACCACTTCCTCGGGCTCGGCCGCTTCGTGCCGTATGTGGAGGTTGGCGGGGCAGCCGGCGGCACCGACCTCGAGATCCCCGAGATCAAGTCGACCTTCGCGTTCCTGCTCTTTGGCGGACTGGGAGCGTCGGTGTTTGTCTCCGACAAGACGGCGCTGTACCTGGGCTACCGATACCAGCACGTCTCCAACGGCAACACGAGCCAGCCCAATCGCGGCTTCGAAGCCAACGTCGTCGTGGGCGGCATTTCGTTTTACTTCCCCTGAGGAGTCCACGTGGCCACCGTTCCGATCTCCGAGATCCTCCTGGCCGGGCCGCGCGGTTTTTGCGCAGGAGTCGAGCGCGCCATCGACATCGTGGAGCTGGCGCTGTCGGTGTGCCGGCCACCCGTCTACGTGCGCCGTGAGATCGTGCACAATCGCCACGTCGTCGAGTCGCTGCGCGCGAAGGGGGCGATGTTCGTCGACGAGCTGTCCGAGGTGCCCGACGACGCGACCGTGATCTTCAGCGCCCACGGAATCTCGCCCGCGGTGCGCGAGGACGCCCTGCGCCGCGGCCTGCGCGTGATCGATGCCACCTGCCCGCTGGTCACGAAGGTTCACCTCGAGGCCGTGCGCTATGCGCGCGAGGGCTACTCGATCGTGCTGATCGGGCACGAGGATCACGACGAGGTTATCGGCACGCTCGGCGAGGCGCCCGATCGCATCGTGGTGATCGACAGCGTGGCCGAAGTCGACGCGCTCGAGGTTCCCAATCCCGACAAGATCGCGTATCTCACGCAGACGACGCTGTCCGTAGACGACACGCGCGACGTCATCGAGGCGCTGCGGCGCAAGTTCCCGCGCATCGTCGGGCCCTCGCGCGACGACATCTGCTACGCCACCCAGAACCGCCAGGCCGCCGTGAAGCGATTGGCGGGCGACGTGGACGTCCTGCTCGTCATCGGTGCCGCCAACTCCTCGAATGCCAACCGCCTCGTCGAGGTGGCGAAGATGGCGGGCACGCACGCGTACCTCATCAACGACGTGAGCGACATCCGGCCGGAGTGGCTGGCGGGAGCGACGCGGGTCGGAATCACCGCCGGCGCCTCCACCCCGGAGATGCTCGTGGCCCAGGCGGTGGACTCGCTGCGCGGGCGCGACGTCAGTGTCCGCGAGGTCCACGTGGTGGAAGAGGACGTCCGCTTCGCGATTCCTCAGGAGCGCGAGCGGATGGCGCAGGAGCGCGGCATGGCGCTTCCCGAGCGCACCGCCATGCGCCAGTCGATCTAGTTGAACGTGGGGGCCCCGAGATGGCCCCCACACCCCCAGCGTTCCCCGAGATGGCCCCCACACCCCCAGCGTTCCCCGAGATGGCCCCCACACCCTCAAGCGTTCGGGGCGCGCCGGGTTTCCCGGCGCGCCCCTCTATCATGGAGTCCACGATGAAACGCGTATCGCTGGCCGTATTGCTCGTGCTCGTTCTCGTGCCGGCATCGGCGACGACGCAGGACGTCGGCGAGAAGAAGGTGCTCGACAACGATCGTGTCGCCGTCTACGAGTTCGTGTTCCCGCCGGGCTTCAAGGGTGAGGAGCACGCCGCCGTCGCCGACGAGTTCGCCTACGTGCTCGACGGCGAGTTCACCGTGGTGACGAAGGGCAAGGGCAAGCAGGTCGTCCGCCGCGGCGAGATCGAGTACGCCGCCAAGCAGACGATCCACTACTCCCTCAACGAGTCGAAAAAACCGGCACGCGTCCTCGTCGTGCTGCTGAAGGAGCGCTGAGATGCGTCTGATCACCTTCCGCAAAGGGTCGTCGAAGCCACGGGTGGGCGCGCTGGTCGGCGAGGCTGCTCTCGACCTGGGCGCGCTGGCCGCCGATCTCGCGCGCGAGCGCGGCACCGTGCGACACGGGCGTGGTGGCTTCCCCAAGACGATGCTCGACCTGATCGCGCGCGGGCTCGACGGACTGGCCGCCGCGCGCGAAGCGCTCGCCCACGGCGAGGCGATCCTCAAGCGCGACGGGGTCGGAGCGCTCGCCGAGCGCAAGCTCGGCCTGCCGGCCGACAAGGCCCGCCTCGAGGCGCCGATCCCGCGCCCCGCGCGCAACGTGTTCTGCCTGGGGCGCAACTACAAGGAGCACGCCGCCGAGCGCGGCGCCGAGGCGCCGCCGCATCCCGTGTACTTCACCAAGGCCCCGGAGTGCGTGCTGGCGCCGGGCGGCAAGATCGTTCACCACGCGGTGACGCACGAGCTGGACTACGAAGTCGAGCTGACGGCCGTGATCGGGACGACGGGGCGTGACATCCCGCGCGACCAGGCGCTGTCGCACGTGTTCGGCTACACCATCGTCAACGACGTGACCGCGCGCGATCTGCAGAAGCGGCACGGCCAGTGGTTCAAGGGCAAGTCGCTCGACACGTTCTGTCCGATGGGCCCGGTGCTGGTCACGGCCGACGAGATTCCCGATCCGCAGACGCTCAACATCACGCTGCGGGTGAACGGCGAGACGCGTCAGTCTAGCCACACCTCCAAGATGATCTTTCCCGTCGACGAGTGCATCGCAGTGCTCTCGCACGGCTTCACGCTGCTGCCCGGCGACGTCATCGCGACCGGCACGCCCGAGGGGGTGGGCGCCGCGCTCGGCAAGTTTCTGAAGAAAGGCGACAAGATCGAGGCGGAGGTCGAGCGTATCGGCATCCTGGCGAACCGGGTGGTCACACCCGTGTAGCTGGGGGGCCCCGAAATGGCCCCCCAGACCATCGCTAGCCGCGCTGAATTTCCAGAGGGAGCAGCGTGTCCACGAGCGACGCGCCGCCGTCCGCGTAGATCAGCTGGCCGGTGATCCAGCTCGCTTCCGGCGAGGCGACGAGAGCGACGACGTTGCCGATGTCGGCCGGCGTGCCCATGCGACCCATCGGCGTCCAGCCGCCCCCGTGCCACTTGCGCGCGACGTCGACGGCGACGTCGCCGAAGCTCTGCAGCACGCTGTCGTCGGTGAGTCCCGGACTGATCGAGTTGACGGTGATGCTGCGCGGCGCCAGCGCGACGGCGAAGTAGCGGACGAGCGACTCGAGCGCCGCCTTCGCCGAGCCCATCGCCACCCACGGCTGCCAGGTGCCGCGCTGGCCGCCCGGCGCGTACGTGATGGCGATGATTCGTCCGCCCTGTCCCATGAGATCGGCCGCCTCGCGCACGCCGACGAGAAAGGCCTTGGCCTGCGAGTCCATCGCGTGGTCCCACGCTTCGAGCGTGATCTCCATCGGCTTCTGATAGAACTTCGCCGCCTCGGGGCGGGCATTGGCGACGAACACGTCGAGGGTGCCGAAGCGCTGCTTCACCGCCGCGAACATCCGCCGCACGTCATCGACGCGCGAGACGTCGGCCTGGACGATGAATCCGTCGGCGCCGTGCTTGCGCACGCGGTCGAGCGTTTCCTTGGCGGCCGCCTCGTTGACGTAATAGTGGACAGCCACGCGGGCGCCACTCTCTGCGAGCTTGAGCGCGATGCCCCGGCCGATGCCCCTGGATCCGCCCGTCACCAGCACGTGCTTGCCCTTCAGCGTCATGGCTCTCTCCTTTTCGAGGGCGCTCGCGATCACGCGCGCGACGTCCTCGGCTCGTCGGACCTCGTCCTTGCGTCCTGTTCTCACGCGCTCGACGACGCCGCGCACGCCCTGTTCTCCGGCCACGATCCGCACGATGAACGTCAGGGACCGGTCGCTCGCGGTCATCGCTGCTCCATGCGCGCCTTGTCGCACGTGAGCGTTCACGATCCATCGAGGCCGGCGTTAAAAGTGGCGTCAAAAGTGATAACGTCCCACCCCACGAGGCGTCATGGCGCGGCTCAGGCTCACCCTCCTGGGCGGGTTTCAGGCCCGGCTCGAGCCGGGCGGGGGCCTCGCCCTGCCCACCCGCAAATCGCAGGCCCTGCTCGCATATCTCGCGCTCCCGTCCGGCCACGCGCACCGGCGTGACAAGCTCGCCGCCCTGCTCTGGGGCGGCATCCGAGAGGACTCGGCCCGTGCGAGTCTGAGGCAGGCGTTGTTCGCGATCCGCAAGGCGCTGGGCGACACGGCGGCGGTGACGCAGGACGCCGATGCGCTGGCACTCGAGCCCGGCTCCGTTGACGTCGACGCGGAGTTGTTCGAGCGGCTGGTGCACGACGGCGCCCCGGCGGCCCTGGAGCGAGCGGCTGCGCTCTATCACGGCGATCTGCTCAGCGGCTTTGCCGTGGACGAGGCGCCGTTCGAGGAGTGGCTGCTCGGCGAACGAGAGCGCCTGCGCGAGCTGGCGCTGGAGGCCCTGGCGAAGGTGCTGGCTCACCAGCGCAAAGCCGGCACCGCCGAGGCCGCAGTGCAGACGGCGCTCAAGCTCTTGACGCTGGACCCGCTACAGGACTCGGTGCACCGGGCGCTGATGCGTCTGTACGCGGAGGGCGGCCGTCGCGGCGCGGCGCTCCGTCAATATCAGCAGTGCGTGAGCGTGCTCGCCCGCGAGCTCGGCGTGGAGCCTGAGCCGGAGACGAAGTCGCTCTATCAGCAGATCCTGCGCGAGCGCTCACAGCCTCGCGCGCCGCTTCCCGTGGGCCGGACACCGCGGGTGGAGCGCGCGTCCGGCGGGGGCGTCGACACGACGGTCATCGGCAGGGTCGGCGAGCTCGCGCGGCTTCGCGAGGCGGTGGCCAGGGCCTCGACCGGCGCCGGGCAGGTGATCATGATTCTCGGTGAGGCGGGCATCGGCAAGAGCCGCCTCGTCGCCGAGGTGGCCGTGGATTCCTCACAGCGTGGCGTCACCGTGCTGCTCGGACGCTCGTACGAGTCCGAGCAGATCCTGCCGTTCGGGCCCTGGGTCGACGCCCTGCGCGGGGGGCACATCGCCGACGACGCCGAATTGCTCGAGCATCTCGGTCCGGGCTTGCGTGCCGAGCTCGCGCGATTGCTTCCAGAGGCCGATGCCGCGGGCGCGGCGTCAACCGGTGGCACGCCGAATGTCCGGGGGGTCTTCGACAGCGTGGCTCAGGTGATCGACCAGCTCGGCGGACGCGGGCCCGTGCTCGTGGTCCTCGAGGATCTGCACTGGGCGGACGAGCTGAGCGCGCGGCTCGTGGCCTTCACCGGGCGCCGCCTTCGAGATCGGCCGGTCGTGCTGCTGACGACCGCGCGCGAGGACGAACTCGCCGACGCGCCGGCGCTGCGCCAGGCGCTCGACGATCTGGCGCGCGACGGAAGCCTGGCCACGCTGACGCTGCGTCCCTTGTCGCACGGCGAAACGCTCACGCTCGTCCGCGCGCTCGCGCGCAGCGGCGACGACCGCGCGCTCGACCAACTGGCCGATCGGGCCTGGGCGGCGAGCGAGGGCAACCCCTTCGTCGTCGTCGAGACCGTGCGTGCCCACGCGGAGGGCGCCGTGGTCGCGCACGGCCACGGGCTCGCGCTCCCCGAGCGCGTGCGCGAGATCGTGGGGCGGCGGCTCGAACGGCTGTCGGAGCGCGCGCAGTCGCTGGCCGCCGTGGCGGCCGTGATCGGCCGCGAGTTCGACTGGCCGCTGCTCGAGCGCGCGGCTGGGCTGGGCGAGGAGGAGACGGCCTCGGCCGTCGAAGAGCTGGTGCGGCGACAAATCCTGCACGGCGTCGGCGAGCGATTCGACTTTCTGCACGACCGGATCCGAGAGGTCGCCTACGCGCGCATCCTGACGCCGCGGCGCCGACTGCTGCATCGTCGCATCGCCGAGGCGATCGAGGCGCTACACCCCGGCAGCCTCGAGCCGCACGCGCTGGCGCTCGGCCTTCACTATCGGAGCGCCGAGGCGTGGGACCGCGCGGTGCGCTACTTGCGGCAGGCGGGCGTCGCCGCCTTCCAGCGCGCCGCCAATCGCGAAGCGGTCGCCTCGCTCGAGGCCGCGCTCGAGGCCCTCGACAAGATGACCGTGGGAGCCGAGCGCAGCGAGCATGCGATCGACATCCGCGTCGATCTCGAGAACGCGCTGATGGGGCTCGGCCAGTTCCGGCGCAGCCTCGAGCGCCTGCGGGAAGCGGAAGCGCTGGCGCACGCCGCCGGCGATGGGCGCCGGCTCGCGCGCGTGTATTCGCGGCTGACGTACAACCTCGGCTCCGTTGGTGAGCTCGCCGCCGCACTGGACGTCGGAGAGCGCGCGCACGCCCTCGCCACCGAGCAAGGCGACGTCCCGACCGTGCGCAGCGCCAACGTCGTCCTGAGTCGCGCGCTCTACGGGCTCGGCGACTATCGCCGAACGATCGAGGTCGCCCGGCGAAACGACGCGCTTGCTGTGGACGCGCACGACCCGCACGGGCGGGGCAACGTGGCCTTCGCGCGGATCTGGACGGTGCTCGCGATGGCCGAGCTCGGCCTTTTCGCGGAGGGCCGGCCGATCGGCGAAGAGATCGTGCGCGCGGCGGCGGCCCACCGCCGACGGCACGAGGAGGTCTGGGCGCGCCTGGGACTCGGACGGCTCTACGCGGCGCAGGGCGCATGCGGGCGAGCGATCGACGTGCTCGAGCCCTCGCTGCCGCTCTGCGAGACGGGAAGCGATCTGGCCGTGTACTTCTCGCGCACCGCGTCCTCGCTCGGCGACGCGTACGTGCGGTCGGGGCGCAGCGCGGAAGGCCTCGCGCTGCTCGACCGCGCGGCCGGCCACGCCGAGACCATCGGGTTCACGTACAGCCAGGCGCTCGTCATCGGCATGCTCGGCGAGGCACGTCTCCTTGCCGGTGACGTCGAGGGCGGGGCCCGGTACGCCGACTCGGCCCTGGCGCTCGCGCGGCGCTTCGGCCAGCGCGGCTGGGAGGCGCGCGCGCTGCGCCTCGACGCCGAGGCTGCCGCGCGGCGCGAGTCACTCGACGTCCCCGGCGTCGAGGCGCGCTTCGCCGTGGCGATGGCGCTCGCCGCCGAACTCGGTATGCGGCCACTCCTCGCGCACTGCCGCCTCGGGCGCGGGACAGCCTACGCGCGCGCGGGAGACAAGGCGCGGGCCCGCGCGGAGATCGAGGCGGCCCTCGCCGACTATCGCGTGATGGACATGCCGTACTGGCGCGAGCGCGCCGAGCGCGCGCTCGGCTGACACCAAGGGGGACCGACATGCGATTCCAGGGGCGCGTCGTCATCGTCACCGGTGCCGCGCGCGGCATCGGCGCCGTCAGCGCGGAGGCATTCGCGCGTGAGGGTGCGCGGCTGGCCGTGCTGGACCTCGATGGCGCCGGGGTGGACGCCACCGTCAAGCGGTTACGCGAAACCGGCGCCGACGTCGCCGGCTTCGGGGCCGACGCCGCGGCGCCGGCCGAGATCCGCGCCGTCGTCGACGCCGTCGTTCAACGCTGGGGACAGATCGACGTGCTCGTTAACAACGCCGGGGGGGTCGCGACGATCCGCGCGACCGAGGACATCACCGACGAAGAGTGGGCGTCGATTCTCCGATCGAACCTCACCACGGCCTTCGTGTGCTCGCGGGCCGTCCTGCCGCTGATGAAGCGCCAGCGCGGGGGGCGCATCGTCAACGTGGCGTCCGTGGTGGCGCGCGGCGGCGCGGTGCGCGTGACGTCGCACTACGCGGCGGCCAAGGCGGGCATCGTGGGGTTCACGCGACATCTGGCGCTGGAGGTCGGTCCCGACGGCATCACCGTGAACGCCGTGGCACCCGGGACGACGGCCACCGATCGGGTGAAGGCGCTGCGCACGCCCGAGGAGAGTCGCCAGCTCGCCCAGACGATTCCGGTGCGCCGCCTCGGCGAGCCGATAGAGATCGCCGAGGCGATTTTGTTCCTCGCCTCCGATGCCGCCAGCTTTGTGAACGGCGCGACGCTGGACGTCAACGGCGGCCAGGTGATGGCTTAGCGGGTGGCGGGACCGAGCAGGTCGTCGATCGCTCCAGCCGCTCGGCGACGAGATCGCACAGCCACGTCTCGGCGACACCGACGGCGGCGTAGAGGGATCTTCACGCGGCGGTCCAGGCGAAGCGTCGCGTCGTCGGCTCCACCGCCATGTCGGTATTCGCCGCCGCGCCGCCGCGGCTGTCAATGTCGGCGCACCCGTACGCTATACTCGCGGCCATGAGCTTCGTGAGCCACGTCGAGTGCACGATCTGCGGCCACCGTCACGACGCCAAGCGCGTGCTGAACGTGTGCGAGCAGTGCGGCCAGATGCTGGCCGTGCGCTACGACCTCGAGCGCGTCAAGGCCAGTGTCACGAAGGACGCGCTGCGCGCGCGCCCGCCCGGGATGTACCGGTTTCGCGAGCTGACTCCGCTCGACGATGGCGAGGAGCCGGTCACACTGGGTGAGGGCGGCACGCCGCTGCTCGCCCTGCCGAGATTGGCCGCGCATCTCGGTCTTCGTCATCTGTGGGGCAAGGACGAGGGTCAGAATCCGACGGGATCGTTCAAGGCGCGCGGCCTCGGCATGGCCATCACCAAGGCGCGGGGCCTCGGCGCGCGCGGCTTCGTCATTCCCTCCGCGGGCAATGCCGGCGGCGCCGCCGCCGTGTACGCCGCGCGCTGCGGGCTGCCGTGCGCGGTCATCGTGCCGCGCGGGACGCCGCCGGCAGCGATTGCCGAGGCGGCCATCGGTGGCGCCGCCGTGTTCACGATCGAGGGCTCCATCGCCACCGCCGGCAAAGTGGTCGCGAAGGTCGCGCCACAGATCGGCTGGTTCGATCTCTCCACGCTCAAGGAGCCGTACCGCCTCGAGGGCAAGAAGACGATGGGGCTCGAGCTGGCCGAGCAGCTCGGCTGGACCATGCCGGACGTCCTCTTCTATCCGACGGGCGGCGGCACCGGCCTCGTCGGGATTCCGAAGGGCTACGAAGAGCTGCGCGCGATGGGCTGGGTGTCCGGCGCGCCGCCGCGAATCGTCGCCGTGCAGGCCGAGGGCTGCGCACCGATCGTGAAGGCGTTCCGCGAGGGCGCGGAGATGACGGCGCCGTGGGACAACCCCACGACACACGCGGCCGGCCTGCGCGTGCCGTCGCCGTTCGCGGGGCGTCAGATGTTGAAGATTCTGCGCGACACCCGCGGCGACGCGGTCGCCGTGAGCGAGCGCGCCATCGAGGAGGCGCAGCGGCTGCTCGGCCGCCTCGAGGGCGTGTGGACCTCACCCGAAGGCGCCGCACTCGTGGCCGCGCTCGTTCAGCTGAAAGAGCGCGGCGCGGTCGCCGCCGACGCCCGCGTGGTGCTCGTGCTCACGGGCGCCGGCATCAAGTACGATCCGCCGCCCCTGCCGGCCGCCGTGCATCTCGCCGGCTCGGACGCGGAGGTGGTGGCCGCCGTGCGCGGCGCCCTCGGCGTCTGAGGCATCGTCACAATGTGGTAGCATTCGCCCTCTACCGAGCACCGCTCGCTCCAGGAGGCCGGTCTTATGGCGATCGAGATCGGAAAGATCCGCAACGTCGGGGTCGTCGGCCACGGCGGCGTTGGCAAGACCTCCCTCGTCGAGGCGCTGCTGTTCACCGCGGGCGCCGTGACGCGGCTCGGCCGCGTCGACGACGGCAGCACGACGACGGACTTCGATCCGGACGAGATCAAACGAAAGATCTCGATCAACACCTCCATGGCGTACTGCGACTGGAAGGGTCATCGCCTCAACTTCATCGACACGCCGGGCTACGGTGATTTCATCGCCGACGCGCGCGCCGGCCTGCGCGTCGTCGAGGCCGCGCTCGTCGTGGTCGACGCCGTCGCCGGCGTGCAGGTCCAGACGGAAAAGGTCTGGAAGTTCGCGAGTGAGTACGACCTGCCGCGTGCCGTCATCGTCAATCGCCTCGATCGGGAGCGGGCCGACTTCTTCCGCACGCTCGACTCGCTCACGCGACGTCTCAAGGGCCGCATCGTGCCCCTGCACATTCCCGTGGGCGAGGAGTCGGGCTTCAAGGGCTATGTCGATCTCGCGAAGATGAAGGCGTTCGTCTACGCCGATGGCAAGTCGTCGGAGATCGACGTGCCGGCCGACCTCGCCGACCGCGCCCGCGAGTGGCGCGAGAAGCTCGTGGAGGCGGCCGCGGAGACGGACGACGACCTGCTCACCAAGTACCTTGAGGAGGGCGCCCTCGACGAGGCGTCGATGCTGAAGGCGCTCAAGAGCGGCATCGGCGAAGGCAAGATCGTGCCGGTGCTCTGCGCGTGCGCGACGAAGGCCGTCGGGAGCCACCCGCTCCTGGACATGATCGCGCAGGAGTTTCCGTCGCCGGGCGATCGCGGCGACGTCACGGGGACCGACGTGAAGGCGAAGCAGACGGCGACGCGGCCTGTCGACGCCAAGCAGCCGCCGGTCGCCCTCGTCTTCAAGACGCTCTCGGATCCCCACATCGGCAAGCTCTCGCTGTTCCGCGTGGTCAGCGGCACCGTCCGCGCCGACTCGACGCTGCTGAATGCGGCGCGCGGCGCCCGCGAGCGCATGGGCCACGTCGCCTGGCTGCAGGGCAAGACGCAGAAGACCGTGGCCGACCTCGGACCCGGGGAAATCGGGGTCGCCCAGAAGCTCAAGGAGACGCTCACCGGCGACACGCTCTCCGACGAGGCGCATCCCTTCGAGATGTCGCGCATCACGTTCCCCGAGCCGTCCATCAACTTCGCGATCCAGCCCAAGACGCGCGGCGACGAGGACAAGATCTCCAATGCGCTCTCGCGCATCGAGGAAGAGGATCCCACCGTCCACCACCAGTTCGATCCCGAGACGAAGCAGCTGCTCATCTCGGGTGTCGGCAGCATGCACGTGGAGATGACGGTCGAGCGCATGAAGCGCAAGTACAACGTCGATGTCACGCTGCTGCCACCGCGCATCCCCTACAAGGAGACGGTGAAGGGCCGCGCCGAGGGGCAGGGCAAGTACAAGAAGCAGACGGGCGGACGCGGCCAGTACGGCGACACCTGGCTGCGCGTGGAGCCGCTCACGCGCGGTGGTGGCTTCGAGTTCGTGGACGACATCTTCGGCGGCGCGGTGCCGCGCAACTTCATCCCGTCGGTGGAAAAGGGCGTGCGCGACTGCATGAAGAAGGGAATCCTCGCGGGCTATCCCGTCGTCGACACGAAGGTCACGCTCTACGACGGCTCGTACCACGACGTCGACTCCTCCGACATGGCGTTTCAGATCGCCGCCTCGATGGGCCTGCAAAAGGTCTTCATGGAGGCTCATCCGATCCTGCTCGAGCCGGTGATGAACGTGGAAGTCACGACGCCGGCCGAGGTGACCGGCGACATCATCGGCGATCTCAACTCGCGGCGGGGCCGGATCGTCGGCATGGAGCCGGCGGGCGAGACGGCGGTCGTGCGCGCCCAGGCGCCGATGGCCGAGATGCTGACCTACGAGTCGAGCCTGCGCAGCATGACCGGTGGCCGCGGCGGCTACTCGATGGAGTTCTCTCACTACGAAGAAGTCCCCTCGTTCATCGCCGACAAGGTGGTGAAGGAGGCCAAGGCCGAGAAGGAAAAGGCCGAGAAGCACTAGCCGGGCGCACTACAATGGATGCTGCATGATCTTCCAGCAGCTCCTGAACGAGGAGTCGGGCTGCCTGTCGTATCTGATCGGGTGTGCCCAGGCCGGGCGGGCGGTGATCGTCGATCCCGGCCGCGACCGCGTGCACGAGTATCTGCGCCTCGCCCGCAAGAAGGGTCTCACCATCACCGACGTGGTCGAAACGCACACGCATGCCGACCACATCTCGGGCAACCGCGATCTCGCGGCCGCCACCAAGGCGACGATCCACGTCCACCGCGCGGCGGGCGTGGCGTTTCCGCACGAGACGGTGACCGACGGCGACGCGATCCGCGTGGGCAACGTCGAGCTCAAGGTCTGTCACACGCCCGGCCACACGCCGGACTCGATCTGTCTGCTCGTGACCGATCATGCGCGCGGCGGCGAGCCGTGGTTCATGCTCACCGGTGACACGCTGTTCGTCGGCTCGGTGGGGCGCCCCGATCTGGGCGGCGCCTCGGCAGCCGAGGATCTCTGGCACACGCTGCGTCGCGTGCTGCTCCCGCTGCCCGACGGGCTCGAGGTCTATCCCGCGCACGGCGCAGGCAGCGCATGCGGCGGGGGCGCGATGAGCGCGAAAGCCGCGTCGACGATCGGCTTCGAGCGCCGGTTCAACCCGGCGTTCCGCTTCGACGACAAGGCGCGCTTCGTGGACTTCATCATGGCCGGCATGCCGCCGAAGCCCGCCGCGTTCGAGACGATCGTCGCGAAGAACCGCGGCCTGCTTCCGCTGACGGTGGCCAAGCCCCGGCCCATGAGCGCGCGCGAGGGATGGGAGGCCGCGCAGGCCGGCGCCGTCATCCTGGACCTGCGCGAGCCCGGCACGCACGGCGAGGGACATCCGGCCGGCGCGCTGAACGTGTGGATCGACGGGCCGCAGTTTGCCGAGCGTGTTGCCGGCTTCCTGACGCCGGGTGCGCGCGTCGTGGTGCTGGCGAACGCCCCGTCCGACGTGGATCGCGCGGTGCAGGCGCTCTCGCGCGTCGGTGTCGACGACGTCATCGGCCACCTGCAGTGGGGCATGATCGACTGGCGCGACGCGGCGCTGCCGGTGGAGACGGTGCAGCAGATCAGCGCCTGGGACCTGCACACGCTGTCCGAGAGCGGCGACGCCGTGATCATCGACGTGCGCGAGCCCTTCGAGTGGCTCGAGGGGCACGTGCCCGGCGCACTGCACGTGCCGATGTTCGAGGCCGTCGCGCGCGCCGGGGAATTGCCGGCGGATCGGCCGAAGGCCGTCGTCTGCGCGGGCGGCCTGCGCTCGAGCACCACGATCAGCGCGCTCAAGCGGCGCGTGCCGGGCCCGTGGCTCAACGTCACGGGCGGCATGGGCGCGTGGCTCAAGGCGGGTTACGGCGTCACCAAAGCGTAAGCGCTGATGGCGTCGGCGCTGCGCGCGCAGTGGGACGTGCTGGTCGGCCGCGCGTGGCCCGTGTGGGGCGCGGCGATTCTCGTCGCCACCGTCAACGTCTTCCTCTTCGCCTTCGACCGGCCGTGGACCGCCTCCGACGGGTTGCGGAACTGGGGTGACTGGGTGCTGACCGGGGCCGGCATCCTTCGCCGTCCGGATCTGCTGCCGCCGTGGCTGTATTCGGGCTCGCTGCTCAACCTCGGCGTGCTGCTGGGCGGCACCGCCGGCGCGCTGTGTGCGCGCGAGTTCGCGATTCGCGTGCCCGCGCGCGGTGAGCTCGTCAAGGGCGCCGCCGGCGGCGCCCTGATGGGTGTGGGCGCCACCCTGGCCTTCGGCTGCAACATCGGCGGTTTTTTCTCCGCGGTGAGCGCGCTCAGCCTCGCCGGCTTCGCGATGATGCTGGGACTCGGCGTCGGCGCGTTCCTCGGGCTGCGGTATCTCCTCTGGGAGACCGCGCACCGACCCGCCTGGTCGAGCGGCCGCGGACGCACATGGGCGCGTGCGCACCGTGATGCGAGTCGGCAGCCGCTCGCGGGCGTGCTGCTCCTCCTCGCACTCGTGGCGGCGCCGTTCGTCTATGCCGCCGCCGGCCATCCCCAGCGTGGAATCTTCCTGCTCTTCGGCGCCGCCTTCGGCGTGATCTTCCAGCGCTCCCGCTTCTGTCTCGTGCGCGCGTTCCGTGAGCCGTTCATGACCGGTGACGCCGAGCACACGCGCGCCGCCGCGCTGGCGCTCGTGGTCAGCACGCTGGGCTTCGCGATCCTCAAGTTCACCGATCTCAAGGACAAGGGCGATTGGGTCTTCGCCGCCGCCGGCGTCGGGGGACTGCTCGGCGGCACGCTGTTCGGCGTCGGCATGACGCTCGCCGGCGGATGCGGGGCAGGTTCGATCTGGCGCGCGGGCGAGGGCCAGGTCAAGCTCTGGGCCGCCGTCGCGTGTTTCGCGCTGGGCGCCTCGATCGCACGACTCGTGCTGGCCGGCGCGCTCGCCAAAGTCGGCGTGGCCGTCTTCCTGCCGTCCGCGGTGGGGTGGGGCGCGGCGTTGCTGCTCGTGATCGCGGTCGCCGCCGCATGGGCGCTCGCCGCGACGTGGAACGAGGACACGAGAAAGTTCGCCGCACCGGACTGAACCGCTGTACCTTACCGTGGCAGTCCAGCGGACCGTGGCAGTCCAGGGGGGATGTCATGGCACGGATGACGCGACGGGAATTCCTGCGAGCGTCGGGAGTCACCGTCGCCGTCTCGAGTGTCGCCGGCTGTGCGAGCCGGAGTGGTGCGCCGACCGCGGCCGCGACGCCGTCCGATCTCGCGCCCAATCGCAAAGGTCGCCGCGTGATCGTGATCGGCGGCGGCTGGGGCGGGGCCACCGCGGCCAAGTACGTCCGCATGCAGGATCCGTCGATCGACGTGGTCCTGATCGAGCCGAACAAGCGGTTCGTCTCCTGTCCGTTCTCCAACCTGGTGCTCAGCGGCGTGCGCTCGATCGGCAGCTTGACGTTCGGCTACGACGGACTGCGCGAGCAGTACGGCGTGAAGATCATGCGGGACACCGCGACGGCGCTCGAGCCCGACGCGCGGCGCGTGCGACTTGGCGGCGGGTTTCTCACCTACGATCGGGTGATCGTCGCTCCCGGTGTCGACTTCCAGACCGAACAGATCGAGGGATTGGCCGACGCCGGCGACCGCGTCCTGCACGCGTGGAAGGCCGGACCGCAGACGGTGGCGCTCGCGCGTCAGCTCAAGGAGATGCCGGACGGTGGCGTGTTCGTCTTGTCGATTCCGCCGGCGGCCTATCGCTGCCCGCCGGGTCCCTACGAGCGTGCGTGCCAGGTGGCCTGGTATCTCAAGACGCGCAAGCCGCGCGCGAAACTGATCGTGCTCGATGCCAACCAGAACGTCATCAGCAAGCCGGCGCTGTTCCGCGCCGCCTGGCAGGCGTACCCGAATCTGGAGTACCGCGCCTCCAACAAGGTCGTGAAGGTGGATCCAGGCGCGCGCGCGGTGACCACGGACTTCGGCGACACGGTGCGCTATGACGTCGTCAACGTGATTCCGCCGCAGCGCGCGGGCGCCATTGCCGTGCAGGCCGACCTCGTCGGCGCCGACAAGCGCTGGTGCGAGGTGAATCACGTCACGTATGAATCGGTGAAGACGAAGGACGTCCACGTCGTCGGCGATGCGACGATCGGCATCCCGGCGCCGAAGTCCGGTACGGTCGCCAACAGCATGGGCAAGATCGCCGCCACCGCCGTCGTCCATCTCCTCAACGGCCGACCCGCGCCGGAGATGCCGCCGATCAACACCTGCTATTCGTGGGTGAGCGACAGCGAGGCGATGGCCGTCATCAACGCCTATCGCATCGAGAACGGCAAAGTGGTGCAGATCGAGCAGAAGCTCACCCCGGGTCAGTCGACGCTCTACGCGCAGCACGCCACGGCCTGGGCCACGAGCATCTGGGCCGACATCCTTGCGTAAGGGGACAGGCGCCGTGCGAGCTCTCGTCATCGTCGCCGTGCTGACGGCCGCCTTCGGGACGGCACGTGCGGCCCCGGCGGGTCCCACCGACACGCCGGGCTTCACCAAGGCGTTTTCGTGCAGCGCGTGTCACGGTCGCGCCGGTGCCTCACGGGCCGACGCCGTTCCGGTGCTCGCCGGCATGCCCGCCTGGTACTTCAAGAAGGCGATCGACGACTACGCGACGGGCCGGCGTCCGTCACCGGAGATGGAACCCTTCGCGAAGATGGTCCGAACACTCGGCGTGGACGAGATCGCCGCGTACTTCGCGGCGCAACCTCGCGAGCCCTCGCCGCTCGGCGTCGACCGCACGGCGAGCGTCAACGGCCGCGGAGCGGCGAGTCAGTGCGCGGCGTGTCACGGCGACGACGGGCGCGGCGATCAGGCCAAGGGCGCGCCGCCCCTCGCGGGCCAGCCGCCCGGTTACCTGCTCAACCAGATGAAGCTCTTCAAGGCCGACAAGCGCAGCCCAGGGGACGAAAACCTCACGAAGGTCAAAGCGCTCATGAAGTCGATCGACGACACGACGCTCTCGGCCCTCGCCGCCTACTACTCGAGCCTCGGGAGGTAAGCCTCCCGTCTCGTGTCGGTCCTCTTCGGCAGCATCCTCTTCGTGCTCGGCATGGTCGGAGCCTTCGTGTCGGGTCTCACCGGCGTCGGCGGCGCGATCGTGATGATCCCGCTCCTGCTCTACGTGCCGCCGCTGCTCGGCGTCGGTCAGCTCGACGTCAAGGCCGTCGCGGCGATCACGATGGTCCAGGTCTTCGTCGCCGCCGTTTCCGGCGTCATCGCGCACGGCCGCCACCGCGTGGTCAACAGGCGCCTGGCCGCGACGGGCGGTCTCGCGATGGCCGCCGGCTCGCTCACCGGCGCCGTGGCCTCGGAATGGATGCGCGACTCGTGGCTGCTCGTCGTCTTCGCGCTGATGGTGACCGCGGCGCTGGTGCTGATGCTCATGCCCACACCGCCGCCCGACGTCACGGCGCCGGCGGGGGAGCGTGAGTACAACCGAACGCTCACGGCGTCCGTCGCCGGCGGCGTCGGACTCGCCGCGGGCCTGGTCGGCGCCGGCGGCGCCTTTCTTCTCGTGCCATTGCTGCTCGTGGTCGTCGGCGTGCCGATCCGCGTGACCATCGGCAGCTCGCTCGCGATGACGGCGTTGGCGGCGACCGCCGGCGTCATCGGCAAGCTCGTCACCGGCCAGGTGCCGCTCGGCTCGGCGCTCATCGTGGCCCTCGGCGCCGTGCCGGGCGCCCAGCTCGGCGCGCTGGCGAGCCGGCGGCTGGCAGGCGGCGCGCTCAAGGGCATACTGTTCGTCGTGATCGTGCTGACGGGCGTGCGTGTCTGGTGGCACGTGCTGTTCGAGTAGAGGAGCGCGATGAGATACGGCTTCGTGATCGACCACCGCAAGTGCATCGGTTGTCACGCGTGCACGGTGGCGTGCAAGGAAGAAAACCAGGTGCCGCTCGGGACGTTCCGCACGTGGGTGAAGTACGTCGAGAAGGGCACCTGGCCGCATACGCGACGCTACTTCTCGGTGCTGCGCTGCAACCACTGCGACGACGCGCCGTGCGTCACGATTTGCCCGACCGTTGCCCTCTATCGCCGCGCCGACGGCATCGTCGATTTCGACGGCGCGCGCTGCATCGGCTGCAAGTCGTGCATGCAGGGCTGTCCCTACGACGCCCTCTACATCGATCCCAACACCAACACCGCGGCCAAGTGTCACTACTGCGCGCATCGGCTCGAGGTGGGCCTGGAGCCCGCGTGCGTGATCGTGTGTCCGGAGCGCGCGATCGTGGCGGGCGATCTCGACGATCCGCGCACGGAGATCGCGCGGCTCGTGGCGCGCGAGCAGGTCGAGGTGCGCAAGCCCGAGCAGGGCACGCGCCCGAAGGTCTATTACGTCGGCGCCGATTCGTCGACGCTGTCACCAACGCTGCAGCAGCCGGCGCCGACGTATCTCTGGGGCCAGCGGCCCGCCGGCGAGGCGGACCTCGTCGGCATGGTTGCCGCGCTGCAGGAGGACGCGCACGCGGCGCCCGCGCTGGCCCGGCCCGTGTACGACGCGCCGCACGTGCCCCGGCCGTGGGGCTGGAAGGTGAGCGCGTACCTGTGGACCAAGTCGATCGCCGCGGGGGCGCTGCTCGTGGCCGCCGTCTCCGGCTCGGCGTGGTGGGGGACGACGCTGTCCGTGACCGCACCCGCGATCAGCCTGCTCTTCGTTCTGCTCACGACCGTCCTGCTCGTCGTCGATCTCAAACGGCCCGAGCGCTTCCTCTATATCCTCTTCAAGCCCAACTGGCGCTCGTGGCTCGTGTGGGGGGCGTGGATCCTGATCGCCTTCGGCGCCGCCGCCGGCGCGTGGCTCGCTGCGGGCCTCGCCGGGCATTACCCGGCGGACGCCGCGCGCATGCCCGTCGCGCTGCTCGCGCTCGCGACGGCGGGCTATAGCGCGCTGCTCTTCGGCCAGGCGGAGGGGCGCGACTTCTGGCAGAGCCCGCTCGTGCTGCCGCACCTCGTCGTTGCGGCGATCGTCGCCGGGTGCGCGGCGCTGCTGGTGGCGTCGCTCGCGTGGCCCGGCACGATGCCCTTGCGGGACGGAGCGCCGCATCCGGCCGTGCGGGTCGACGACGTCTTGATGCCGCTCCTGTTTCTGGCGATCCTCGCGCACGGCATGCTCATCCTGTGCGAAGTGCTCAGCCGTCACGCCGTGCGCGACGCCGCGCTGGCCGCGCGGCTGCTCACGCGCGGCGGGTACCGCGCGCGGTTCTGGGGAGGCGTGGTGATCGGCGGCACGCTGGCGCCGCTCGCCGCGCTGAGCGCCGCCGTCATTGCCGACTCGACCGCGCTCACCGTCATCGGCGCCCTGTTAGCGCTTGCCGGTCTCTGGCTGTGGGAGGATCTGTGGGTCAAGGCTGGACAAGCGATTCCGCTGAGCTAGTAGTGCGAGCCGCAAGACGTCGCGGGGCCGTAGTGAGAGCCGCAGCCGAAGGCGAGGCGAGCCTGTGATCTCGGCCCCGCCGTCTGAGGCGAGCTTCTAAATGAGAATGAGACCGTGAATCGCCCAAGTCCCGAGCCGCTGCATCCCGTCGCGCGCGACCTCACGCCGCGCGAGGGCGGTCTCGCCGCGTATCCGCCCGTCGAGCGCTGGGACGACTGGCAGGAGTTCGATCCCGTCGCGTGGCCGCGGAAGGTTCCGCGGCGCTACGAGCTGATCCCGACGATCTGCTTCAACTGCGAGGCGGCGTGCGGGCTGCTCGCGTACGTCGACAAGGACACGCTGCGCATCCAGAAGTTCGAGGGCAACCCGGTGCACCCGGGCAGCCGCGGCCGCAATTGCGCGAAGGGACCGGCGACGCTGAATCAGGTGCAGGATCCGGAGCGCATCCTCTATCCCATGCGTCGCAGCGGCCCGCGCGGCGGCGGTCAATGGCAGCGCGTGACATGGGACGAGGCGCTCGACGACATCGCGGGACGCATTCGCAAGGCGCTGGTCGAGGGTCGGCCGAAGGAGATCATGTATCACCTCGGCCGCCCGGGCCACGAGCTCGTCTACCTGCAGCGCGTGTTTCACGCGTGGGGTATCGACGGCCACAACAGCCACACCAACGTGTGCTCGGCGAGCGCGCGTGCCGGGTACGCCTTCTGGCACGGGATGGACCGGCCCTCGCCGGATCACGCGAACGCGCGCTTCATCCTGCTGCTCTCCTCGCACCTGGAGACGGGGCACTATTTCAATCCGCACGCGCAGCGCATCATCGAGGCCAAGATGCGCGGCGCCAAGGTCGCCGTGATCGACTCGCGGCTTTCGAACACCGCATCGATGGCGGACTACTGGCTGTCGCCGTGGCCGGGGACAGAGGCCGCCATTCTGCTCGCGATCGCGCGCCTGCTCGTGCGCGAGCGCCGCTACGACCGCGCGTTCGTCGAGAAGTGGACGAACTGGGACGAGTACCTGCGCGAAGAGCGCCCGGATCTGCCGGTGACCTTCGACGCGTTCCACACGGCGCTCGAGGAGCTGTACGCGGCGTACACGCCGGAGTTCGCCGCCGAGGAGAGCGGCGTACCGGCGGCGACGATCGTCGAGGTCGCGCGCGCGGTCGGGGACGCGGGCGGCGCGCTGGCGACACACATCTGGCGCAATACAGCGGCGGGTAATCTCGGCGGCTGGCAGGTGGCGCGCGCGCTGGAGCTGCTGGTGGTGCTGATGGGCGCGGTGTCCACGCCGGGCGGCACGGCGCCGAGCGCGTGGAACAAGGCGATCCCGGCGCCGCCGATGATGCCGCCGCCGGGCAAGGTGTGGAGCGAGCTGCTGATGCCAAAGGAATATCCTCTGGCATTTTTCGAGATGAGCTTTCTTCTTCCTCACTTCTTGCGCGAGGGCCGCGGCAAGCTCTCGATGTACTTCACGCGCGTCTACAACCCCGTGTGGACGAACCCCGACGGGATGTCGTGGATCGAGATGCTCACCGACGAGGCGCAGATCGAGCGCCACGCCTGCCTCACGCCGGTGTGGAGCGAGACCGCGTGGTTCGCCGATTACGTGCTGCCGATGGGCCACGCCTCCGAGCGCCACGATTTGATGTCGCAGGAGACGCACGCGGCGCGCTGGATCGGCTTTCGCCAGCCGGTGCTTCGGGTCGCGCTGGAGAAGCGCGGCAAGACGTTCGACTTCACGTGGCAGGCACACGAGGCTGCGGGCCTCGGCCAGGTGTGGGAAGAGGACGAGTTCTGGATCGAGCTCTCGTGGCGGATCGATCCCGACGGGGCGCTCGGCATCCGCAAGTACTTCGAGTCGCCGTACCGGCCGGGCGCCAAGGTGCGTATCGAGGAGATCTACCGCTGGATCTTCGAGAACAGCGTGCCGGGGTTGCCGGCGGCGGCGAAGAAAGAAGGGCTCACGCCGCTCGCCTACATGCGCAAGTACGGCGCGTTCCTCGTGGAGGACGCCGTCTATCGCACGTACGAGACGCCACAGGAGGGCGGCGTCGTCGTCGACGGCACCGCGCGCGTCGGCTTTCCCACCCCGTCGAAGAAGCTCGAGTTCTTCTCCAAGACGCTGAAGGACTGGAAGTGGCCCGAGCACGCGGTGCCCGGCTACATCCGCAGCCACGTGCACTGGTCGAACATCGACCGCGCCAAGGGCGAGATGGTGCTGCTGCCGACGTTCCGGTTGCCGACACTCATCCACACGCGCTCGGGCAACGCCAAGTGGCTCTACGAGATCTCGCACACGAATCCGCTGTGGCTGCATCCCGCGGACGCGGCACGCCACGGCGTGGCGACCGGTGATCTGCTGAAGGTCGCCACCGCGATCGGCTGGTTCGTCGACAAGGTCTGGGTCACCGAGGCGATTCGGCCCGGCGTCGTCGCGTGCTCGCACCACCTCGGCCGCTGGCGTCTGGCCGAGACGACCGGCGGCGAGCGCTGGTCCACCGCGCTCGTCGATCTGCAGCGCCCGGCGCCGGGCAAGTGGCGGATGCGGCAGATTCATGGCGTCCAGCCGTTCGAGAGCGCCGATCCCGATTCCGAGCGCGTCTGGTGGGAGGATGCCGGCGTGCACCAGAACCTTACGTTCCCCGTGCAGCCGGATCCGATCAGCGGCCAGCACTGCTGGCACCAGAAGGTGACCGTGTCGCGGCCGGGCGCCGACGAGCGATACGGCGACATCGTCGTGGACACCGACAAATCGTTCGAGGTCTACCGCCAGTGGCTCGCGCTCGCGCGTCCCGCGCCCGGCCCGGGCAACCTGCGCCGCCCGCTCTGGCTGCCGCGCGCGTTCAAGCCCGACCCGTCCGCGTTTCGGCTCGAGCCGTAGGCGCCCGCGCCGAGTCGTAGTAGAAGTAGGGGACCAGGAGGGAGCATGGGTGAGGCACTGACCCGTCGCACAGCGATCGGACGGCTCGGCGCGGTCGGCGTCGCCGTCGCCACCGGCGCGCTCCGCCGGCCGGCGCCGGCCGGCGCCCAGGCGGCGTCACCGGCGCTCGGGCTGCAGGAGTCCGTGCAGGACGGGCTCAAGCGCGTCTTCGGCGGCCGCCCCATGAAGGACGGCGCGGCCATGATCAAGCTCGACGTCCCGCCGATCGCCGAGAACGGCGCGGTGGTACCGGTCAACGTCGAGGTGACCGCGCCGATGACGCCAGCCTCGTACGTGAAGACCATCTGGATCGTCGCGGACAAAAACCGGATCCCGATCGTGGCGAAGGCCACGCTGACGCCGGAGTCCGGCGAGGCCTTCGTCGGCGCGAACATCCGTCTCGGTGAGACGACCGACGTGCGCGCCGTCGTCGAGCAGAGCGACGGCACGCTGCTGGTGGCCAAGCGCGAGGTGAAGGTGACCGTCGGCGGGTGCGGAGGCTAGTATGAGCGACGTCGGAAAGATCCGCATCCGCGTACCGTCCAGCGTGAAGGCCGGTGACATCATCCGCGTGCGCTGCCTCGTCATCCATCCGATGGAGCGCATCGAGCGCGACGCGCAGGGCAAGATCATCGATCGCAACTACAACTACATCACGCGCGTGACCGCCACCTACCTCGGCAAGCCCGTGGTGGCGTTCGACCTCACGCAGAGCGTGAGCGAGAATCCCGCGTTCTCGTTCGCGCTGAAGGCGACGGCTCCCGGTCCCGTCAAGGTCACCTTCGTCGACACGCACGGCGGCAAGTACGAAGGCACGGCCGACATCGCCTTCGCCTGAGCGCCCGATGCGGTTCCTGGTGCGGCTCCGCTGCATCGCGCTGGCGGTCCTCGTCGCCGGCTGCGCGCTTGCTGCGCGCGACGTCATGCCCGGCGCTTCGCCTGCCTGGGTGTCGCGCGCGATTCCCGAGGGGCGCGGCGAGCTCAAGGTCGGTCCCGACGGCAAGCGGACCGCCGTGCGCTACGCGGGCTGGACGACGCGCGATTTCGGCGCGTTCCGCACCTACGCCTACGACGATGCGCGGCCCGAGCCGGCACCGCAGCTCGCAGCAGCGCCCGCGGGCGTGGTCGGCGATCCCAAGAAGGGGCGCGCGCTGTTTCTCGATCGGCAGAAGGGGCCGTGCACGGGTTGCCATCTCGTTCCCGGCGCCGACGTGTGGCCCGCCGGAAGCGTCGGCCCGGATCTGTCCACGTTCGGCGACCGCCACTTGCCCGACGCGCTCATCTATCAGCAGCTCTGGGACCCGCGCCTGACATTCCCGTCCACCGTCATGCCGCCGTGGGGGGCACAGAAAATCTTCACGCCCGAGGAGATCGTCCACCTCGTGGCTTATCTGAAGACGCTGCACGGTCCGGTGCCGCCCGAGCAGGACGCGGACCGCAATCCGTTCACGCGGCGGCGCAGCGCCGGCTTCGGTGACAATCTCGATCCGACCAACAATCCGGCGGTGGTCCGCGGCGAAGAGGCGGCGGCGCTCTGGAAGGCGCCTGGCCCGAAGGGCAAATCGTGCGCCGACTGTCACACCGGCGGGCCGCAGCAGGCGATGCGCGGTGTGGCCACGCGTTATCCGCGCGTGGTCGCCGAGTACGGCCGCGTGATGAGCCTGGAGGACTTCCTCGCCGTGCACGCGGAGGCGACGACGGGGCGCGGCCTACCGTCCGAGAGCGACGCCAACGTCGACGTCACGGTGCTGATCAAGATGGCGTCCAACGGGCTTGCCGTGGCCATCGACACGACGAGCGCGGCGGCGCGCGCCGCGATCGAGCGCGGCCGTGCGTCCTTCTACCGCCGCGTCGGTGAGCGCAACCACGCGTGCGCCGACTGCCACACGCCGGACCGCGGCGCGAACAAATTCCTCGGTGGCCGGTTCCTCGCCGACGCGGGCGAGGGGATGACCCGCCACTTCCCGACGTGGCGCACGAGCCAGAACGAGGTCTGGGACATGCGCAAGCGCATGCAGTGGTGCATGACGCCGCTCGGTGCCAACATGCTCGCCGCGGACTCGGTGGAATACGCGGAGCTGGAGCTCTACTTGACGACGTTCGACGTCGGCAAGCCGATCAACACGCCTGGCATCCGGCACTGATCGGCGATGGAGACGATGATTCGAACGCTCGCCCCCGCGCTGGCGCTCGTTGTCGTCGCCGTCGCGTCCGCCGCCGGCGCGACGGTCGACGAGCTCGCGGGGGGACTGAATCTCGTCCCGCTTCACGGCGCGTCGCCTCCGGCGCTCGCCCTCGAGCGTCTCGCGGATGGCAAAACGGTCGCGCTGCCGGCGCTGCAGGGTCGCCCCGTGCTCATCTACTTCTGGGCGACCTGGTGCCCATACTGCTCGCGGGAGTTGCCCTCGACCATCGAGCAGGTCCACCGTGAGTTCGGGCCGCGCGGTCTGGTCGTGCTCGCGGTCAACATGGAAGAATCGCGCGAGACGGTGCGCGCGTGGGTGCGGGACCGCAAGCTGACGATGGACGTGCTGCTGGACATCTCAGGCGCGGTGAACGGGGCGTGGGGCGTCGCGTATTCGCCGGTGGTGTTCGTGGTCGGGCGCGACGGCCGGCTGGTCGCGCGCGCCATCGGCACGCGCGACTGGACCGCGCCCGAGGGCCGGGCGTTTCTCGAAGCGCTCATGGCGCGATGATCGAGGTCGTCGACGCCGACATCCTCGTGCTGGGAGCGGGCGGCGCCGGCCTCACCGCGGCGCTGCACGCCGCCGACGCATCGCCCGCGCTGTCGATCGCGGTCGTCGTCAAGGGCCTGTTCGGTCGCGCGGGCTGCACGCGCATGGTGCAGGGCGGCTACAACGCCGTGCTGACGCCGCCCGACTCGCTGCAAGCGCACCTGATCGACACGCTCAACGGCGGCGGCTGGATCAACGACCAGGAGATGGTGTGGCGGCTGGTGACGCAGGCGCCCGCCCGCATCCTCGAGCTGGAATCGCGCTACGGATGCCTGTTCGACCGCAACGCAGCGGGACGCATCCACCAGAAGCCGTTCGCGGGCCAGACGCACGACCGCACGGTGCACAAGGGCGATCTCACCGGCATCGAGATCATGAACCGGCTCACCGAGCAGGCGCAGGCCCGCCCCGCGATCCGGCCGTTCGAAGAGTGCCGCGCCATCGAGCTGCTGCGCGATGACGACGGCCGCGCGGCGGGTGCGCTCCTGCTGGACATCCGGACGGGACGCTTCGTCGCCGTGCGCGCGGCCGCCACGCTGCTGGCCATGGGCGGCGGGCCCACGATGTATCGCGTGATCGCCTGCTCGGCCGACAAGGCCGCCGACGGCATCGCGCTCGCGGATCGCGTCGGGCTCCCGCTGCGCGACATGGAGATGATCCAGTTCCATCCCACCGGCCTCGTGATTCCCGGGTCGCTGATGACCGGCGCGTTGCTGGAGGAGGGACTGCGCGGCGCCGGCGGCCAGCTGCGCAACGGTCGCGGCGAGCGCTTCATGGAGCGCTACGATCCCGGTCGTCTGGAGCGCTCCACGCGCGACCTGGTCTCGCGCGCGTCCTTCCTCGAGGTGAGCGAGGGGCGCGGCACGCCCAACGGCGGGGTCTGGATCGATGTCTCGCACCTGGGCGCGGAGGTGGTGGAGCGCAACTTTCGCGGCATGGTGCGCCGCTGCCGCGATTTCGGCCGCGACCTCGCGCGCGGTCCGGTGGAGGTCGGGCCGACGGCGCACTTCATGATGGGCGGCGTCGTCGTCGATCCCGACTGCCAGACGGCGATGGAGGGGCTGTTCGCCGCCGGCGAGGACACCGGCGGCGTGCACGGCGCGAACCGGCTCGGCGGCAACGGCGTCGCGGAGTCCACCGTGTTCGGCGGCATCGCGGGCGACGTCATGGCGGCATTCGTCGCCGGGCGCCCGCGCCCGCGCGTGAGCGCCGCCGTGCTGGAGGCGGCGGCCGCCCGCGCCGCCGCGCCGCTCGGTCGCGGCAACGCCGCGGAGGTGTATGCGATCCAGCGCGAGCTGCGCGACGTCATGTGGGAGCGGGCCGGGCTCGTGCGCGACGCCGACGGCCTGACGGCCGCGGCGGCGACCGTCGAGCGGCTCTGCGAGCGGCTGTCCGCGGCCGGCGTGCCCGGTCATGGCGCGCTCAACACCGCGTGGCAGGACTGGCTCAACGTCGAGAGCCAGCTCGCGGCGGCGCGGCTGATCGTCGCCAGCGCGCTCGCCCGCCGCGAGAGTCGCGGCGCTCATTGGCGGCGGGACTTCCCCGCACCGGCGGCGACCCCGCCGGTGAGCGTGCGCGTTGCGGCCGGCGCCCACGGCGCGCCGAGAGTCTGGACGGAGCCCGTCGCCATGACGCGCGCGCAGCCCCTCGCCGGTGTCCCGCGACCGGTGGCCGTCGAGATCGGAGATTGAGCGTGCCTCCGGGTGCCCAATGATAGGATGCGCCGCATGCCGGCCACCCATCTCTCGCGACGCGGCTTCCTCGCCGGCGCGGCCGCGTTGGTGGCCCTCGGGTCCGGCGGCAGCGCGCGCGCGCAGAGCCGTGCGATGACCAGGCGCACACGGCTGGTCATGCTGGCGACGGGCGGCGGCCCGCGCCCCCGTGCGTCGCGTGGCAACACCGCGCATGCCCTCGTGGTCGACGACGTCCTGTACGTCGTCGACTGCGGCAGCGGGGTCGCGCGGCAGCTCGTGCAGGCGGGCATCGCGCTGACGACGCTGCGCCACGTCTTCATCACGCACCATCATTCCGACCACAATCTCGATTACGGCAACGTGATCATGCAGGCGTGGGCGAGCGGGCTGCGCACTCGCGTGGACGCGTGGGGACCACCGCCGCTCGCGAAGATGACGCGGCTCTACTTCGAGATGAACGCCTACGACATCGACACGCGGATCGCCGACGAGGGCCGCGTGCCGCTGGTGCCGCTGGTCCACGTGCACGAGCTGACGCAGGCCGGCCCGGTCATGCAGGACGAGCGCGTGAAGGTCAGCGCGACGCTCGTGGACCATCCTCCCGTGGTGCCCGCGTTCGCCTTCCGCTTCGATGGCCCCGACCGCTCGATCGTGTTCTCCGGCGACACCAACATGTCCGACAACCTCGTCCGGCTCGCGAAGGGCGCCGACCTGCTCGTGCACGAGGCCCTGTGGGTGCCGGCCGTCGATCGGCTGGTCGCGCGCGTCCCGAACGCCTCGACGCTCAAGAAGCACATCATCGACAGCCACACATCGGCGGAGGACGCCGGCCGCGTGGCCGCCGCCGCCGGCGTCAAGACGCTCGTGCTCTCGCACCTGGTGCCCGCCGACGATCCCGCGGTCACCGAGCCGATGTGGATCGACGCCGCGCGCGCACACTTCAAGGGCGAGATCGTCGTCGCGCGCGACGGCATGGATCTCTGAAGGGAGGCAGGTATGGCATTCGACGGCAACGGGTTCGTGGAACGCTTCAATCGCGTGTGGAACGCCCACGACATCGACGGGATTCTCGCCATGATGACGGACGACGTCATCTTCGAGGCCTCGTTCGGTCCGGATCCCTGGGGCACGCGGGTGATCGGCCGCGCCAACGTGCGTCAGTTCCTGAAGGAGATGTTCGACCGCATCCCCGATGTGCGCTGGGACGAGACGCGGCACGTCGCGCATCCCGACGTCGCGGTCGTGGAGTGGCTCACCAGCGGCACACCGCGCGGCGGCACGCGATTCGAGGTCGAGGGCTGCGACGTCCTCACGCTGAGCGAGGGCAAGATCGCGGCGAAGCGCTCGTATCGCAAAGGCCGCGTATGATCCTGCGCGGCGCCACCCTGATCGACGGCACCGGGGCGCCGCCCGTCCGTGACCGCGCCGTGGTCGTCACGGACCGGCGCATCGCCGCCGTCGTCGCCGATCGCCCGCCGCGCGAGGGCGCCGTTCTCGACCTGGGTGGGCTCACGCTGCTGCCCGGACTCATCAACTGCCACGTCCACCTGTGCCTGTCCGGCGACGCCGATCCCTCGCGCATGCTGTCGGACGAATCGTACGCGGCCACCGTGGTCAATGCCGTCGTGCGGGCGCGACGCACCGTCGAAGCCGGCGTGACGACCGTGCGCGATCTCGGCGGCCGCGAGTACGCCGAGATCGCCGTGCGCGACGGCGTTCGCGCGGGGCTGATCCCGGGTCCGCGCACCCTGTGCGCCGGGCGCGCCGTCTGCATCACCGGCGGCCACGGCTGGCGCATGGTCGGCCGGCAAGCCGACGGTCCCGACGACCTGCGCAAAGCGGTTCGCGAGCAGCTCCGTGCCGGCGCCGACGTCATCAAGCTCGTGGCCACGGGCGGCGTGATGACGCCTGGCGTGGACCCGCGCGCTGCGCAGCTCACCCTCGAGGAGCTGCGCGCGGGCGTCGACGAGGCGCATCGCGCCCGGCGCCGGGCCGCCGCCCACGCGATGGCCGACGAGGGCATTGCGTGGTGTCTCGACGCCGGCATCGACACGATCGAGCACGGCGTCTTCCTCACCGAGGCGCTCGCTGCGCGCATGGCCACGCAGGGCACCGCGCTCGTGGCCACGCTGATCGCGCCGCACGCGATCGTCGAGGGCGGCCTCGCCGCCGGCATCCCGGAGTTCGCCGTCAACAAGTCGTTGGCGCTCCGCGAGCGTCATCTGGAATCGTTCCGCCTCGCCCTCCGGGCCGGCGTCACGATCGCCGCGGGCACCGACGCGGGCACGCCGCTCAATCCCCACGGCAGCGTCGTCCCGGAGCTGGCGCTCATGATCGGCGCCGGCATGGCCCCGTTGCAGGCCCTTCGGGCGGCGACGTCGGTCGCCGCGCAGGTGCTCGGTATCGCGAGCGAGACGGGCAGCATCGCGCCCGGGCTCGCCGCCGATCTCATCGCGGTGGAGGGCGATCCGGCGACCGACGTCAAGGCGCTCGACGCGATCCGTCTCGTCATCGCCGACGGGCGCACGGTGCTGAGCCGGTTGTGACGTCCCCGCCGGTGCTGCGGCGCGAGTGGACGAGCGTCGAGGGCTGGCGCGGCACGCGCGCGGGCATGTGGGCGTGGGTCATTCAGCGCGCGGCCGCGGTCGGCCTGCTCGTGGTGATCGCCGCGCACCTGGTGAATCCGTTCCGGCGTGGCGTGCAGGCGGCGCTGCTGGCGCTGGCGCTGCTGCACGCGCTGCTGGGCGTGCGCGCGCTGCTACTCGACGTCGGGCTGCCACTATCCTGGCATCGTGCGCTCTTCATCGGCGCACTGGCGCTGGCGGCGGTGATCTTCGCCGGGGTGTGGATGTTTCGCTGGTACTGAGCGAGCGAACGTTTCATAATCGCCGGGCCCGGCGACGGGCCACAGGACGGTGTCACCAGGGAGGCCATGAAACCCAGGACGTTCGCGCCCGTGCTGCTACTCTGCCTCGTCATCGCGGGGGCAGTGGCGGCACTGGCGCAGAGCACGGTCGACCCGGACCGCTTCTTCGGGCTCGAATGGGCGGGCGGCGAGCGTCGCGGACGCCCCAACGTCAACGGCTATATCGTGAACAACTATCGTGTGCGCGCCGCGAACATGCGGCTGCTCGTCGACACCCTCGACGCGGGTGGCAAGGTCGTCGACACCACGTCGGGATTGGTCGCCGACGTGCCGCCGGGCGCGCGCGTGTATTTCGAGATCTCCGTCAAGCAAAAGGCGCCGCGCTACCGCGTCACCATCACCGGCTGGGAGTGGCGGGAATCCGGGCAGTAGTGACGCGGCTGGAGGTGTTTCGCTGGGCGCCCGGCGAGCCCGAGCGGATTGCCGCGTACGACGTGGACGCGGGCGCCGACACCACGGTGCTGGACGCCCTCGTCGCGATCCAGCGCCAACAGGATCCCACGCTGGCGCTGCGCTACGCCTGCCGGGTCGGGATGTGCGGTTCCTGCGCCATGGTGGTGAATGGCCGCGAGCGCTGGGCGTGCCGCACACGGCTCGCCTCGCTCGGTCCCGGTCCGGTCAGCGTGCGTCCGCTCTACCACTTCCCGCTGCTGCGCGATCTCGTGGTGGACATGACCCCCTTCGTCGAGCGCCAGACCCGCGTCGGCGCCGCCCATCGGCCGGCGGCGGAGGCCGTCGCCTACGCGGAAATCGCCGCGTCGTCGCCGGAGCGCGCCGAGATCGACGACGCCATCGAGTGCATCGGCTGCGGCATGTGCCTGTCGGCGTGCACGATGGTCGCGCACGATCGGCAGTTCACGGGCCCCGCCGCGCTCAATCGCGCGTTCACCCTGCAGCGCGACCGGCGCGATGCCGGTCACGAGGCGCGCTGGGCGATGCTGCTCGGCGACGATGCGCTGCCGCGCTGCCACGGCCAGGGCGGCTGCACGGACGTGTGCCCGATGGGCCTGTCGCCGACGCGCTCGATCATCCGCTTGCGCCAGATGGCGGTGCGACGCCTGGTGACCGGCGCGGGCCCTCGCCGGGAGCACGCGTGAGACTCGGCGCGCTCACGTGGCTGGTCGCGGCCCTCGCCGCCGCGGGCTGCGTGAGTCTCACGCCCGCGCAAGAGCAGGCCGCGGCGGAGGTGCGCGCCATGGCCGACGACACCGCGCGGATCTACGGCGTCTCGCGGATCTCCGTGCTGGTCGGGAGCAACGTCGAGGGCGTCGGCGGCTCGTACCGCCGCGGGCTGTTCACGCTCAGCACCCCGATGCTCCGCTCGCGCCATCGCGACTCGATCGTCGCACACGAGCTGGCGCACTATCTGCTGGAGCACGACCGGCCGCTGCAAGGCACGATCGCCCTCGACATGCAGCGCGAGCAGGAGCTGCGCGAGCTGGACGCCAACGGCAAGGCCGTGGAGATCCTCGTGCGCGTGCGGCACGTCCGCGAGGAACAGGCGCTGAGTCTCGTCTACGATCACCTGCTCACGTTCGATCGGCTCGTCGCGGACAAGCGCACGGTCATCCCGTGGGGCCACCGCGCGCCGTGCGAGGAGATGAGTGATTTACTCCGACGCTTTCCGGCGCATCGCGCGTGGACCGACGACTTGCCGTGCGGGCCATCGGCAACGGTGACGGCGAGTGCCGTGCAGCGCCCCGCCGCGATCGCGATGCCGCACGGCGGCGCGAGTGGTCTGCTGGTTCACTCCTACTTTACCGACCGTGCCCCGGCCCCGGGCGCGATGCTCGATACCGCCGACCCGGCGTCGATGCCGCGCGCGCTCGGCACCTTCGATCGCGGCCGGGATGCGCAGGTGACGCTGATGCTGGACGTGCGCCGTCCAGATCGGCCGCTGCGCGTCGTGAGTCGGTGGTACGACGAGGCCGGCGTCGAGCGGCGCTCCGTCTCGCGTACGGCCGAGCCCACGGCGGGGGCGGGCGACGCGTGGCACACGCACACCGTGCCGATGTGGGAGCTGCGGCCGTACCCCGGACGCTGGACGGCGAAGGTCTGGGTCGATGGCGAGCCGGCCGGCGAGTATTCGTTCAGCCTGGCGCGTTGAGCGGGGGCGTCGACGGCGCCAGCCGCGCGAACTCCTTGCCCGGATACGAACGGCGCGTGTAGGCGAAGAGCTCCTCGACGAAGGCCTGCGCGTACGAGGGCAGGTGGCGTCGCGGATCCCACACCGCTGCCGTGGAGCCACCGATCGCGCGGCCCGCCCGCAGCAACGGCGCCACGCGCAGCCGGCTCCGGCTGAAGATCGTCGTGGACGGCACCACGGCGATGCCGTGGCCGCCGCGCGCCAGGCTGACCAGCGAGTGGGGGTCGTTGCCCTCCAGCAGCACGCGAGGACGGGCGCGCGCCGCCTCGCACGCGGCGTCGAAGCGCAGCCGCGAGGCGAAATCGCGCCGGAGCAGCAGCACCGTCTCGCCGTCGAGCTCGCCGACCTCGAACGCGCGCCGGCGGCCCAGGCGATGGCCGGGCGGCATCACCGCGAGCACCCAGACCGGGAAGAGAGGCCGCGCACGCAGCTCCTCGCCGCTCGGCACCGCGCCCAGCGCCAGGTGCAGCTCGCCGCGGGCGACACGCGCGCGCAAGCGCACGCCGCCGTCCTCGACGAGCCGCACGTCGATGCCCGGCCACGCGCGGCGAAACCCGGTCAGGAACGCGCTGATGAGGCTCTCCAGCGTCTGCGCGGTGGCGCCGAGCCGCAGCGTGCCCGTCGCGCCGCCGGCGAGGGCGCCGGCGTGCTCGCGCAGCGCATCGGCCGCGCGCAAGATCTCGCGCGTGCGCTCCAGGAGGTTTTCGCCCTCGGCGGTGAGGTGCAGGCGGCGGCCGACGCGGTCGAAGAGCGGCAACCCCAGCTCGCTCTCCAGGTCACGCAGCTGGCGGGAGAGCGCGGGCTGCGTGATCTGCAGCTGGACGGCGGCGCGGGAGACGCTGCCGGCGTCGGCGACGGTGACGAAGTACCGCAGGTGGCGCAGCTCCATGCCTTTTGAGTATAAGTGACCAGTGCAATTATGCATTGGATGTTGGGGTGCCGACGGGCGTACTCATGAGGGCGTGATGACCACCGCCACCTGGGATCCCGCGCAATATCTGAAGTGGAGCGACCACCGGCTTCGGCCGGCCGTGGATCTGTTGCAGCGCGTGGCGCGGGAGAGCCCGGCGCACGTCGTCGACCTCGGCTGCGGGACCGGCAACGTGACGGCCCTGCTGCGCGCGCGCTGGCCGGCCGCGCGCGTGAGCGGCGTGGACTCCTCGCCCTCGATGCTCGAGCGGGCGCGCGCCTCGGACGCGAGCGTCGACTGGGAGGAGGCCGACGTCGCGACGTGGGCGCCGCGCTCTCCCGTCGACGTGCTCTTCTCCAACGCGACGCTGCACTGGATCGACGATCACGCGGCGCTCTTTCCACGGCTGGTGACGCTGGTGGCGGCGGGCGGCACGCTGGCCGTCCAGATGCCGCGCAATTTCGGCGAGCCGTCGCACACCTCGATCTACGAGGTCGTGCGCGAGGCGCGCTGGGGCGAGCGGCTCGAGAAGCTCATCCGGCCGGAGCCCACGAAGCCGCCCGCGTACTACTGGGATCTCCTGCGGCCGCGCGTGAGCGCGCTCGACGTCTGGGAGACCGTCTACACGCAGGCGCTCACGGGCGAGCATCCGGTGGCGGACTTCGTGAAGGGCTCCTGGCTCAAGCCGTTCCTCGACGCGCTCGACGCGGACGAGCGTCCCGCGTTCGAAAACGCCTACCGCGCGCGTGTGGCGCGCGCGTACCGGCCGCGCGCGGACGGCACGACGCTGTTTCCGTTCCGCCGCCTGTTCATCGTGGCGCGATGCTGAGCGTTGTTACCTTGACCGCTCCGGGGCGGCGCGTTAGAGTTATCCGTCACTTACACCGCCTCTCTCCCGCGCGAGGGAGGCGTTCCTGTGCCCGCGAATAGGGAGGCTCCGATGTCCGCGCAGATCAAGTCGCTCTACGCCTCCATGCCCGACCGCCTCACGCGCGCGCGCAGATCTTTTGGTCGACCGCTCACACTGAGCGAGAAAATCCTCGTCGCGCATTGCCACGACTTCGAGACCCAGCAGTGGGAGCGCGGCAAGGCGATCCTGAAATTGCGCGTGGACCGCGTGGCCCTGCAGGACGTGACGGGCCAGATGGCGATCTTCCAGTTCATGATGTCCGGCCGCAAGCGCGTGGCCGTGCCGTCGACCATCCACTGCGACCACCTGATCCGTGCGGAGAGCGGCGCCGCCGAGGATCTCAATCGCGCCGTCAGCGAGAGCGCCGAGGTGTACAACTTCATCCGCTCCGCCGCGCGCAAGTACGGTCTCGGGTTCTGGCGTCCCGGCTCGGGAATCATCCACCAGGTCGTGCTGGAGAACTACGCGACACCGGGCACGCTCATGATTGCGGCCGACTCGCACACGCCCAACGCGGGCGGGCTCGGCATGCTCGCCATCGGCGTCGGCGGCGCCGACTGCGGCGAGGCGATGGCGGGGCTGCCGTGGGAAGTCCTGCATCCCAAGCTGATCGGCGTGCACCTCACGGGCAAGCTCTCGGGGTGGACCGCGCCCAAGGACGTCATCACCTATCTCTGCACGTTGCTGACCGTGAAGGGCGGCACCAACAAGATCGTCGAGTACTTCGGCCCGGGCGCCGAGTCGATCAGCGCCACCGGCAAGGCCACCATCTGCAACATGGGCGCCGAGCTCGGCGCCACCACCTCGATCTTCCCGTTCGACGCGCGCATGGCCGCGTATCTGCGGGCCACCGACCGCGCCGATCTGGCCGCGCTGGCGGAGGGCGCCCGCGAGCACCTCGTGGCGGATCCCGAGGTCGCCGACAAGCCCGCGGCGTTCTACGACGAGCTGATCGAGATCAACCTCGACACGCTGGAGCCGCACGTCGTCGGGCCGCACTCGCCCGACCGGGGCCGCGCCATCGGCAAGCTCGGCGCCGAGGTGCGCCAGAACGAGTGGCCGGCGACGATCACCAACGCGCTCATCGGCTCGTGCACCAACTCCTCGTACGAGGACATGCGACGCGCCGCGCACGTCGCCATGCAGGGGCTCAAGGCGGGGCTGCGCGCGAAGGCGAAGTTCCTCATCACGCCGGGCTCCGAGCGTATCTACCAGACGATCAAGCGCGACGGGCTCATCGACACCTTCGAGAAGATCGGCGGCACCGTGCTCGCCAACGCATGCGGCCCGTGCATCGGCCAGTGGAAGCGGACCGACGTCGGCCCCAACCAGAAGAACTCGATCGTGTCGTCGTTCAATCGCAACTTTCCCGGCCGTAACGACGGCTCGCAGGAGACGCTATCGTTCATCACGAGCCCCGACGTCGTCACCGCGCTGGCGTTCGCGGGCACGCTCGAGTTCAACCCGCTGACCGACACGCTGACGGCGCCCAACGGCGAGCGCGTGCGCTTCACGGCGCCCGAGGGCGAAGAGCTGCCGCGCGACGGCTTCGCGCGCGGCGCCGAGGGCTATGAAGAGCCCGCGGCCGATCCCGACTCGGTGACGATCGAGATCCCCGCGAACAGCGAGCGGCTGCAGGTGCTCGGCCCCTTCGTGGCGTGGGACGGCAAGGACTTCATCGACCTGCCGATCCTCGTCAAGACCAAGGGCAAGACCACGACCGATCACATTTCGCCGGCGGGGCCGTGGCTGCGCTTCCGCGGACACCTCGACAAGATCAGCGACAACATGTTCCTCGGCGCGACGAATGCGTTCACCGGCGAGATCGGCAAGGGAATCAATCCGCTGACCGGCGCCACCGGCCAGTCGTTCTCGAAGATCGCCCGCGAGCTCAAGGCCACCGGCGTGCAGTGGATCGTCATCGGCGACGAGAACTACGGCGAAGGCAGCAGCCGCGAGCATGCCGCGATGTCGCCGCGCTATCTCGGCTGCGCGGCGGTGATCGTGCGCAGCTTCGCGCGCATCCACGAGACGAATCTCAAGAAGCAGGGCGTGCTGCCGCTGACGTTCGTCGATCCAGCGGACTACGATCGCTTCGAGCAGGGCGACCGCGTGAGCATCACCGGGCTCTACACGCTGGAGCCCGGCAAGCCGGTCACCGTGCAGATCAAGAAGCCCGACGGCCGGGTGGTCACGATCCAGGCCCGGCACAGCATGACACGCGAGCAGATTGCCTGGTTCCGCGCCGGCTCGGCGTTGAACGCCGGCCAGGTCATCGATCCGGCCACCGGCGAGCCGGCCAAGCTCGAGGACGTCCATCTCGAGGCCCGCGACACCAAGGCGAAACCCGGAAGAAAGGACGTTTGATGGCAGGCAAGGTGCGAATTCCCAAGGGCGACAAGATCACCATCGACCACGGCAAGCTGCGGGTGCCGGATCATCCGATCATCGCCTTCATCGAGGGCGACGGGACCGGGCCCGACATCTGGCAGGCGTCCGTGCGCGTGCTCGATGCGGCCGTGGAGCAGGCGTACCGCGGCAAGAAGAAGATCGCCTGGGCGGAGGTCTATGCGGGCGAGAAGGCGCAGGCGGTCTACGGCACGGAGTGTCCGCCGAACCTGCTGCCGGAGGAGACGCTCGACGTCATCCGCGAGTACCTCGTCGCCATCAAGGGTCCGCTCACCACGCCCGTGGGCGAGGGCTTTCGCTCCCTCAACGTGACGCTGCGCCAGGTGCTCGATCTCTACGTCTGCCTGCGCCCGGTGAAATACTTCCAGGGCGTGCCCTCACCGGTGAAGCGTCCGGACAAGGTCGACATGGTGATCTTCCGCGAGAACACGGAAGACATCTACGCCGGCATCGAGTGGGAGCAGGGGACGCCGGAAGCGAAGAAGGTGGTCGAGTTCCTCCAGAAGGACATGAAGGTCACCAAGATCCGCTTTCCGAACACGTCCTCGATCGGCATCAAGCCCGTGTCCAAGGAGGGCTCGGAGCGCCTCATCCGCGCGGCCATCCGTTATGCGATCGAGAACAATCGCAGGAACGTCACGCTCGTGCACAAGGGCAACATCCAGAAATACACGGAAGGGATGTTCATGAAGTGGGGCTACGCGCTGGCCAAGCGCGAGTTCGGCGACAAGACCATCGGCTGGGACGAGTGCGGTGGCAAGCCGCCCGCGGGCAAGATCCTCATCAAGGACGCCATCACCGACGCGTTCCTGCAGCAGATCCTCACGCGCCCCGACGAGTTCGACGTGATTCCGGCGTGCAACCTGACCGGTGACCTGCTGTCGGACGCGCTGGCGGCCCAGGTGGGCGGCATCGGCATCGCGCCGGGCGCCAACATCAACTACGACACGGGGCACGCCCTGTTCGAGGCCACCCACGGCACGGCGCCGAAGTACGCGGGCCAGGACAAGGTGAACCCGGGCTCGGTCATCCTGTCGGGCGAGATGATGTTCCGCTACATGGGCTGGACGGATGCTGCGGATCGAATCATCGCCGGCCTTGAAAAGACCATTCAATCCAAGGTCGTCACGTATGACTTTGCGCGACTCATGGAAGGCGCGAAAGAGGTGAAGTGCTCCGAGTTCGGCACCGCTATTATTCGCAACATGGCGGGGCTCTAGCGCATGCAGGTCGGGCGCGCCGAACCGATCAGCGTCGTCAACCGTCGGCCGAAGATCACGGTGGTCGGCGCCGGCAACGTCGGCGCCAGCGTCGCTCAGTACGCGGTGGAGAAAGAACTGGGCGACGTCGTGCTGGTGGACGTCATCGAGGGCGTGCCGCAGGGCAAGGCCCTCGACCTCGCGCAGGCCGGTCCCATCCACCGCTACGACGCGACGCTCGTCGGCAGTAACGGCTACGACGACACGGCCGGCTCCGACGTCGTCGTCATCACGGCCGGACTCGCCCGCAAGCCCGGCATGACGCGCGACGACCTGCTCTTCAAGAACGCCGAGATCGTCGGCTCCGTGGTCGAGCAGATCGTGGCCCGCAGCCGCAGCGCCATCCTCGTGCTGGTGACGAACCCGCTCGACGCCATGGTGCAGCTGGCCTGGAAGAAGTCGGGGTTCCCCACCAAGCACGTGGTCGGCATGGCCGGCGTGCTCGACTCCGCGCGCTTCCGCACGTTCATCGCGCGCGAGCTCAACGTCTCGGTCGAGAACGTCACCGCGTTCGTCCTCGGCGGCCACGGCGATACGATGGTGCCGCTGCCGCGCTACTCCACGGTGGCCGGCATCCCCATCACGGAGCTCTTGCCGAAGGCCAAGATCGACGAGCTGGTGCAGCGCACGGCCAACGGCGGCGCCGAGATCGTCGCCCTGCTCAAGACGGGCAGCGCCTACTACGCGCCCGCCGCCTCCGCGGTGGAGATGGTCGAGGCGATCCTCAAGGACAAGAAGAAGATCCTGCCGTGCGCGGCGTACCTGGACGGTCAGTATGGGGTGAAGGGGTTGTACGTCGGCGTGCCCGTCAAGCTCGGGCGCGACGGCGTCGAGCAGATCATCGAGATCACGCTGACCCCCGAGGAGCAAGCCGCGTTCGACAAGTCGGCCGGCGCCGTGCGTGAGCTGGTCGACAAGCTGAAGCTGTAGCGGAGGGATCATGGCCGCGAAGAAGGCGAGGGCCCGGCGGCCCGCACGGTCGCGGCCCGCCGCCGCGCGTGTTCGGCCCGTGCCGGCCGGGTATCACACCGTCACCCCCTACCTCACCGTCGACGACGGCGCGCGTGCGATCGAGTTCTACGTCCGCGCGTTCGGCGCGCGCGAGACGGAGCGGTTGCCTGGGCCCGGCGGCAAGATCATGCACGCCGAGCTGCGCCTGGGCGACTCCGTGGTGATGCTCAGCGACGAGTTTCCGGGTATGAGCACGGCGCGCTCGCCGAAGGCGCTCGGCGGCACCACGGGCGGATTGTTTCTCTACGTTCCCGACGTCGACACCGCGTTCAGGCGCGCGGTGGAGGCGGGCTGCAAGGTGCTCATGCCGGTCACCGACATGTTCTGGGGCGATCGCTTCGGCAAGCTCGAGGATCCGTTCGGCAACCAGTGGAGTCTGGCCACGCACAAAGAAGACGTCTCGCCGCGCGAGCAGGCCGAGCGCGCGAAGGCGGCGATGGCGAAGCTCAGCCAGGGGAGCGCGTGATGCGCGAGATCCACGTCTCGGCCATCGCCGACGGCGTCAAGAAGCTGTGCATGGAGGCCAACTGGAATCTCGAGCCCGACATGCTGCGCGCCTTCGATCGTGCCCTGGGCACCGAGCGCTCGGCCGCGGGCAAGCAGGTGCTCACGATCTTGAAGCAGAACGCCGAGCTGGCGCGCACGCGGCAGATCCCGTATTGCCAGGACACGGGCATGGTGATCTGCTTCGTCGATCTCGGTCAGGACGTGCACGTCACCGGCGGCGGACTCTACGCGGCCATCAACGAGGGCGTGAGCCAGGGCTACAAGGAAGGGTACCTGCGCGCGTCGATCGTGCGCTCGCCGTTCGATCGCGTCAACACCGGCGACAACACGCCGGCCGTCATTCACGTCGACGTCGTGCCGGGCGCCACGCTGAAGATCATGCTGATGGCCAAGGGCGGCGGCTGCGAGAACCGCTCGAAGTACACGATGCTCACGCCGGCGGCCGGCCTGCCGGGGGTGAAAGACTTCATCATCGAGTGCGTGAAGACGGCGGGGCCCGATGCGTGCCCGCCGCTGATCCTCGGCGTCGGTGTCGGCGGCACGTTCGAGAAGGCCGCCATCCTTTCCAAGAAGGCGCTCTTCCGCGAGCTCGGCTCTCCGAATCCCGATCCCACGCTCGACACGCTGGAGCAGGAGCTGCTCGCGCGGGCCAACCGCCTGGGCATCGGCCCGCAGGGCTACGGCGGCGACACGACGTCGTTCGGCGTTCACATCCTCACGTACCCGTGCCACATCACCTCACTGCCCGTCGCCGTGACCATCGAATGTCACGCGCATCGGCACAAAGAGGTGACGTTGTGAGGGCGCTCGCGGCGCGGGGGAAGGACACTCCGTGAGCGTCAGCACGGGCACCGACGGCATCAAGGACGTTCACACGCCGCTCTCCGATGCGGACGTGCAGACGCTGAAGGCCGGCGATCGCGTGCGCATCTCGGGCGTCATCTATACCGCGCGCGACGCCGCTCACGGCCGGCTCTTCCCGCTGATCGAACGAGGCGAGCCGCTGCCGATCGACGTCAAGGGCCAGATCATCTATTACACCGGTCCGTCGCCCGCGCGCCCCGGCACGGTGATCGGGTCCGTGGGGCCGACCACGGCCAGCCGCATGGACAAGTTCACGCCGGCGCTGCTGGCGCTGGGACTGAAGGGAACGATCGGCAAGGGGTATCGCGGCCAGCCGGTGAAGGAGGCGCTGCGCCAGCACACGGGCGTGTACTTCGGCTCCATCGGCGGGGCCGGCGCCGTGCTTTCGGAGTTCGTGAAGAAGGCCGAGGTCGTCGCCTACGAGGATCTCGGCACCGAGGCCATTCGACGGCTCGAGGTGGCGGACTTTCCCGCGATCGTGCTCTACGACTGCCACGGCGGCGATCTCTACCAGGACGGACAGAAGGTCTACGCGAGGGAGGACACCAAGTGAGCGCTCGGGTGACGGCGGCACGGCCGCCGATCGCGGCGCCGCACCTGCGGCGTGACGCGTGGTGGGCGCTGCCGCTGACGACGGCGATCGTGCTCGGCAGCTTCATCGTGTATTCGACGTGGGCGGCGTTTCAGAACGCCTATTACTGGGCGCCGCCGTACCTGTCGCCCTTCTACTCGCCCTGCCTGTCGGCCAAGTGCCTGCACGTCACCTTCGGGTATGGTCTGCCGGAGATCTCGCTGCCGATCATCGGCGTGCTGTCGCCGGCGTTTCTGATCCTGTGGGGCCCCGGTCTGTTCCGCCTGACGTGCTACTACTACCGCAAGGCGTACTACCGCTCGTTCTGGCTCTCGCCGCCGGCGTGTGCGCTCCCCGACGCGCAGAAGCGCGGGTACACGGGTGAGACGCGGTTTCCGCTGACCTTGCAGAACTACCATCGCTACCTCTGGTACGTGGCGGTGATCTTCATCGTGCTGCTGACGTGGGACGCCGTCCTGGCGTTCCGGTTCCCCAAGCCAGCCGGCGGCACCGAGTTCGGCATCGGCGTGGGCACGCTCGTCATGTGGGCCAACGTGATTCTGCTGGCCGGCTACACGTTCTCGTGCCACTCGTGCCGGCACGTGTGCGGTGGTCACGTCGACGTCTTCTCGAAGGCGCCGACGCGCTATCGCCTCTGGCATGCCATCACGCGGCTCAACGAGCAGCATCCGGCCTTCGCGTGGCTGTCGCTGTTCAGCGTCGGCCTCACCGACCTCTACATCCGCCTCGTCGCCATGGGCGTCATCCGAGATCTGAGGATCCTGTAATGCGACGCCGACTGACTTCGCGCTGCTTCGTTCTCGGTCGTCGCCGATCCTCACGTACAACCGCGTACGCTGCGGTCGGCTCCTCCCTCGGGCCTCGCCGCGCTCGCCATTCGACGTCGCACGAACGACTCATCAGAGATCTGAGGATCCTCTAATGGCCAATCACGACTACGAGATCCACGAGCACGACGTGCTCGTCATCGGTGCCGGCGGCGCCGGCCTGCGCGCGGCCATCGAGGCCGCCGCCCAGGGTGTGTCGGTCGGGCTCGTCTGCAAGTCGCTGCTCGGCAAGGCGCACACCGTCATGGCCGAGGGCGGCATCGCCGCCGCGCTCGGCAACGTGTGGCCGGAGGACAACTGGCAGGTCCACTTCCGCGACACCATGCGCGGCGGCAAGATGCTCAACAACTGGCGCATGGCGCAGCTGCACGCCCAGGAGGCGCCCGAGCGGGTGCTCGAGCTGGAGCGCTGGGGCGCGCTCTTCGATCGCACCAAGGACGGGCGAATCTTGCAGAGAGACTTCGGTGGCCACCGCTATGCGCGACTGGCCCATGTGGGCGACCGCACCGGGCTCGAGATGATCCGCACGCTGCAGTACCACGGCATCCACCAGGGCATCGACGTCTACATGGAATGCACGATCACCCGCCTGCTCAAGGACGGCGAGCGCGTGTGCGGCGCGGTCGGCTACTGGCGCGAGACCGGGCGCGTCGTCGTCTTCAAGGCGAAGGCCGTGGTGCTGGCGACCGGCGGCATCGGCAAGGCGTGGAAGATCACGTCGAACTCCTGGGAGTACACCGGCGACGGCCACTCGCTCGCCCTGTGGGCGGGCGCCGATCTCATCGACATGGAGTTCGTGCAGTTCCATCCCACGGGGATGGTGTGGCCGCCCTCCGTGCGCGGCATTCTCGTCACCGAGGGCGTGCGTGGCGACGGCGGGACGCTCAAGAACAGCGAAGGCAAGCGGTTCATGTTCAATTACATCCCCGACTTCTTCAAAGGGGAGACGGCGGACAACGAAGAAGAGGCCGATCGCTGGTACGCCGACAAGAAAAACAATCGCCGCACGCCCGACCTGCTGCCGCGCGACGAGGTGGCGCGCGCGATCAACACCGAGGTCAAAGCAGGGCGCGGCAGCCCGCACGGTGGCGTCTTTCTCGACATCTTCTCGCGGCGGACGGCGGACTACATCCGCAAGCGCCTGCCGTCGATGTACCACCAGTTCAAGGAGCTGGCCGGGGTCGACATCACCAAGGAGGCGATGGAGGTCGGGCCCACCTGCCACTACGTCATGGGTGGCGTTCGCGTGGAGGCCGACACGACGCAGTCCACGGTCAAGGGCCTGTTCGCCGCGGGCGAGGTCGCGGGCGGCATGCACGGCAGCAACCGCCTCGGCGGCAACTCGCTGTCCGATCTCCTCGTGTTCGGCCGTCGCGCCGGGCTGCACGCCGCGCTCTACGCCAAGGACTTCGGCGGCACGCTCACCATCGACTCCGGCCAGATCGAGCAGGCATCGCGCGCGATGCTGGCGCCGTTCGAGCGCACGGGCGGCGAGAATCCGTACGCCATCCAGTCCGATCTGCAAGAGACGATGCAGACGCTCGTGGGGATCATCCGCAAAGAGCCCGAGCTGAAGGAGGCGCTCAAGCGCCTCGAGACGCTCAAGCAACGCGCCGGCAAGGTGCACGTGGACGGCCACCGGCAGTACAACCCCGGCTGGCACACCGCGCTCGATCTCGACTCGCTGCTGACGGTGGCCGAGTGCTCGGCGGTGGCCGCACTCGAGCGCACGGAGAGCCGCGGGGGCCACACGCGCGACGATCATCCATATACCGACGACACCTGGGGCAAGGTCAACGTCGTGCTGCGGCTCAAAGACGGGCGCCTGCAGGTGAGCCGCGAGCCGCTGCCCGAGATGCCACCGGAGCTGAGGGCGCTGTTCCAGGAGCGCAAGTGATGCCGACCTTCACGATGCAGGTCTTCCGCGGCGACGCCCGCGGCGGCAATTTCAAGGAGTATCGCGTCGAGGTCGACCCGGGGATGGTGGTGCTCGACGTCATCCATCGCATCCAGGCCACGCAGGCCACCGACCTCGCAGTGCGCTGGAACTGCAAGGCCGGCAAGTGCGGCTCGTGCAGCGCCGAGATCAACGGCAAGCCGCGCCTGATGTGCATGACGCGGATGGATCTCTTCAGAGAGGGCGACCCGATCTCGGTGGCGCCGATCCGCGGCTTCCCGGCCATCCGGGACCTCGTCACCGACGTCTCGTACAACTACGTCAAGGCCAAGGAGGTGCCGCCGCTGCGGATCAAGCCGCCGGAGCCCGATGGCACGTACCGGATGATGCAGGAGGACATCGATCGCATCCAGGAGTTTCACAAGTGCATCGAATGCTTCCTCTGTCAGGACGTCTGCCACGTGATTCGCGACCACGAGGAGAACAAGCGCGCGTTCGCGGGCCCGCGCTTCTTCATCAAGCTGGCGGGCCTCGACATGCACCCGCTCGACACGGTGGACCGCACCGCCTTCGTCAAGGACGCGGCCGGCGTCGGCCTCTGCAACATCACCAAGTGCTGCACCGAGGTCTGTCCCGAGCACATCCACATCACCGACAACGCGATCATCCCGCTCAAGGAGCGGATGGCCGACGAGTTTTTCGATCCCGTCGTGTGGCTGCTGCGCAAGTTCAGAAGCAAGCGCAAAGTGCCGGCGTGACGGAGCCACGCGCACCTCGAGCAGGCCACCTGCGGTTTGAGCCGGCCTCGCGGACCCCGCTACAGTGAAGATCCACGAGTACCAGGCCAAGGCGCTGCTGCGCGAGTTCGGCGTGGCGGTGCCGCGGGGCGACGTGGCCGACACGCCGGCGCAGGCGCGCGCGATCGCGCAGCGGCTCGGCGGCCGGGTCGTGGTCAAGGCGCAAGTGCACGCGGGGGGGCGCGGCAAGGCCGGCGGCATCAAGCTCGCCGACGACGCTCAGGGCGCCGAGCAAGCCGCCACCCAGATCCTGGGCATGATGCTCAAGACGCCGCAGACGCCGCCCGAGGGCATCAAGGTCCGCAAGGTCCTGGTCGAGGAGGCCTCCGCGATCGATCGCGAGCTCTACCTCTCGATGACTCTCGACCGCACGCGCGCGACCCATGTCGTCATGGCCTCGCAGGCCGGCGGGATGGAGATCGAAGAGGTGGCGGCGAAGACGCCGGACAAGATCCTGCGCGAGTGGGCGCATCCCGCGCTCGGCGTGCAAGATTTCCAGGCCCGGCGGCTCGCCTTCGGGCTGGGCCTGGCCGGCGAGCAGTTCAAGCAAGGTGCGCCGCTGATCCGCAATCTCTTCACCCTTTATCTGGCGAAGGACTGCTCGCTGGCCGAGATCAACCCTCTGGTGGTGACGAAGGACGGTCGCGTGCTCGCGCTCGACGCCAAGCTGAACTTCGACGACAACGCGCTCTACCGCCACAAGGAGATCGTCGAGCTGCGCGACACCAACGAGGAGACGCCACTCGACGTCGAAGCCTCGAAATACGGCCTGAACTACATCAAGCTCGACGGCGACGTGGGCTGCATGGTCAACGGCGCCGGCCTGGCGATGGCCACGATGGACATCATCAAGCTCGCCGGCGGCGAGCCCGCCAACTTCCTGGACGTCGGCGGCGGCGCCTCGCCCGAACAGATCGAGAACGCATTCCGGATCCTCTCGTCCGATGCGAACGTGAAGGCGGTCTTCATCAACGTGTTCGGCGGCATTCTCCGTGTCGACCGGCTGGCCGAGGGCATCATCGCCGCCGTGAAGAAGCTCGGGCTCACGCTGCCCGTCGTGCTCCGCGCCGAGGGGACCAACGTCGAGCAGGGCAAGAAGATGCTCGCCGACTCGGGCCTGGCGCTCACCATGGCCGAAGACATGGCCGACGGCGCCAGAAAGGCCGTGGAGCTCGCGCGACGGGGAGTCCGCAAGTGACCGGTAGACAGCACGCGATGCGAGCGGAGCGCAGCCGGCACGCATCTCAAGCGGGCCACCCGCGGCTCATGCCGGCCTCGCGGCTCCTATAATGCCTATCCTCGTCGACAAGAACACGCGCGTCGTGGTGCAGGGGATTACCGGCAAGGAGGGCGCCTTCCACGCCGCGCGGTGCAAGGAGTACGGCACCCAGGTGGTTGGTGGCGTGACCCCGGGCAAGGGCGGCACCACCCACGAAGGCTTCGCCGTCTGGAACACGGTCGCCGAGGCCGTGGCCAACGAAGGCGCGAACTGTGCGCTGATCTTCGTGCCGCCACCGGCGGCGGCCGATGCCGTCATGGAGGCCGCGGCCGCGGGTATTCCGCTCGTCATCTGCATCACCGAGGGCATCCCCGTGGCGGACATGGTGCGGACCAAACACTACCTGGCCAGCACGAAGAGCCGGCTCATCGGGCCGAACTGTCCGGGCGTCATCACGCCCGGCCAAGCCAAGGTCGGCATCATGCCGGGCCAGATTCACAAGCCGGGTGACGTCGGCGTGCTCTCGCGCAGCGGCACGCTGACCTACGAGGTCGTCGGGCAGCTCACCAAGCGGGACATCGGCCAGTCGACGTGCGTCGGCATCGGCGGCGATCCGGTCAACGGCACCAGCTTCGTCGACGTGCTGCGCCTGTTCAACGAGGACGCCGGCACGCGCGCGATCATGATGATCGGTGAGATCGGCGGGACCGCCGAGGAGGACGCGGCGGCCTACATCAAGGTGAGCGTGAAGAAACCTGTGGTCGGCTTCATCTGCGGCCAGACGGCGCCGCCGGGTCGGCGCATGGGCCACGCCGGCGCGATCATCGCGGGCGGCAAGGGCACGGCGGCGGAGAAGATGAAGGCGCTTCAGGACGCGGGCGTGACGGTCGTGAAGAGCCCCGCGGACATGGGCGCCACCGTGGCGAAGGTGATCGGTGCATGAGCCGGGCGGGGCGAATGGCCGGACGCGGGCTGATGGTGGCAGGCGCTATCGTGACGGCCGTCGGGATCGGTGTCGTCCTGATGAAAACCCTCAGCCTCCCGGGCTACTGGATGCCGCTCATCGTCGGCATCGGGCTTCTGGTCGCGGGCGGCATCACGTGGGCGACGTCGAGGGAGATTCCGAAATGAGACAGGCATGACGCAGCGGACGCTGGCCATCATCAAGCCCGACGCCGTTGCCCGCGGCGCGGCGGGCGCCATCTTGAGCCGGATCGAGCAGGCGGGTTTCAAGCTGCTCGCCCTGAGGCTCGTTCACATGTCGTCCGACGCCGCGGCCGGCTTCTACGCCGTTCACCGCCAGCGCCCATTCTTCCAGAGCCTGTGCACGTTCATGACGCAGGGACCGTGCATCGCGATGGTTCTCGAGGCCGACAACGCCATCCAGAAGTGGCGCGATCTCATGGGCGCCACCGATCCCGCGAAGGCGTCCGCCGGGACGATTCGCAAGGACTTCGCGAGCTCGATCGAGGCCAACGCGGTGCACGGCTCGGACGCGCCGGAGACGGCGGCGTTCGAGATTCCGTACTTCTTCAGCGCCCTCGAGATCCACGCCCGCTAGGGCGTGGCTACTGCCCCTGGACCGCCGGCGCCACCGGGGCCGGCGCCACGACGTACGAGGCCACCGCGACCGGCGTTCCCCCGATCGGCGTGCCGTCGGCGGCCGTGCCCCCGATCGGCGTGCCGTCGGCCGGCACGCCCGCCTGTCGCCGGTCGGACATGTTGGCGACGATGAGGTAGGCGATGACGATCACGATCGCCCCAGCCACGCTGGCGATGAGGAGGATCGTTGTCATCTCCATCGCCTCGGCGCGAGCCGGCATCGCCGCCGTGGCCAGCAGGACCACCACCAGGATGAGCGCGAGCATCCGGAAAGGTGTCATGCTGACTACCGTAGCATCCGCTTCGCCAATCTCCGAACGGAATCAGTAAGTGAACGGAATCGAATACGGCCGCCCGTACGGCCGCCCCCCTTTCACCGTCAGCACCGGCACGAGCTTCTTGCTGCCCGTCTTCTTGTTGTTCCGTGTATCCACGAACTCCACGCTGGGGCCGTCGACGTAGTCGAAGATCGCAACGTCGGCCGGCGCGCCGAGGGCCAGCGTCCCCAGCCCCGGCACGCGACCGATGATCTTGGCCGGCTCGATGGTCGCGCGCTGCACGACCTCTTCCAGCGACAGCCCCATCGCGAGGAACTTCGACATGACCCACGGCAGGGTCGGATAGCCGGGCGTGTTGATCGAGACCGCATGAATGTCGCTGGAGATCGTGTCCACGTGACAGCCCTGCATCATGGCCGGCTCGCAGACGGTGAAGTCGAACGAGCCGCCGCCGTGGCCGACGTCGAAGATCACGCCGCGCTGCTTGGCGGCCTTCGCGGCGGGGATGAGCTGGCCGTTCTGCACGATGTTGTTGCCGGCGCCGCTGTAGGAGTGCGTGAGGATGTCGCCGGGACGCAGCAGGTCCAGCACGTCGGCGAGATTGCCGGGCGCCGACCCGATATGGCACATGACGCGGAAATCCTTGCCGGCCAGCTCCGCCGCGCGGCGCGCGCGTCGCAGCGGCTCCACGCCGTTCTGACCCACCACGTTGTCGGTGATCCGCACCTTCACGCCGAGCACGACGTCGGGATTTTCGGCCAGCGCGCGAGCGCAGGCGTCCACGTTGGCATAGTCGATGTTGAGCATCTCGCCGGGCGCCAGGCCGCCGGACAGCCCGATGGACGAGATATGCACGAAGGCGAAGAGTCGTGTGCGCGCCTGGCCGATCACCCAGTGCTTGAGCGCGCCGAAGTTGTTGGCGCCGGCGTCGCCGGCAGAGACGCCGGTGGTCGTCGCCGTGATCGACACCAGCTCGTCGGCGGGCAGCCCGATGGCGCCGATCAGCGGCCCGTAGTGCGTATGCAGATCCACGAGCCCGGGCGTCGTCAACCGGCCGGCGGCGTCGTAGCGCTGGGCGCTCCGTTCGGCGGCGATCGGCGCCGTGGAGAGGGCCGCGATCTGGCCGTTCTTGATCCCGATGTCGCGTTTGCCGCGCAGGCGCTGCGAGGGATCCAGGACATCGGCGTTGGCGATGACGAGGTCGTACTTCAGCGCCGCATCGGCCGGATCGAAGCCGCGGGGCGCCGGACCGGCCTGCGCGAGCATCACGGGCGGAGGCGCCGACACGCCGGTCAGGGAAACCCCGGCCGCCGCCGTGCCGGAGGCGAGGAAGTCGCGTCGCGAGAGATCCATGGAATCCTCCTATTTTCCG
>Ga0207684_10000114_pt1 | contig 149844 bp, 114 predicted proteins | sample KBSK5501metaG_FD_184342 | JGI IMG/M metagenome (GOLD analysis project Ga0207684, IMG submission 184342) | Corn, switchgrass and miscanthus rhizosphere microbial communities from Kellogg Biological Station, Michigan, USA - KBS K5-50-1 metaG... | ecosystem: Host-associated > Plants > Roots >... | reverse complement strand
TCCGCAAAGAAGTCTCCGTCCGTCGCGTTGTAAGCGGGCCAGTCGTCTGGTACCATCCGCGCGATATCAGGCCCGTCATCACACACAACGCGGAGGTCGCCAGATGAATATCCCGGTCGCAGCCTTTAAGCCTTTTCGCACGATACTCGCAACTGTGGTCTTTGCTCTCCTGCTTTGTTCGATCTTCTTCTCCGAGCGTTCGGTTTCATCGGCGAACTCGCAAGCTGATGGCGCGTTCACCGCGGGCCAGGCAGCAAAAGGCGCGGCGGTCTACGCGAAGAGCTGCGCCGCTTGTCACGGCCAGAAACTCGAAGGCGGCAGTTCAACGGCGCTCGTTGGCGCCAGCTTCGCGGGCAAGTGGGGAGACGGCAAGCACTCGATCGACGATTTGTACTTCGTGATCCGCACGCAGATGCCTTACGGCGCGGCCGGGACGCTCACCGATCAGCAGTACCTCGATGTCGTCGCATTCATGCTGCAGAGCAACGGATCTCGCGCGGGCAACAAGATGCTCACTGCAGACTCACCGGCGCTTAAAACAATGATCGCTGCTGCCTCCGTTGAGCCTTCGACCGAAACCGGCAAGAAGACAGCCGCCGGGGAAGCGAAGAGCGCGCCTGCTCGCGTGACCAACGGAAAGCCTACTCAAAAAGAATTGAATGCTGCTCACGCCGCTTCGACCGATTGGCTGATGTCGAATCACGATTACGGCGGTCAGAGATTTGTCGATCTGAAGCAAATCAATCGCGAGAATGCCGCTTCGCTGAAGATGGTCGCGAAGTATGACATCGGCGATCGAAATCCCTTTCACAACAACCCCGTGGTATCGAACGGACTGATGTACATCACGGTAAAGGACTCAACCATCGCGCTCGATGCGGCGACGTTGAAGGTCCAATGGAAATACGACCGCAAGCCAAAAGGTAAGCAAGGATGGCCGATGAATCGCGGCGTCGCGGTCAAAGACGGAATGGTTGTCAGGGGAACTCACGACGGATATCTCGTCGCGCTCGATGCCGCAACGGGCGCGCCGGTTTGGGAGCGCGCGCTCGTTGACATGACCAAAAACGAAGGCGGGTTCACGATGGCGCCGGTCATCTTCGAGAACCTTGTCATTCTCGGTCCCGCCGGAAGCGAACTCGGCGTGAAGGGTTGGGTAGGCGCTTTCAAACTCTCGAACGGCGAACCTGTCTGGAAATTCAACACGGTGCCCGATCACGGCGAACCCGGATCGGAGACCTGGGAGAAAGCGGACGCGAAACTGCTCGGCGGCGGCGCGGTGTGGGCGCCGCTCTCGCTCGATGCCGATGCGGGAGTAGTTTATGTTCCGGTTGCCAATCCGGCGCCGGACTTTTACGGCGAAGCTCGCCCGGGCGCGAACCTTTACACCTGCGCGATGGTGGCGCTCGACGCGCGAACCGGAAAGCTCAGATGGTTCTATCAACTCGTGCCTCACGACGAGCACGATTGGGATACGACTCAGGCAAGCCCGCTGTTCAGCGCGACGATTGCCGGGAAGACTCGCAAGCTGGTAGCGGCCGCGGGCAAGGACGGTCTGCTTCACGTGCTCGACCGCGAGACGCACAAGCAGGTTTACGAAGTGCCGGTCACCACGCGATTGAACACCGATGTTCCTCCGACTCGCGAAGGACTGCGCGCGTGCCCCGGCGTGCTGGGCGGCGTTCAGTGGAACGGCCCGGCATTCAACCCGGGAACTAACATGCTTTATGTAAATGCGGTCGATTGGTGCGCCACTTTTGTGAAAGCGGCGGACGCGCGCTACGTTGAGGGCGCGATGTACATGGGCGGGACCGTGCGCCCCGAGCCTCCCGACAAGTCGCGAGGCTGGCTCACCGCGATCGATGCTTCGACGGGCGCGGTGCGATGGAAGTATGAATCTCCGCGACCGCTGCTTGCGGCGGTCACCGCGACTTCGGCGAACCTGATATTCACCGGCGAATTGTTGGGAGACTTCATGGCGCTCGACGGGAAGACGGGCGAGGTGTTGTATCGCTCGAACACCGGCGGAAGATTGAACGGCGGAGTCGTGACGTATTCGATAAACGGCAAGCAATACATCGCGGTAGCCGCGGGCAACGCGAACGGCTTCTGGGCGGTGCCTCCGGCGTCGGCCGCGATAGTCTTGTTTTCGTTGCCGAATGATTCGACCGCCGCTCGTTGATCCGGTTGCCTAGCGACAATCTGGAGGTTGATACATGAGCACGCGTGTTTATACTCTTCCAATCGAACAGACCGAGTGGCACATCCCCGGTTACGGCGCCGAAACAATTTTCAATTGGGACTACGACTCAAGCCGCGACAAGCTGTTGACCCTTTATGAAAAGGGCAAGACCAATCAGTGGAACTCGAACACTCGAATTGATTGGTCGGCGGAACTGGATTTCGATGACCCGCTCGGGTTCCCCGATGAGTACACACCTTTGTGGGGCTCAGACATTTGGTCCAAGATGGACCACAAAGAAAAGGGCGTCGTCAAGCACCACTATGAATCGTGGCGGTTCTCGCAGTTCATGCACGGCGAACAGGGCGCGTTGATCTGCACGGCTAAGATCGTTCAGACCGTCCCGGACATCGACTCGAAATTCTACGCGGCGACTCAGGTTATGGACGAAGCTCGCCACGTTGAAGTGTATTCTCGATACCTGCACGAGAAGCTGCGAATGGCTTATCCCATCAGCCCTCCACTGAAGACGCTGCTCGATCAGGGCATCACCGACGCGCGTTGGGACGTCACGTATCTGGCGATGCAGGTCATCATCGAAGGTCTGGCGCTCGCGGCGTTCAACTTGATCCGCGACATGGCCAACGAGCCGCTCGGCCGCGCGATTAACGCCTACGTGATGCAGGACGAAGCTCGCCACGTGGCGTTTGGCCGAATCGCTCTGCGCGATTACTACCCGCAGCTCACTGAACAGGAGCGCGACGAGCGTGAGGAGTTTGCCGTTGAAGCTTGCTACCTGATGCGAGACCGGTTTCTGGCTGAAGAAGTGTGGGAGCGGCTGGGCATGGACGTGAAAGCGTGCATGGGTCATGTGATGGCATCGCCCTTGATGACCGAGTTCCGCCGCAAGCTGTTCATTCGAATTGTGCCGACGTTGAAGGACATTGGATTGTGGGGAGCGCGCATTCAAAAAGCGTTTGTCGATATGGGCGTGATCGATTTCGCCGAAACGAATCTGGATGAAGCGATGCAGCACGACGAAGCAGTGGCAGTTGAGTTTGATCGTCTACGTGCGGCTCGCGATGCGTCCGTGCGGAGTGTTATCGCCGAAACGTGACGTAGACGCCGCAAAGCGTCGTTATTCCGCGATTGAAAAGGTCTGCCGCTTCCCGTCAAGTGTGATGAAGAAGCGATTGAGCACATTACGTCCCAGTAAGACATCTGCTCTTGCAGTTGCGACACAGCGCACTGATGTCACTTCGTTGCCCTCAACTGTCATCCGCACGTAATAGACCGGCCGCTGCGAATACGCTCCGTCATAACTGCGCGTCCACACGTTCCCTTTGGCGAACAGGCCAAGTTGAGTTACTAAATGCTCCGGCATGACCGTTACGTCTGCGCCAGTATCCAACTTTCCGCGCAAGGGAGCACTTTTCTTACCGTTGACCGGATGAACTACGATCACTTCCGCTATCGGTGCTGGTGGATTGAAGGTGGAATCATAAGCCGGCATAGCTAGACGACTTCAGGTGACGGCAGATCGTAAACTGTCGGTTGGCTCTCGACGCGCGCGATATAGAATGGTACATCGCCTAGTCGTTCATACATTCGGTGCGCCAACTCCTCATCGCTACAACCGTGCCCAACTACGCGGCCCTTGTAGACCGCGACAAACTCGCCTTCATAACGACCGAGCAGTTGAGGCAGTTTTCGGCGAAATGCTTGCGCTTCGGCTGCGAACGGCTCGGCCGAATATGCTTTCTTGTTGATTGCAGCCATCCCATTTACCTCCCGCGAATGATATCATGGGCGCCTAAACTTCCCTGTGCGGAATTAGGTGGAAGGGTGCTTCGGGGCGTTCCACAACGGATCACGAAGAGCTCGGCGCAGCACTTTTCCGACGGCGCTCTTTGGAATCTGCTCGATGAAACGCACTGACTTCGGTACCTTATAAGTCGCAAGCCGCTCGCGTGTGAATTCGATCAACTCGGCTTCAGAAACTGTTTTGCCTGGTCGCAATACAACAAACGCCGTCACTGATTCGACCCATTTCTCGTGAGGAGCGCCCACAACCGCGCATTCGAACACCAAAGGGTGAGCCAACAACGCGTCTTCGACTTCTCGAGGGTACACGTTGTAGCCGCCGGTGATGATCATGTCAGAAGTTCGATCGACTAAATACAAGTAACCGTCGTCGTCGAAGCGCCCGACGTCGCGAGTGCGCAACCATCCGCCTTCAACAAACGTCGCCGCGTTCAGATCAGGGGCATTGAAATAACCCTTCATCACGAACGGCGCTCGAAGCGCGATCTCTCCTTGCTCGCCCGCGGGAACATCGTCGCCCTTGTCATCAATCAAACGAATCTCACAATCAACCGAAGGCCGCCCGCACGCAAGCAATCGCCGCTCGGGGCCCGCATGATCCTGTTGATCGAGCCTGGCGATGTACAGCGGAGCTTCAGTCTGACCGTAATACTGAATAAATCGCGGACCCCAAAGCTCGAGCGCCCGCTTGATCACCGGCAGCGGCATCGGCGACGCGCCGTATACGATGCTTCGAATCGAAGACATATCCGCAGTCTCGATCTCCGGGTGAGCCAGGAGGATTGCAAGCATGGTTGGCACGACGTGTATCGAAGTTGCTCGGTACTTCACGATCGCATGTAGAAACTCGGCGGGTTCGAATTCCGCGAGCACGGCAGTTGCCGCGCCCCTGATCCAGTAAGGCAGCACGAAGCAGCCGCTCGCGTGAAAGAGCGACGCCGCGTGCAGCATAACGTCATCCGGTTGAATGCCCGGAAGGTTGATCGATGTGTTGTTCGAAACGGCCGCGTAGCTCGCCTGTGTATGCTCGGCTGCTTTCAACCGGCCGGTGGTCCCAGAGGTGAAAATGGTGAGAATGACATCGTCCGGTTCAGCCGGGGTTCGCGGATCGCTCGCCGGCGCCGACGCGGCTTCGACGAGCAAGTCCCGGCCGCAACGAGTCGAGGCGAGCCCCAACATCGTCAAGCCCGGAACTCGCGACGCGAGTGCCTCGGCTCGCTCGGCCAGTTCAGCGTCATAGATCACAACTCGAGCGCCGGTCTCGCGCAGCATGTGTTCGTGCTCGTCCATCGACAGCCGCGCGTTGAGGGGTGTTCGCGCGGCGCCCGCTTTCACGCACCCGAAATCAACGGGCACGCTGTACAGGCTATTGTTCGCGAGTATTGCCAGGCGGCCGCCGCGGCCTACGCCGTTACGCGCAAGCACGTGCGCGAAACGATTGGACAGCTCATCGACTTCGGCAAAGGTCAGCGTTTTGTCTTCGAACAACACCGCCCGGCGCTCGGCGAAATAACGCGCGCCGCGTCGAATCAATTCAACTGTCAGCATGAAATCTCCGATTGAGCTTTTAGCTTGCAGGCTTAAGTCGATGGCCGTTCAACAGCGGGCGCAACGCTCGTCCGGTGTATGAGCGCTTCGAACGGGCCACGTCTTCGGGTGTGCCTTCGGCTACCAACCTGCCGCCTTCTTCGCCGCCTTCGGGGCCGAGGTCGATGATCCAATCCGCGCTTTTGATCACATCAAGGTTATGCTCGACGACAAGCACGGTGTTGCCAAGCGAAACCAGTTGATGCAAAACGTCGAGAAGCTTGCGCACGTCATCGAAGTGCAAACCCGTCGTTGGCTCGTCGAGTATGTATAACGTGCGTCCGGTTGCGCGCTTCGAAAGCTCTTTCGCAAGCTTGATGCGCTGCGCCTCACCACCTGACAGCGTCGTCGCCGATTGGCCGAGCGCGATGTAACCCAGGCCGACGTCGATCAGCGTTTGAAGCTTGACCTTGATCTGAGGAATGTTTTCGAGCAGCGGCAACGCGTCTTCGACGGTGGTGTCGAGAAGCTTCGCGATCGATTGACCCTTGTAGTGAACTGAAAGCGTCTCGCGATTGTAGCGCGCGCCACGGCACACGTCGCACATCACGTAGACGTCGGGCAGAAAATTCATTTCGATGCGTTTCATGCCGTCGCCCTGGCAAGCTTCGCAGCGCCCGCCCTTCACGTTGAACGAAAAACGTCCCGGCTTGTAGCCGCGCTCGCGAGACTCGGGCAGCATCGAATAAAGCTCGCGTATCGGCGTGAACACGCCGGTATATGTCGCCGGATTCGAGCGAGGCGTGCGCCCGATTGGCGACTGATCGATCTCGATGATCTTGTCGATGTGCTCGAGCCCAGTGACCTCGCGATGCGCGCCGGGATCGAGCATGCTTCGATAGAGTTTGCGCGCTAGACTCCGGTAAAGGATGTCGTCCACGAGCGTCGATTTGCCCGAGCCGGAAACGCCGGTCACTACGATGAACAGACCCAGTGGGAACGAGACATCGATATTCTTTAAATTATTTGCACGAGCGCCGAGCACGCTGATCGCCTTGCCGTTTGACTGGCGCCGATCGACCGGCACCGGAATCGAAAGATCGCCGGCGATGTAACGACCGGTGAGCGAAGCCGGATTCGCCGCGATTTCTTCAGGAGTTCCCTGGGCCACCAGCACGCCGCCGTGTGTTCCCGCGCCCGGACCGAGATCGACGACGTGATCGGCTCGCCGGATTGTCTCTTCATCGTGCTCGACAACAAGCACGGTGTTTCCCAAATCGCGAAGATGTTCGAGCGTGTCCAGCAGTTTTTTGTTATCGCGAGGGTGAAGCCCTATCGAAGGTTCATCGAGCACATAAAGCACGCCGCGCAATTGAGAACCGATCTGAGTCGCGAGGCGGATGCGCTGGCCTTCGCCGCCCGACAGCGTCGATGACGTTCGATCGAGTGTGAGGTAGCCAAGCCCGACGGTCTCCAGAAAACTCAACCGCTGGCGAATCTCGCGGAGAATCAATCCCGCGATCTTTTCTTCTCTCGCGGTCAGCCGTACACCATTGAAGACCTTTACCGCTTGCGAGATCGGAAGCGAGGTGTAATCCGAGATCGCGCGATTCGCGACTCGCACCGCCAGCGATGCGGGTTGCAGCCTGCGGCCGTGACACTCCGCGCACACAGTCGGAGAGATGAGCCCTTCGAACGCGGCCACCGCGGCCTCGCTTTTCATGTCTTCCGCGCGAGCCATCAGATACGGCACCGCGCCTTTCCATTCGGTCTTGTATTCGTAAGCGCCATAACGTAACGAGAGTCGTTCTTTTGATCCTTGAAAGAATGCATCCTGGACCTTTTGCGGCAAGTCGGCGAAGGGCTTGTCGGGCGAGACACCAGCCTGCCGCGCGAGGGATTTCATAACGTCGCGCAGGTAATTGCTGATGCTCGCGTCAGTAGGAAAGGGATCCTGTTCTTTGATCGGAAGCTGAGGATCGGAGACGATCTTTGCCGGGCTTATTTCGGCGCGATTGCCCAGCCCGTTGCACTGCCGGCACGCTCCGTAAAAGCTATTGAACGAAAACGAACGCGGCTCAAGTACCGGGACCGATATGCCGCACTCGGGACAGGCCATCTTCTCGGAGTAGATCCGTTCTTCTCCGTCGATGATCGAAACCATCACGATGCCGTCGGTGAGCTTCGCCGCGAGATGCGCCGACTCCTCGAGCCGTTTGTGCACGCCTTGCTTGATGAGCAATCGATCGACGACGACTTCAATGGTGTGATTGCGTCGTTTGTCGAGTTTGATTTCTTCGTCGAGTTGGCGAATCTCTCCGTCGATTCGAGCGCGATTGAATCCGGACCGCGCGAGCTTCTCGAGTTCTTTTTTGAACTCGCCTTTGCGCCCGCGAACGATGGGCGCGAGTATCATCACGCGCTCGCCTTCGGGAAGCGTGGCCATCTGCTGGACGATCTGATCGATCGATTGCCGCGAGATCAGCCGCCCGCATTTCGGGCAATGCGGCTGGCCGATCGAAGAAAAAAGCAGGCGCAGATAATCGTAGACTTCGGTCACCGTGCCGACAGTCGAGCGCGGGCTGCGCATCGTTGTCTTCTGTTCTATTGAAATCGCGGGCGAGAGCCCGTCTATCGAATCGACGTCGGGTTTTTCGAGCTGATCCAGAAACTGCCGAGCGTAAGCCGAGAGCGACTCAACGTAGCGGCGTTGGCCTTCGGCATAGACGGTGTCGAAGGCTAGCGAGGACTTGCCCGAGCCCGACAGCCCGGTCACAACGGTCAGCCGGTTGCGGGGCATCTCGAGGCTGACGTCTTTGAGGTTATGCTGACGCGCGCCGCGAATAGTAATTTTATCTATTGCCATCCAAACTGAGCCTGCACAGAGAAGAATTTCGCCGAGTCGCGAACACTCCATTCTACCGGGCCGGCGTTCAGGCATTCAAGGTGACGAAAGCCTGGAATTGGGCTGCTTGCTCTCGACGGGCCGGCCCCTTATCATGGTCACCCGCATGAGGAGTTCCCGCTCTGACTCGCGCGGCTTTACAGGTTCGAACAGGTCCACCGTTGAAAGGAGATAGGCATGACAACTTCTCAAGTGATCACCAGACATTCTGGTTTGAAAAGCGCGGCTTTGCTGCTGCTGGCTACGGCCGCAATTATTCTTAGCTGCTGGCCGGCCGGCTCAAGCAGGGCCGCGCAGTCGAGCTCATATACCGAGCCTCGATGGATGGCGAAGATCCGAGCGCGACAGGCCGGCACCAAGGTAGCGAAATCGACGCAAGCCTCGACAGGAATTACCGCGGGCAAGAACGTCAATGTCAGCAATGAGCCCGGCCCTCAAAGCGAAACCTTCATCGCGATCGACACTCAGAATGCAAATATTCTTGCGGGCGGATCAAATGAAATATTCCGCAATCCCCAGCGCACATACTTTTCAAGCGATGGCGGAACCAGTTGGGTAGGCGCCGACCTGCCTCTCGTTGATGAACAAGGAACCGTTTGGAGTTTCGCTTCCGACCCCGGCGTGGCAATCGATACGCGGGGCACAATCTTCTTCTCACAATTGCTGATCGCAAGCGTCAATGACAACTTCAAAGGCGACGCGGTCATAGTCAATCGCACGACCGATGGCGGAGCGACTTTTTCGCCCGGGACGGTCATCAAGAAGGACCTCAATGCAGGTCCGGCTGGGCGATTCGAAGATAAGGAGTTCATCACCTGCGATGCGAATCTAACAAGCCCGTTTCGCGACAACGTGTATGTGGCGTGGGACACGGTCGAGGGGTTCGGAAACGGAAAGGTTCAGCTTGCGCGCTCGACCGATCATGGCGTGACTTTTACATTTCAGAGAATCGACGATTCCAACTCCGGCAGCAGTTTCAACGAGATTGGCGCGATTCCCGCTGTAGGTCCGAATGGCGAGCTGTATGTCGCATGGCTCGACGTCCTCAATCGGAGGCTTCAACTTGATCGCTCGTTCAACGGCGGCGTGAGCTTTGGCGTCGACAGCACTATTAGCCCGATGATAATTCCCTTTGACACGGGCATTCCCTCGATCAAGGTGCGCCGCGCGCTGGTCTATCCTTCAATCGATGTCGATCGGAGTAACGGGCCTCATCGCGGGCGGCTCTATTGCGCGTGGACTGATCAAACAAATCAGGCGAGCCCGTTTGTCGACGGCGCCGAGACGGACATCTTCTTCGCGTTTTCGGATGATGGCGGCTTGCACTGGAGCGGCCCCCTTCGCATCGCGGATGATGACACTCACGCCGATCAGTTTTACCAGTGGCTATCAGTTGATCCGACTGATGGTTCAGTCAACATAAGCTGGTACGATACGCGAAACGATCCGGCGAAGCGGAGGACTGACATATTCTTCTCGCGGTCTACCGATGGCGGGCTGACGTTCAGCGCTAACTTGCGAGTCACCGGCGCATCCACGGATGAGAGTTGCCCGGTATGCGAGGACTGCCTTGCTCAATCAGGCTTCACCGCGTGCGCGCAATTCTGCCGGCAAAATTGCGATGCTGAGATTTTCAACCAGTACGGCGACTACACCGGGCTTGTCAGCTTTGGCGGCGTTTCTCATCCGATATGGACTGACCGGCGGAGCGGGGAGCGCCTCAATGAAGAAGTCTTCACCGCGAGGATCACTGCAAAAACGAAATAAACGCGAATCAGCGAAACAAAAATGAATCAGCCGCGCACATCCCGGCGATGTGCGCGGCTATTCTTTTCGAGGAGGACAAATCTATTGTGCGGCCAGGTGCTCTCCAACGCCGTTAACGATGTCGCCGACGGTGAGGAATCTCGGGATTGCTTCGTCGGGAATCTTGATTCTAAACCGCTCTTCGAGCCGAAGCGCGATGTTGAGCGCGTCCAGTGAGTCGGCGCCCAAGTCCTTCATCAAGTGAGTGGTAGGCCCCAATTGACTGGGCTCGACGCGAAGCTCCGCGATAATGATGCTCTTGACGGCGTCTTCGATTGATTCGACAGCTTCTCTCGTCATCGTCCTTTTCCTCGGGCAGATCTTCCAGACACTTCCTGAATTTGAAGCTTGATACTACTTCACATAGGCCCGGACAACAAGCACCGCGTTATTCCCGCCAAACCCAAATGAGTTCGAGATCGCGGTTCGGAGCGGCCGCGAACTTCCAAACTCTCGCGCGCCTTCGGTTACATAATCCAGATCGCACTGCGGATCCGACTCTTCGTAGTTGATCGTCGGAGGCACGAGTTGGTGTTCGATCGCCAGCACTGTGGATATGAACTCAATCGCGCCTGCTGCTCCCATCGAGTGACCGAGCATCGATTTTATTGAGTTGATCGGAATTTCGTAAGAGCGGCTTCCGAAGACTCGCTTTATTGCTTCGGTTTCGGATGCGTCGTTGAGCTTGGTAGCCGTGCCATGCGCGTTGATGTAGTCGATTTCCTCCGGCCGGACTCCGGCGTCTTTCAGCGCGCGGGTCATCGCATGCGCCTCGCCGTCGGGATCAGGAAACGTGATATGCGAAGCATCCGCTGTCGAGCCGTAACCGATGACCTCGGCGTAGATGTGCGCGCCGCGCTCAACCGCTTTCTCCAAATCCTCGAGCACGACAATGCCCGCGCCTTCAGCTAGCACGAAGCCATCGCGATTCGCGCTGAACGGCTTGCACGCGCGCTCGGGCGGGTCGTTCTTGGTCGACAGGACTCGCATTTCCTTCCACGCGTCCATCACCACCGGCGTGATCGGAGCATCAGCGCCGCCCGCGATCATTCGATCGGCGTGACCATAGCGAATCAGGTGAAAAGCCTGACCGATCGCGTTTGCGCCCGATGAACAGGCGGTGGTTACCGTGATGTTGGGTCCGCGGGTCTTGAATCGTATCGCGATATTCGAAGACGACGCATTGTACATTGACTTCGGTATGGCGATGGCTGATCGGCGGCCTTTTCCATTTGAAAAGAACGCGCCGCAAAACTCTTCGATCGAGCCCTGGCCTCCAAATCCCGTCCCGAGATACACGCCTGCGTCATAGCTATCGAGTTGGCCGTTTGTGAGCCCCGCTTCGCGCGTTGCCATCTCGGTCGCGGCGATCGCCATCTGCGAGACTCGATCAAGCCGCGACATCTCTCGCTCATCAAAGAACTCTTCGCCGCGAAACTCGCGGCAGACGCCCGCGATGTTTGTCTTCAGATTCGATGTATCGAAGTCTTCGATGCGCGAAATGCCGCTGCGCCCTTCGGCGAGCGCTTCCCAGACACGCTCGCGCCCCACGCCCGTTGGCGCGATCAAACCGATCCCGGTTACTGCGATTCGCTTCATGGTGAATGATGAATGATGAATGATGAATGATGAATGGTCGTTCATCATTCATCATTCATTATTCATCGTTAATTTATCAGCTCCAGCTTCTTTCCTATGCGATACATCGATTCAAGCAGACGCTCGGCGTGCTCGTCGGTGTGCGTCGCCATACAGCTTATTCGGACTAAGCTGTGAGAGACGGCGGGAGCGAGCACGGGATTTGTGTAGATTCCTTCGCTCATCAGCTCCCAAAAGAATTTGCACACGAGCACTTCATCATCAACAACAACCGGAATGACCGGAGTAAATCCCTCGAGCAGTTTAAAGCCAAGCCTGACGAGTTCCTTCCGTAGAAATGTGCTCAGATCGCTGAGCCGCTTCCTTCGTTCTGGTTCGCGCTCGATGATCTCGATCGCCTTCAGCACCGCGGCCGCGTTCGCGGGGGCCAGCGACGCAGAATAAACAAACGCCCGGCTGTGATGCTTGATGAATTCGATTACGTCGTGTCGCGCCGCCACGAATCCGCCGATCGACGCGAACGACTTTGAAAACGTTCCCATTACGATATCGACATCGCTTTCGACGCCGTAGTGTTCGGCAGTGCCGCGGCCGTTTTTTCCAAGCACGCCGATCGCATGAGCCTCGTCAACGTATATCCGCGCGCCAAATTTTCGCGCGAGCCGGACAATCTCAGGCAAATTGGCTGTGTCCCCTTCCATTGAGAAGACCCCGTCGACGACAATCAATCTTCCTTCGTCCGGTTGAAGACCGGCCAGCACCTCTTCGAGATCGGCCATATCGTTGTGTCGAAATCGGGTTGTTCGCGCGAATGAAGCCAGGCATCCGTCGAGTATCGACGCGTGCATGGTCTTGTCGGCAACAATGACGTCGCCCTTTTGAGCAATTGTCGAAAGCGCGCCGAGATTGGTTTGAAAGCCGGTCCCGAACACCAACGCGGCTTCGCGGTTCATGAATCGGGCAAGCGCCCGCTCGAGTTCGACGTGAAGGTCCATAGTGCCGTTCAGCATTCGCGAGCCTGAACAGCCGGTGCCGTAGAGATCGATGGCTTGTTTAGCGGCGGCTTTGACTTCGGGGTTCGTGGTGAGGCCCAGGTAGTTATTCGAGCCAAACATGAGGATGCGCCGGTCGCCCATCATCACTTCGGCTTCGCCCGAGTCGGCGCCGCTGGAAAACTCTGTGAAGAAAGGGTAAAGCCCGGCTCGTCGAAACTCGTCAGCCTTGGTGAATCCCACAGCTTTTTCGAATACGTCTTTCGCTACTGCGGGCGACCGCTGCTGCATAGTAAACCTCACTCCACTGACTTTTTGAAATCACCGCTACCCTACGTCACGAGGGACCTACCGGCCTATACTCCCTGCAATGCGGAGATTATATATGAAATCGAAGCTAGGGCAAGCTCAATAAGCGGGCAGGTGCGGCCCTTTTAGAGCCATTTGAAAGGCTCGCCCGCGCCGGATTCAGTTGTTGGATGAAGCAAGGTAAATCCGCGGAACTCGTTCGCTTATCCCGCAGGTAACCTCATATGAAATAGTCCCGATGTGCGCGGCCAGATCCTCGGCGGTGATCTGACTGGCGGCCTGCTTTCCAATAATCACGACATCGTCGCCAACCGCTGCTTCAGGAATGTCGGTCACGTCAACGAGCGTAAGGTCCATGCTTACGCGTCCAATGATCGGCGCCAATTGCCCGCGCACGATCACCTGACCGCGACTGGAAAGCGCCCGCCGCAATCCGTCTTCGTAACCGATCGGAAGCGTTGCGATGCGGCTCTCACGCTTCGTCACAAACGTACCGCCATAGCCGAGCGGTGAACCTTGCGCCACGGTCTTGAGAAAGGTAATCCGCGTGCGGAGGGACATCACCGGCCGCCAATCCAGCGGCGTGACGGACTTGTTCGTCACATCGCGCCATAATCCGTAAAGCACACCGCCGAGCCTCACGAGATTTCCGTGTGATTGCGGATACGCGTGGGCCCCCGCGCTGTTAGCTTCGTGAATCCAGGTGGGCCGGTGTCCTCGCGCGCGAACCATCGCAACTGCTCTTTCGAACGCGCTGATCTGTTTTTCGGTGAATGCGGGATCCGAATCCGCGGACGCGAGATGAGTCATCACTCCGTCGAGCCGAACGTTTTCAAACCGCGCCACACCTTCAAGGAAATCATCGAGCTGGGAAAACGGAACGCCTAACCTTCCCATGCCGGTGTCTACCTTGAGGTGATAATCCAAACGCGCCCCAACATTTCGCCCCGCGCCGTTGAGTCTTTCGAGCAAATCCAGCCTGAAGACCACAGGCGTGAGCCGTCCGGCGATCAGCGATTGCTCTTGCCCTTCCCAGAAACCGCCGAGGCAAAGGATTGACGTCGCGATTCCGGCCTCTCTCAACTTGAGCCCTTCTTCGGGTAGCGCGACGCCAAACCATTCGGCTCCAGCACGCCCGAGGGCGCGCGCGCATTCGATCGCGCCGTGGCCGTATGCGTCGGCCTTTAGCGCGGGCATGATGGCAACGCCGTCGCCAAGCGCGGCTCGAGTGACGTGAAGATTGTGAACGAGGTTATCGAGATTGATCTCAGCCCAGGTTGGCCGCTGTGAAGAATTCGACATAGCCCAGTGAGCTACTTTGTCTCCGGCGCCCGGAACTTTATTTCGGTTCCGTTGCTGAACAGCTTAGTGATTTTGTAGCCCGCGTAGCCCGTGTCACGTTTACCGTCGTACTCAAACTGGAAACTCCCGCGCGCACTCGATGGAAGCGGATTCGGCGTGACAGGAATCCTCCGCGTCTCAGGCGGCGCATCACCTCCCGGCTGCAGGGACACTTCGATCTCCAGATTCTCGAGCGGGTCGTTTGAGATATTGTCGACCGCGCCTCGAGCCGTGACCATGTTTTTATTCACTTCGAGTCTGAAGGACGGGATTATCTGCGCCTTCGGTTTCGATGCCTGGAACGTTCCCTGAGCGTCGGTTCCGCGAACGCGCGCGATCCAATTCGAGACCGGCGTGTGCACCGCAGGCACGAAGAAGTAGGACGCAACTCCGCCCGCGAGCAGGATCACCACTATGGCCAATGCGATTGAACCCGCGTGGCCACCCTTTGGGCCGAGATCTTCGCCGTAATGCGATAGACCACCGATCCCGGTTTCGCTTTCAGACCGAGCCGGAGCACCGAGTATCAGCGGCTCATGAGAGTATTCCGCGGGCAGCCCGAGTATCGATCCCGGGGGAGCGAGACGGGATGCACGCGAAGCACCTCCCGCAATGGATGGCTCAACAACTCCAGATGCGGCCGGAGCGCGCTCAGCGACAAACTCGCGAGTCTCGCGGCGCGCGGGTTCGGCGGGCGCCGGCGGTTTCGTGGATGTCGAGCCGAGCATAACGGTGCCCCGCCCTTCTCGTTCCTTTGATTCCGGCTCAGGCAGCTTGATCGAGTGCAACTCCCGCGTTCCCGCCGGCTCGCGGGGCGACACAAACTCCGTCGTAGGCGACGCGAAAGGTTCGCGATGAGATGGGCCCTCAACTCGTGCGATTCGCGGCGGCTCGGGCTGATGCACAATCGGGGGCTGCTCTTCGATCTCCAGATCAGCCCAGAGATCGTCATCCAATTCGTCACTCACTGGCTTTACCGGCGGCGGTGTTGTAGCAGCTTCGCTGACTGCAGGACTCGCGAGCACTTCCGTGGGCCGCGATTCAACTTGCGGCGCGGGCGGAATCGATTCCGCAACGGGCTCCGGAGTGGGAATCGCTTCGGGTTCGTTCGGTTGTGTTGTTGGACTAGCGAATTCGCGGGTGGCGCCTTTGAATGACGACGCCTCTTGCGTGACTGGTGCGCTCGATTCGATCGAAGCAGGAACGTCGTCGAGTTGAGGTCTCTCCTCGGTCGCCGTGGCCTTAACGAAGAGGCTTCCTTTCAGCGCGTCCCAATCATCTTCGCCTTCCTTCTCGACTCGCTTGTAACGGCGGTAAAAGTAAACGACCAGCGACACGCCTGTGATGAAAACCAGAACCGCTGCGACAATAACAAACACGGACAGCCGCGGACGTGGCGACTGAAGGAGGTTGAAAAATAGGAGCATCATTACGTTTTTGTTCCCTACTTGAGATTCACAATTCCACTGATGCCGCGATCTCCGGCGCAGGTTGCGCGAGCGCGGCGATCGCCTCGAGTATGATTTCCTCTTCGCCGGCTAACACCGTGCGAAGGTCGATCATCACCCGGTCGCGTTCAGTTCGCGTGATGATCGGAATGGCATGGCCGCGCAATCGTTCCTCTAGTGACGCTGCCGATAATTCTGTGTCTTCGAGCGCGACAAGCGTGGTGGGCAACTGGACCTCGGGCGCCGATCCTCCGCCGATGACCGATGCGCCGTCTTCGAGAGTGACGTTGAATCTCCCGTTTGCTGTGTTCGCAATCGCGTCTCTCAGTTGTACCGCCCGCGCGATGATTTCATCGCGAGTCATTGCGATCGCGTGGATCACCGGGACTTCTGTGAGAGCAGCGCCGCGCTCATACAAACGCAACGTCGCTTCGATCGCGGTATAAGTGATCTTGTCCACCCGAAGCGCTCGCATAAGTGGATTCTTTCGAACGCGCTCGACGGCTTCAAGCGAGCCCGCGATGACGCCAGCTTGCGGGCCACCCAACATCTTATCGCCGCTGAAAGAGACCACCGATATGCCGGCTTCGATCGATTCACGCACAACCGGCTCGTCTTTCACACCGTACGGCGCGAGGTCTATCAGACAGCCGGAGCCGAGATCTTCAAACGAAGGGATGCCTCGACGCCTAGCGAGCTCTGCTATCTCGCGGGCACTCGGCCGCGCGGTGAATCCGATGATTCGATAGTTCGATGGATGCACCCGCAATATCAGGCGGGTGCGTTCATTGATCGCCGCTTCGTAATCGCTGATTCGCGTGCGATTCGTCGTTCCGACTTCGCGAAGCACGGCGCCGCTTTTCGCCATCACATCGGGTATGCGAAAGCTTCCGCCGATCTCGATCAACTCGCCTCGCGATACGATTACCTCGCCGCCTTCCGCAAGCGAGTTCAGCACTAACAGCACAGCCGCGGCGTTGTTGTTGGCTAAGACTGCGGCTTCGCTGCCGGTCAGTCGCGCGAGCAGTTCCTGACAATGCGTTTCGCGCTGGCCGCGCTCGCCGCGACCGAGATCGTATTCAAGATTCGAATAATGAGCGGCGACGTCTGCAACCGCTTGCGTCGCCTCGGTTGAAAGAGGGGCGCGGCCGAGATTCGTGTGAATCACAACTCCAGTGGCATTTACTACTCGCCGAAGCGACGGCCTTGCACGCAAAGCTGCCCGCGACTGGAGTCTCCGCTCTACTTCGTCGATAAACGACTGACTCGATGTTTCAGCCGCCCACTGATCATTGCCCACTTCTTCACGGAGCTCATCCGTGATTTCGCGAAGCAGATCTCGCACTTGCTCGCGGCCGAGCGTCGCGGACAATCCGGCCGACGCGGACCTTTCAAGCAGCCGCTCAATCGACGGCAACGATCTCAGTAACTGTCCGGGCATGTGATTTCCGTTGACACTGGTTGGTGTCTGGCGTAGATTCTAACACAACCCCTACAGGTAATTCCCAAGCCCCGTCAGAGTAGCTCAATGGAACCGAAATCAGACAGTCCAATTGATCAGGACCTCGACCGGCTTGAATATGAGATTCGCCGATTGAAGGTCGAGTATGACATTTATTTCAATGGCGGTACGATGCGGCCGCCCATTGACACCAAGGGCCGCGTCGAGACGTCCATCAAACGCGTTTACGATTATCGTGGGATGTCATTCGGACAGCGATTTCGCTACAACAGTCTGGTGGCGCGTTTCAATGTGATGCGCGAACTGTGGCGGCGCAACACTCAGGAACGCGAAGAGAGCGGCCGTCCGCCCACAGCGGAAGCACACACGGCCTTACGCGAGCACATTGCGGTGATTCGATGCCAGGACCCCAAGCGCGAACCAGAGAAGGTGAGCGAGCTATACGATCACCTGGTTGCAGCCAAACGCGAATGCGGCGAGAGACTGGGTGCGTTAAGCCTCGAGATTTTCACCGAGTTCCTGACATCCCGCGCGGAACACATCAAGGATCACCTCGCTTCCGAGTCCGTCGATTTTGTCGTCGGTGTCGACAATGGCCGAGTAAAGTTCGCGGCTCGTCCGGCAAGATGATCCGCGACAGCGATATTCTAGCGCGGCTCTTCGGTTAGCACAGCCTTTGCAATTTCAACGAGCGTCATGAGGCGCATCTCCAGCCGCTCGAATCGCTCGGCCCCCATCCTCGCGCGATCAAACTCACTCATAGCGTTCCTGATAATCGCGTTCCGTAGCGGGGACCGCGGCAGCGATCTCGACGAAGCTCGCGGCGGCCTTTCTGAACAGCGTCACCGCTCGTTTTGCGTCGCGTTGCCATAGTGCGTCGGCAAGCGCGATATGGATTCGAACGCGATTCTCGGGAAGCGTGAGCGAATCGGTCTCTTGCGTGATCTGATCGACCAGCGCCAGCGCTTTCTTTTCGCGCTCTTCGCGGGCTTTCTTATCCTGGGCATTATCGGCACACACATTGAAATGCGGCCCGGCTACGCCGACGGCGAGCAGAAACGCGAAGACACACCTAACGACATTCTTAGTCATAGTGAATCCTCTCTGTTCTTGATTGGTCATACGGCCGAATAGGCCACGGCTGAACTTTGTATTATTAGACGCGTGGGCTTCGAGGATATTCCGTTAGCCAAATTAAGAACGGCGCAGCGGGGTGAACTTTGCGCATTCAACTTAAGCGGGCGTTCAGAGTACCGGCTTTAGCCGGGTAGTGTTCTCCGCAAAAGGGGATTAAAGTCGGCGCACGTTAACTGATAAACCCGTAAGCTTTGGAAGCGGGCGTTCAGAGTACCGGCTTTAGCCGGGTAGTGTTCCTCGAAAAAGCCGACTAAAGTCGGTACTCTGAACACCCGGCACGGAAGAATTCGGGCTGCTCGCGCGTCAAAGGTGAAACACTTACGCTCAAAGGAGAAGACATGAAGACCCAGCGGATTCTTATCGGCCTTACGGTTATCAATCTCGCGCTGTTGATGTTTCAACTCACAGGGATGCGGCGCGTCGAGGCAGTCACGCCCGCATCAGGTGAGACGGCCAGCCCCGCGCCGGTGCTTCGCGGCAGCTCGCTCGAGATCGTCGACGATCAGGGACGAGTTCGAGCAAGCATCAAGATTCACGCGGGAGATCCAAAGTTCAAGATGCCTGATGGTAAGATCGGGTATCCCGAAACAGTGATGTTTCGATTGATCGATCCCAATGGGCGGCCCGAGATCAAGATTGGAGCGTCAGTGGAAGGCGGCGGCGTCGGAATCATTGGCGAAACCGACATCACACACGCGCTGTTGGAGGCACAGGGCCCCGATGCATTATTGAAGCTGACGAACAAGGCCGGCAAGCAACAACTAATCAAACCATAGCCCTGGATAGCGAACCTTTCTTTGAGGCCAGGCGCTTCTCCACTTCACGCACTCGCCCCGAGTCTCTGTGGCGTGAAGGAAGCACCGTGAAACGAGGCCAGCCTACCTTATCCGCCACGCCCTCAGGCGTGAATGTCCACGCTAAACGAAAGACAGAACTTCCAAACGCCGCCGAGATTGACAAAGCCTCATCTCAGGAATACAACGAGTGCGACTCTCACTGAGTCGGGATCTTGAAATGAAAAAACATTCAAACGATGAAAGAACTAAAGACCGGCGCGCCTTCTTGCAATCCGCGCTCGGCGTCGCTGGTGTCTCCTTCTTAGACTCGCGGTCAGCATCGGCGTTAGAATCAGCCGTGTTTCCGATGGACCAATCGCAACAACATTCGACCGATGGCGCTCACTCGGCAGCAATGATGAGCACTGCAGCCGGCGCGTTCATCGATTCGTTGTCCGCAGATCAGCGAGCGCGGGCAACATTCGCGTTTGAAGATGAGCAACGATTCGACTGGCATTTCATTCCACGCGCGCGCAAAGGAATTCCATTCAAAGACCTCGATTCAGCTCAGCGTCTGTTGGGAAACGCTCTGCTTGGCGCGGGGCTCGGGCAGCGGGGCGTCATTCAAGCCGCCACCATCATGTCTCTCGATGCAGTTCTTCGCGAAATCGAGCAGGGCAAAGGTCCGGTGCGCGATCCCGAGCTTTACTTCCTCAGCGTCTTTGGTGACTCACAGTCGACTAAGCCGTGGGGATGGCGAGCCGAGGGCCATCACGTCGCGCTGAACTTCACGCTGCTTGAAGGCAAAACCATTGCAACAACACCCGCGTTTTTCGGCGCGAACCCGGCTGAAGTCCTGCAAGGTCCACGTAAGGGTTTGCGCGCGCTTGCTCCTGAAGAAGACCTCGCACGGCAGTTGATCAAGTCGCTCGACGACAAACAGCGGGCTCAGGCGGTCGTCAGTCAAAGCGCGCCATCGGATATTCTTTCGACTAATTTGAGAAAGGCCGAACCGCTCAAGCCAGCGGGACTCGCGGCCGCGAGGCTCGGTCAGAAGCAGCAAGAGATTCTGATGACGCTTCTCGCTGAATACGCTTCGAGGCACGCGCCGGACATCGCGCGAGCGAGGTTGGATAGAGTGCGAGCCGCGGGGTTTGGAAACGTCTACTTCGCGTGGGCTGGCGGTCTGGAAAAAGGTCAGCCGCATTACTATCGCACCCAGGGTCCGTCGTTCCTTGTTGAATACGACAACGTTCAGAACAACGCCAATCACATTCACACGGTCTGGCGGGATTTCACTTCGGACTTCGGCGTAGACTTGCTGGCGATGCACTACAAACAAGATCATCGTTGACTGCTCGGTGATCCTCTGAAAGGAAGAACACAATGATAAGCACACAGAGCGTCCTGGTCGCGTTCGCTTTTGCCGTCCTCTCGTTTCAGGGCGGAACTGGTTACAAAGTCCAGACTCGCTATCCGGTTCCGGGAAACGGCGGGTTCGACTACATAATTCTCGACAGCGCCGCGCGCCGGCTCTACGTATCGCACGGCACCCAGGTTGATGTTGTGAATCCCGACGATGGAAAGTTGATAGGAACGATCGCGGACACACCGGGAGTTCACGGCATTGCGATCGCGGCTGAGTTCAAACACGGCTTCACCAGCAACGGCAGTGAAAAGAAAGTCTCGATGTTCAATCCCACGACGCTGAAGCTCATCAAGAAGATCGAAGTCGGCAAGGGACCGGATGGAATCTACTACGACCCCGCGACTAAACGCGTCTTCACCAACAATCACGGGTCTCACGATATTACTGCCATCGACGCCAGGACCGGCGATGTTGTCGGCACAGTCAAACTTGAAGGCGACGGCGAACAGGAAGTGATCGCTGATGGTTTGATCTACGTCAATAGTGAAGACACCAACGAAGTCGTCGTATTCGATCCCAGGACTCTGGAAGTCAAAAAACGATTCCCAATCGGCGTAGCAAAAGTGCCGACCGGTCTCGCGTACGATGCGAAAAACAAACGCCTGTTCATCGGGTGCCGTGACGAGCCCAAAATGGTGGTGATGGACGCAACGTCGGGAAAAGTTATCACCAGTTTCCCGATCGGCAGAGGCGTTGACTACGCCGGTTTTGATCCACAGGCGAAGCTGGTTTTCTTCTCGTGCAGCGAAGGAACCTTAAACATCTTCCACGAGAAATCGGCGGATCAATACGAAGATGCCGGAGCGGTCAAGACTCAACCGAGCGCGAAGACGATGGCGTTTGATCCGAAGACCAAAAAGATCTTCCTTTCGGCCGCTGAGTACACCGAGACTCCGCCTGTGCCTCCAGCGACGCGGCCACAGCGCAGAATCAAGCCCGACTCATTTGTGGTTCTTGTGGTGGGAAAATAAGATCGTGCGGGCTAACGGGATCGGTTAATCATCGGCGACGCTTTCGGCAAATGTCCGCTTGTAGTCCTGATAGAACTGCAATTGATAAAGCCGCCAGTAGAGCCCACGCTCGGCGAGCAAGTCCTGGTGAGTTCCCGTCTCGCGGATCTCGCCTTTGTGCATCACGATGATCTTGTCCACCGATTGAATCGTCGACAATCGGTGCGCAATCACAAGCGAGGTCCGGCCTTCCATCAAACGCTCGACGGCATCGCGAATCAGTATCTCGGTTTCGGTGTCGATTGAACTAGTAGCCTCATCGAGTATCAGCACTCGCGGGTCGAATGCGAGCGCGCGGGCGAAACTGATCAATTGCTTCTGGCCTACTGAAAGCCCCGCGCCTCGCTCGCGAAGCTCCGCCGCGTAGCCTTCGGGCAAGCGCCTAACAAACTGATCCGCGTGCACCTGCCGCGAAGCTTCCTGCAACTGCTCGTCTGTGATCGCCCGGTTGCCGAGCCTTATGTTCGCCGCGATGTCACCGGAAAAGAGAAACACGTCCTGAAGCACGATGCTGAAGTTGGCGCGCAGTTCTTCAAGGTCGAGCTCGCGAATGTTCACGCCGTCGATCAGGATCTGCCCGCGCTGAATGTCATAAAATCTCAGCAGCAAATTCGTGATCGTAGTCTTGCCGGCGCCGGTGTGACCTACGAAGGCGACTCGCTCGCCGGGCGAGACGGTGAACGAAACGTCCTTCAAAATCCAATCGTCATCTTTGTAGGCGAACCACACGTTGCGGAATTCAATCCGGCCAGTCGCGCGACCGATGGGAACTGGTTTGTCAGGAGACGCGATCGTGACCGGTTCGTCGAGCAGTTTGAAGATTCGCTCGGATGAAGCCATCGCCGATTGAAGGATGTTGTATTTTTCGCTGATGTCGGAGATCGGTTCGTAAAACGATCGCGCGAGTTGAATGAACGCCACAAGCGTGCCGATGGTTGCGATGCCCCGAACCACCTGGCCGCCGCCGTACCAGATGATCAGCCCGATGCCGATCGAACCGATGATCTCGACCGCCGGATAAAAAACCGCGTAGTAAAAAATCGTGTCGATGTTCGCCTTGCGATGCGCTTCGTTGATCTCGTCGAACTTGCGCATCTCTTTTTCTTCGCGATTGAACAACTGAACGACGGGCATGCCGGTGATGTGCTCTTGAAGGAACGCGTTGATGCGCGCGATGCGGACTCGAACTGATCTGAAGGACGAACGAGCACCGAGCCGGAACCACGTCGTGAGCGCAACAAGCAGCGGCAAGATTGCAAATGAAACAAGAGCGAGTTGCCAGTTGACCTGAAACATCCAGATCACAATGTAAAAGATCATTGCCAAGTCGCCGAAGATCGCGATGACTCCAGCGGTGAACATCTCGTTTAGCGCATCGACGTCGGTGGTTAGCCGCGTCATCAACCTTCCAACGGGATTGTGATCGTAGAACTGGACCGAAAGCCTCTGCAGGTGCGCAAAGATCTGCTTGCGCAGGTCGTACATAATGTACTGACCCATCGCCTGCATCACGATGGCTTGGGTGTACTGGACGGCGAACGCGGCGATATTAGCGATGAGGAAAACGATTGAGATGAAGACAATGCCTTGATACGGGCTCCCGCCGAAGCCAAATCGTTCAGCGAGATGTTTGAGGAACAATGCGAAGCCGGTGACGGGCTTTGATGGATCGGGGGCGAGGAAAAGATCTATCGCGGCTTTGGTGAGCGGTGCCCCGGCCAGCACGAGCGGCGCGCTCCCCATGGTCAACACAAGCGCCGTGAGCGCGTGCCACTTGTACGGCCACAGATACGTGAGCAGCCGCCGCATCAGCCGCGCGTCGTATGCTTTGCCGAGGATCTCTTCTTCGTGATGATCTGCCATAGGTAATAGGGTACAGGTGCCAGGTTATAGGTTACGGATTCTCGCGTAACCGTGCCCGTAATACAGTAATCATCTTGCTAACCTCTGTGAGTAACGCAAAGGTCGCCGTCGCGTCTTGTTCGCTCACATAACCCAAACGAACCGCCAACATCAAGAACGTTTCCGTTTCCATTAATGAGCCTTTTGCGATGGACAAGAACTGAGCATAATCTTTCCTTGTTGCGCGTGAAGTGTCCTTCGGCGATGTTCGCCGGCACCGATGCAGCGGCACGGGTCACCTGTGCTGTGAGTCGATAGGTCTCCGTTGGTGGGAAGAATGACGATAATCGATAGACCTGAACCGTAAGCTCCATGGCCTTTTGCCAGACTACATAAGTCGCGATGCGAGTCGATCTTGTCATCGTGCTTTCCCTATCATCTGTCCCCTGTCACCTGTAACCTTTCTCAGCTCGCAGCCAATTCTTCTTCGAGCAATTGCTTCTCGTACAGCTCGGAATAGATTCCGCCGCGCGCGATCAACGATTCGTGAGTGCCACGCTCGGCAATGCGGCCGTCTTCGAGCACCACGATCAAGTCCGCATCCTTTACCGTTGAGACTCGATGCGAGACGATCAGGCTCGTGCGGCCGATCATGATTCGGCGAAGGTGGCCGAGTATTCTCTCCTCGGTGTAGGTGTCCACCGAAGACAACGCATCATCGAGAATCAGGATTCGCGGGCGCCGGATCAACGCGCGGGCGATCGCCGTTCGCTGCTTCTGCCCGCCCGACAAGGTGATCCCGCGCTCGCCGACGAGCGTCTCGAAGCCACTTGGAAACTCCAGAATATCTTCCGCGATTCCGGCTTCGGTTGCTGCCTGCTCGATTTCATCCGGCGTCGCGTGATCCACTCCGAACGCGATGTTCCCGGCTACGGTTTCGCTGAACAGAAATGTCTCCTGAGGAACGTAACCGATCGAGCTGCGAATGACGCCAAGCGGGATCTCGCGAATCGGCCGCCCATCGATCAACACTTGTCCCGGCGAGGCATCGAGCAGCCGCGAGATCAAATTCATCAGCGTCGACTTGCCTGACCCAACCGCTCCAACAAACGCGACGGTCTGGCCGGGCTCAATGTGCAGGTTGATACCCTTGAGCGCCGGCTCGCTCGCCCCGTCGTACGTGAAAGTCAGATCGCGAAACTCGATCTCTCCGTCGATGCCCGCGATGTCCCGCGTGTCATCCGTATCTCGGATCGATGGATTGATCGACATGATGGCGTTCATTCTGCCCATCGAAGCCATCCCGCGCTGGAAGATATTTATCACCCAGCCGAGCGCGATCATCGGCCACACCAGATATCCCAGATAAAGAGTGAATTGGACGAACTGGCCGATGCTGATCGAGCCGCCGATCACCAGGCCCCCGCCGTACCACAGCACCGCGATGAAACCGAGCCCGATGAAGAACTGAAGGATCGGATGAAAGATTCCAGACAAGCGAATAAGCTTCAGATTGCGATTCACGAACTCGCGGTTCACGCTTTTGAAACTCTCGATTTCAGCGCGCTCCTGAGTGTAAGCGCGGATCACGCGAACGCCGGCCAGCGATTCCTGGGCGCGGTTCGAAACCGTGCCGAAGTACTCCTGAACTTTTTCAAACCTATCGTGGATGCGTTTTGAAAAGTAATTCGTCGCGGTCGCAACAAGAGGCATCGACAGAAACGCCAGCAGCGTGAGCTTCCAGCTTATCGCGGCCATCAGCGGGACTATCAACGCCATCGCAAACACGGTGTTCATCGAGTACATCAACGCCGGCCCGACGATCATTCTCACCGCCGAAAGATCGTTGGTCGCCCGCGCCATCAAGTCTCCGGTGCGATGCGTTTGATAAAACTCGAACGGCAGCTTCTGCAGGTGTTCGTAGAAGTCGTTGCGCAGATCGTATTCGATATCGCGCGACATGTTTATGAGCAGGCGTCGCTGGGTGAAAAGAAAAATGCCCTGCCCGAACGCAATTGCAATGAGGAGTCCCGCATACTCGAAAAGCTTCGAGTGAGTCACCGAGGCCGCCAGATCATCCACCGCGTGACGAAGTACAAGCGGCGCAGTCATCCTGACGAGGTTCGTCATAAAAACGCAGGCCACGCCGAAGATCAGAATACGCTTGTACGGCTCGAAGTAGCTTAAGAGTTTGCGAAACGGCGTCATAACAGTTTGTATAAATGATTGGCGGGCCCGAGTAGCACCCGCCAAAGCGTATTGTAGCGAGCTTATCGCGAGCCTGAAAGCGTCGAGCCCGGGTGTGGGGCCCGGGTGTTCAGAGTACCGGCTTTAGCCGGGTAGTGTTCCTGGACTCAAGCAAAAGCGGAAAAAGCCCGGCGACAGTCAATATTCTGATCATCCGGTATTACTACCCGGCTAAAGCCGGTACTCTGAACACCCGGTACTCTGAACACTCCCTAATTCTCATCGAGGCGCATGTAGGTAAGCAGTCCTTTGGCAGCGAGCCGGCCCCGCGAATCAATCACATCGCAATCGGCGACGACGATTCGGCGGCCGTCCCTAATCAGCTTCGCGTCCGCAACTATCCGGCCTTCGCGAATCGCACTGAGATAATTCACTTTCATCTCGATCGTTGTAAATCGAGCGCCCGGTTCCGAAGCGCCCACTATTGCGAATGCGACCGCGGTGTCGATCAGCGTCGCGATAGCGCCGCCGTGCATTATGCCGGCAAGCTGAAGATGACGTTGCTCGACGTTGAGACTCAATCGCGCGCGGCCCGGCTCAACCGAATCGAGCTCGATGCCAAGCGATTTTGGAAAGTGATTGGTCTCGAATTTTTCACGGATACGTTGAAATGCTTCGGGAGTGATTTCCATTCGTTATCTTTCTTTCGGTTTAGTCTTTCTTGTTGCCGCTGACATCTTTGATTTCGCGCGGACTGCTTTGAGTTTCGCCCGGGTTGCCCGCTGTCTGGGCGACCACTGATATACGCTCAGATCACAGTGCCCGCGAGCATCGAACACTACGCCCTCGGCTTCGAGCAGCAGTTGTTGGACGCCGGGCTGGGTCAGGATCACCCGGCCGGTTGATATTCCGCCCTGTGAATTGATAACTCGATGCCAGGGGATATTGCGCGCGTCTTTAGGTGTCGCGTGCATCGCCCAGCCGACAAGCCTTGGGCTGTAGCGTTCTTCGAGGATTCGCGCGATCTGGCCGTAGGTCATCACGCGACCGCGCGGGATTCGCATGACGAGGCGATAGATCTTCTCGAATACCTTATCGAAATCGGGATTGCTGGCAGACGCGGAGACGGGGCGACGCGGAGAGGGAGCGACAGGGCGAATCGAATCGCCCCGTCGCCCCGTCTCCCCGTCTCCCCGTCGCTGTTTCTTCACTCGCCCCCTCGCCGCGTCTCCGCGTCGCTTTTTCGTAACGGGTTTACTCATGTAGATTCGGCGCTTCGACGTCAGCGAGCCGGTAATAAGTGAACAACTGACCTCGGTGATGAATCTCGTGTTCAGTGATAAACCACAGAAGCGCGATCCGCCTCAGGTGTCTGCCGTGAAATTCGACCTCTTCGTTGCACTGTTCAGTGGTCAGGTTAATCACTTCGGCTGAAAGCTCATCGTGCTGGCGATCGAACAGATCGGCGATTTCGTTTGCGCTCTTGTCCGAAAAATCGAAGCGAATCTTTTGAGTCGAGCCCGCGAGCGCAGATCGAGCCAACACTAACTCAGCCTGCGGGATGTGCCCGACGAGCTCGCGCATCGTGAACATCCCGTCTTTGGGGCGCCATTCGAGCAAGCTATCGGGCGCGGCTCGCAACACCCGCGAAGTGTCCCCGTGTATTCGGTTCCAATTCTTGACGAACCGTTCAGCGTCAGCACTGGTCATTATCTTATCTCCTCCGGAAGTCTAAAAAGCCGAGTCGCAATTATCCGGTTAAGCAACCACGCCTGCAACCGCAAGCACAACCATTCTGCGTCACGTGACAAAGGATGTGCGTGACAAGCTCAGTCACTGACGCCGTATTGTCACCGCAGTGATGCCAATCCGTGCGAGGCGTCCCGAGTGCGCGCGCCCGGTTTCGAAGTGATGTACCATGCAGACCCGGCTTTGGGGCATCGGTCAGGTTGCCATATGACACAAACTGTAAGAATCGCTGGCCGAAATTTGTCACTTTTCGATGTCTTACAATGATAAAAACTAAAAGTGGTTTCTTAGGCCTGACGAGCTAATCGAAAAACGTAAAGGGACCTTCGTTCAAAGTTGAGTCAACTGGGGACTGACTGGCACAACCATTGCAAAATCAGCGGATGGTTCTAGCAGTTCGACAGTTGGATTTAGGAAACCTCTTCTGCTCAGAGCAATAACTGCGAGATGCAGAACTAATGCTGAGAATGGAAGGGAGGATGGGGGCCCTGCCTTCCGTTCAAAGCAACGTCGGAGAGGCGAGCAGCAGCTCTGACAGCATCAAAGCTGTAAAGCAACACTGAGAGAAGCGACAGACAGTAAGAAAACGTTCAAACGTCGAGGCACAAGGGGGCGTGGCTCAACGTTAGAACAGATATGGCCGCCGATGACGAGAGTTATCGGCGGCCTAGATTTTTTGGCACACGTCTCACGCATGGTCCAGGCGAGATCGTCCCGCTAGGCTTGGTTACTTCTCTTTATCAATCTTCTCGTCCGGCTCTTCCACTTTCTTGCGAAGCGTGTCGGTTCGCGCGCGGAGCTTCGACGCATGCTCGCTCAACTCCGCGATGCGCTGCTGAGCGGCCGATTGCTGAGCGCGATTATCCTCCAGCGCGCGCTGAAGCTCGGCTCGTATCGCAGTCTCGGCTTCATCTCGCCGCAAGCCTCCGCGAAGCGCAACTTCGCGTTGGATGTTGCGCATTCGAGCCTGGATCTCCAGATCGCGCGCATCGAGCTGCGCCTTGTGGTCGTTGGCGTCCTGGAGTTTATCCTCCAGTTTTGTCAGACGCTCTTCGTTGATCAATAGCTCGAGCATCGCGGAGCTGCGCGCGTTCTCCTGCCGAAGTTTGCCGACCTCGTCGGTCAGCAGATTTATCTGGGCTGACAAGTTGCTGACCGCGCGGCGCAGCAGGTCATCCTGCTCTTGCGGTTGTGGTATGGCATCGGATTTATCGCTCGCATCCGCGGCAGGTTTTTGAACCGGCTTCACCTGACGTGAGCGCTCCTGTTTGACTTGCTCCTGAGCAACACACCAAACAGACAGCACAGTCATTGAGAGGAATACCATCATCAGTGCTTTTGTTGTTGGGCTTTTCATTCTTACTCCATTCGGGCGGCCACTTCATTCAAGGCGTTGAACTAAAGCTTAGTTCCAAAATCTCCCGGCGGCAACGAGTGCAAAATCTAAAACCCTTCCCAGCCTTGACAGCGCTCGGCCGCAGGTAATAGAAAGACACGGCTTTCAATGAAATACCGGCTCTAAAACAAATCCAAGCAAAACAGGGGAGAAGACATGGCACGTGGTTGGAGAAAAGTGACGGGAACCATAGTGCTCGTATTGATTGCTCTTATCCTGATTGGGATCACCTTCACAATAGGGTGGCGGCCGTTCATTGGTCCGAGAACTCGCGCGCTGACCGACCGCACATTCGAGGCGACACCGGCCAGGCTGGAGCGAGGCCGCTACATCGTCAACGCGGTTTACGGATGCGTGGCGTGTCATTCCGAACGCGACGAGAGCGTGCCGGGGATGCCGGCGAGGCTTGATAAGCTTGGCGCGGGAACCGTATTTGGCGAAGGCTCGGATCTACCGGGCAAACTAATCTGCTCGAATCTCACGCCCGATAAGGAAACCGGAGCCGGCAACTGGACCGACGATATGCTCGCGCGGGCGATTCGCGAGGGCATAGGTCACGATGGCCGCACGCTCTTTCCGCTTATGCCTTATCAGAATTATCGAGAGATGCCCGACGAGGACCTCGCGTCGGTGATCGCTTACATGCGCACGCTCGCGCCCGTTCGAAATCCGCTTCCACAGACTGAGATCATCTTTCCCGTGAAGTACCTGATCCGCAACGTGCCGCAGCCCATCACTCAGCCGGTTCCCCAGCCGGATATTTCCGATCCGGTAAAGCGCGGAGCGTTTCTGGTTCGCATGGCAAGCTGCGCCGATTGCCACACTCCCCAGGAGAGGGGCCAGGTCAAACCTGGATTCGAGTTTGCCGGCGGACTTCTGTTCGATACGCCGGAGGGCAAAGTGATGGCAGCGAACATTACTCCCGATGCGTCGGCCATTTCCTACTACGACGAGAATCTGTTCGTTGAAGCGATTCGAACCGGCAAGGTAAAAGCTCGCTCGCTGAGTCCGGCGATGCCGTGGGTTTTCTACCGCAACATGACTGACGAAGACTTGAAGGCGATCTTCGCTTACTTGAAGACCCTCACACCAGTGAAGCACACGGTCGATAACACCGAGCAGCCGACTCAGTGCAAGCTCTGTGGTCAGAAGCACGGGGGAGGCGATCGAAACTGAGAGCGGGTATCAACTGCCGGGGCTCTTGCGCTGAAGCATCTCAGTCGCGTGTTGGGTTACGCGTTCAGCGAGTTCACCGGAGCCGCGGCCTGCGTCAACCGTCACAACCCGCGTTTCCGCCGTACCGGCCGGGCTCCAACGCTCGACGAAGCGCCCGGAAGCGAAGCCGGCGAACACATCGACGCACGGCACTCCGAGCGCCGCCGCGATGTGCTGCCCAGCCGAGTCGTATCCGATGTACAAATCGCTTTTCGAAATGAGTGCGGCGAGTAGTCCGATCCGGCCATTCCATGTCAAAAGGTCGGCATCAATACTCTCGGGCAGGCTTGTAAGGCACTGCTCATCCATCTCAACGACTCTCACACCTCTTCCGTCTCGTTCGATACGCGAAGCCGCTGAAACGATCCTGCCGGCGCGAGCAATTTCCTCGCTTGATGCGCCCTTATCAAGGATCACAATCGCGCCGTGTTGGATCATCGAAAACACCAGCGATTGCTCGAACTCATTGCCGAGACATTTGGCTGAGTTTTCGCCGACTCCGAAATTCATCGTCACGATCGGTTGCGAATTGTGGCGGCCGAACCGGCTCGTTAGATTGCTCGCGGCTTCAGCATCCGCGGGCCTCAAACTAACAAATGGATAGGTTCTGACATTCTGGTCAAACACACGATCGAGCCACAGCGATGTAAGCTCGCCGAGCGATTGTGAACCGCGGCCCCCGGATTCGCGACTCGGGAAAAACAGATAATCCGAATGCGAGTTCGCGTTGCTGGCGCCCAACAGCGGAACCAGCCCGAGCTGCGTGAGTCTCGTATCCGGATCGAATATCAAGAACTCGCCGGTTTTCAAATCCGCGGTCGCCTCGCGAACACTTGCGAGGAGATCGATCCACGCGAGCAGCCGTTCGATCATCGTTCCGGAACGCGCGTAGTTGACCTCTCTGAAGCTAAGCTCCGCGTCGCCCCCGAACAGATCCTTCAACTTTGCGCCGCCGATCACAGTCTGAGGGACCGGAAGACAATCTTTGAGGCGATTGATTATCACGCTGGTGACCGCTACGTCGGCGCCGAGCGTCACTCGTGAGAGCACAATCACGCGGCGAAGCTTCTTCGCCCAGTCTCGCCAGCCAGACAAAGGAGTCGTTCCCCGCAGCTTTTCCGCTCGCGCGATCAAGTCCTCTTCGCTGTTAAGGTCAAACGCATTCAGTTCGCTATCGAGCGCGCGAGCGCGAGGATCGGCGCGGCAAATCTGAATCATTTGCGCGAACAGGCGATTGTAAAGCGTAACATCAGCGGGCTCGAATGAGTCGGCGAGCGGCTCGACAAGCCCGGCAAAATAGGCTCTGGTGGCCGATTCCGCGACATCCGCGTTGTCCGAGACCGTCATCCCCGCGAGTCGAGCGATGCGTTCGCGCGAATAGTTGCCGTTGATGCGATAGTCGCGCAGGAATTCCGCGGCAAGTTGTGTTGGAAGGTTCTCCATGAGAACGATGCGTGTGTCCAGGCCACTCGCACAGGAGGCTGATTATCGCAACGCGCGTAGAATGTAACAAGAGGTCCGGATCGGCGACGGATGAGACGAGAAAATCGCGCGAGTCGGATAACGAAAACACCCGCTGATCTGAGGCAGAGCGAGAGATCCAAGAAGAGATCGAAGTCGCCGGGTTTGTAACCGCCGCTATTTCACTTGCGGCTGACTCGAGGCGAAGCTGCCTTCGAGGACTATCAATCCGCGCTCATCGACAAGTTCTATGTGTCTGATGTTTGTCACCGGTCTCAGCGACGGCGGAAGCAACTGGCCGCTCGAACCGTCGCTGGTCAGAATCACTCTGGCGAATCCTGAGCGCGCGATGACGCTGCCGATGTTCGCGCCGTTCACAAACAACCGATAGCTCACTCCTGAACCCAGCCCTTCCGCCGACACGCTGAGTTGTTCGTGCCGCGTCCCGTCGGCGAGCGCTTCGATTCTGATCGCCGAGTTCCCCGACGCTTGAGGCAAGGCTCCCGTGGACGCGAGATGCAATTCTCTTTCAAGGAAGCCACCGATGGGCGCGGCTTTGTCGGCGCTGAAGTCACCCTGAAGCGCTACCCGGCCGAGTGTGTCACGCAATTCAATATGACGGATCTTACTTACAGGATTGATAGCCGGAGGAAGCGGCGGTTGTCCGGAATCTGAACCGAACAGGAAGCTGAGTGTCCCAAGGCTCGCGGCTGCATCCGATGTTACTTGGACGCCGTCCGCTATCAGCCGATATGAAGTCCGCGCGCTTAAGCCCTGAGCTTGAAGCGAGAACTCCTGTCTCGTTCCCTTGATTGTGACGCTCGCCCGTCCAATCGCCGAGACGCCCACGGGCCCGCGCGTGAGTTCGATTTGCGAATGATCATCCGCTGGCGTTCTGACGAGGATGCTCGCGTTCAGGCTCTTCAACGCGGCAAGCGGGTCGATACTCCCGCTGCCCAATTTGCCCGCGAGTCCCGGATTCATATCGTCGATGCTGGCGGCAGTGTCCTCGATGATCTTGCGAACGTCGGTCTGCGCCGGGTCGGCGGCGATCAAAAGCGCCGCTTCGGCGGCGGCGAGCGGCGCGGCGAACGAAGTCCCGCTCCACCTCGCGTATTCGCCTTCGGGAATGCCGGGGAACGCGCTGACAAGCCTGACGCCAGGCGCGCACACATCGACGTGAGCGCCGAAGTTTGAGAACGAAGCCTTGTGACCCGACAAGTCGATTGCCGCAACCGCGATCACTTCCGTGAGGGTCGATGGGAATTGAGGATTGATATCGGAGCCGTCGTTTCCCACCGCCGCAACGAGAGTGATTCCGCGTTTGCGAGCATCGAGTATCGCTTCCTGTAACAAGGGCGAGGACTCGGGTGCTCCGAGACTCAAGTTGATTACATCGGCGCCGTGATCGGCCGCGTACTTCACTGCCGCCGCGACCGTGAACGCGTCGCTAACGCCGCTCGGCGGAAATGCGCGAAGCGGCATGATCCGACACTCGGGGGCGAGCATCGCTACGAGTCCCGCTATAAACGTCCCGTGACCCGCGACCGTCGTATCGGGGTCATCGGCCCGCTCACTCGTATCGTTGTTGTTGTCCGCGAAGTTCCAACCATCGATGTCGTCCACCAGTCCGTCGCCGTCGTTGTCGAGGCCGTCCGGTTCCTCCAGCCGATTCCTCCATAGGTGCGACGCGAGCGCCGGATGCGCGCGATCGACTCCAGTGTCGATGATTGCGACGACCGTTCCCGCGCCACGGGATCGCAACCCCACGTCTTCGAGGTTGATAAAGTCGAACAGCCGCAGTTGCGACTGGAATTCCGCGATCGACAACCCCGGCGCGGCGAAGCCCTCGGGAAAACTGGCGGTCGCTCTCGCAAACAAACTCGGACTTGTGACCAGCGGGTTGAGCGACGCGCTGAGCACGTCCGAATCCTTCGCGAGCCGCTTGCGCCACTTGTTTTCTTTCTTACTTTTTGGCACAGCGAGCCGATAGAAGTTGGTCCCGTAGATTTGACTTATGGCCGATGTTTGATAGCGAGCATTGACGGCATCGATAGATGCGCCGGGTTGAAGCTCGACAACAACTTCGCCTTTGCGAATATCATCGGGACCATCGGCACGCGTGATCGCCGGGAGCGGAAGCATCGCCAACGCAGCCAGCAGTCCGGCAAGAAGAATCACCGGGAAGAATTTATTGAGTCTCATAGAACGACCTCATCGTTCCGGCTGTTACTGGTCGAGGGCATTTCAGTTCGGGTTTCCCATCAGGATGAACGGCGCCCAGTAATACGGGTGACCGTATTCATCTTTGACCGCAAGCTGCGCGGTTCTGATCGCTGCGCGCTTCGAAGCGCCCGTGCTGATCTCTGCGTACATCCGCTTCATCAGTTTCGCGGTCGATTCGTCGCTCGTGGCCCACAGGCTGGCGACCAGCGACGGCGCGCCCGCGTGCATGAATCCGCGCATCAGTCCGTGAAGCTCGTCTCCGGGAAAAACTTTGTTCACGCCGGTGTGACAGGCGGAAAGCGTAACCATCTCGGCGTTGAGCTTCAGATCGAGCAAGCTGTAAAAATTCAAGTTTGAATCCGCGAGTTTTAAGAATGAAAACATCGGATTGTCGCGTCTGAAATAACCGTGCGACGCAAGGTGCAGATAGCGGGCCGAGGGCGCGGCTCGAAGCAGGTTGCCGTGCGTAGCCTGATTCCCGGTCAGCTTCACGGCGTTCGGGAAAAGCGACCCGATGGCGGAAATCTCATTCGCAACCTCGGGCGTGTCGTGGCCTCCAAAACCGAGCGCGACAACCTTGTCAGTTCTCTTTGGCCGATGCGATTGTGCGTTCATCTCTCGGCAAAGCATCAGCACCGTCGCGCTGGGCGCATAAGAAATCTCGAACTGATCAACCAGGTAGCCGCTTCGATTCAGCAAGCTGTGAAACGGCACATAGTGAAGCGCCCCGTGAGGAATCACTATCAGCCTATGATGACGCAAGCGTCCTTCGATGCCTGAGAACAGATCGCGATACAGCAAGCCAAGGTATTGATTGGCCGCCTGGTTTAGCTGTTCAAAGAAACCGTCAACGTAGGCGGCGCCGTAGTTGAACTTTTCGATTTGAAATCGCAACGCCGCCAGCGTTCTTTCCATGTCGCGCTTTGATGCGAGCCCGCGCACGACGTCGATGCAGTCACGGGTGACCACAAACGCCGAGATCTCGTCGCCGGCCGTGAAATACTCGATTGCCGTTTCGTCCGATTCGAGTGACTCCTGAAGAGCGGCGGCCGTGGCCGTCAATTGATGCACATCGTCAAGACTCGCGCCTTGCGGCTCGATTCGCTGAAAGAGGGTCGCGATCTGGCGCTCGCATCGCGCGATCTCGCGATTGTAACGATCGGCGAAGACCGGGCGGCGCTGACCTCCCTTTTCGTCTTCGAGGTTTGCGTGCGAGCTGTACCAGTTCAGCTCCTCGATCAGCTTCGCGAGCTTCTCGCGAGCACTTTCCTTGTTGCTCGGTTTTGAATTGCTGCGCGAACTGGATTCTCTTATGTAACGCGCAAGGAGATCCGCGAGCCCTCGCGATTTCGCAGACTCAACCAATCTGAATGCTTCGTCGATCGAGCCGGCGTTTGCTTCATCAAGACACGCGCGAATTGCGTCCTCGTATACTTCGAGTTTGTCGCCGAGAAACGTTGCTTTGAAATCGTCGGCGGCTATTCCCCCTCGCATCTGTTCGACGATATCGACAGCGCGGCGAAAGCTTTCACAAGCGCGGCGTGAGTGCCCGAGTGCGCGTTCAGTTTTTCCAATCAGGTGATGAGCCATGTAGGCGACCGTGGGCGCGAATTTGTTTTCAATCTCGTGCAAGGCCGCTAAGGCGAATCGCCGGGCTTTCGCGGTCTCGCCCGCTTCATAAGCCGCGCGAGCCGCAAGCACTCGAGCGTGCGCGGCTCGTGAAGCCAGCTTGCGGCGCGCGAATACCTGAAGCGCTTGTTGCGCGCGGGTCGAGGCTTCGCCCGCGTCTCCCTCTTTAAGCGCGAGCTCCGCCAGATAAGAGTCAACGGTCGCCGCGAAAGTCGTATTTCTGCTTTTGGCGAAAACCTCACGAGCTGCGGCCAACTCACCACGGGCCTGATCGATCTTTCCGAGACTCATCGATGCAAGCGCGGCGATCATCCGCGCTTTGGCCGACTCGTAAGGCATTTCGAGATCCGTGAATTCGCGATGAGCGATTGATGCATTCTCGAGCGCATCGTCAAACGCTCCGAGCGCCAAAAGTATCTCGGCAATTTCGATGTCGCACCACGCGACAAGTCGAAGGCTCCCGAGCGCGGCGAGTCGCTCTCGCGTTTCGTGATAACCCTTGAGCCCCGCGTTGTAACGCCCGCACTGAAACTCCAGATACGCCATGTGATATCGAGCGTGCGCGGCGAGCACGAATTGACGGGCGCGATCGAACGTGCGAGCGATGACTGCAAGGAGATCCATTGCATCATCGGGACGATCAAGCTCAGCAAAAACATTCGCGCGATTCAGATCGATCAACGCTCGCATCTTCGAGTCACCGGCTTCGGTCAACGCGAGTCGAGCTCGATCGTAATGCGCCAGCGCCTCCGGATAACGATCGAGCATTTGATATGTGTTGCCTACGTTGGTCTCGAGCTGCGCGAGTTGCACCGGGTTCGATCGCACAAACACGCGCCGGGCGCCCCGCGCAACTCTGAGCGCCTCGGCGTAGCGGCCAATGTGCGTGAGCGCGTCGACTTGCTGCTTCTGAACATCGGCGGCTTCGGACTTCAGCTTGAACGATTGCATCACGCGCGCGGCCTGATCATACAGACTATTCGCTTCGCGGTGTTTGCCCAGCAGGTGCAACAAACGCGCGCGGCTCGATTTCGCAAACGCTTCGCAGAGCGATTCACCAGTGAGAGCCGCGAGCTCTTCGATGCGTTCAACAAGACGGGACGCGGCGTTGAGATCGCTGTTAACGAGACCATCAACCTTGTGTTTCAACGCGGCGAAAGTGCGCCAGTTTACACTTCGGCCGCGAGCGCGAAAGTAAGCATTTGCGCTTGAGGCTTTCATCAGGTTGGTGGCCACTTTACTACTCACAATATCGCTCGCACTCTAAATACCACGAAGGCCTTGCATGGGCACAGACTTTAATCTGTAAGGCAAGCCCCCGAAGGGCGACAGAACGAGCCGAAAAACCGTGTTGCGCCGCCACGTCTCCCCTTCGCCGCGCCGCATCACTTCTGTCGCCCTTCCGAGGCTTGCCCCGTCGCTACGCGATCGGCAGCCCGATAATCGTTATGCTCACATCGCGAGCTTCAATCTTCAGATCGTAGTTTCCGCAGTCGATGGCTGTGACGCGAAACTCGCCGCGGTCGTTAGTCACAGTGGAGAGAGCCGGGCTTCCTTTGCGCACCAGGTTAAGAGTCAGTCCCGCGACCGAGTCAAACATCAACTCACCTCGACGCAGGATCTGCCCGCTCAGATCCGCCCGCGCCTGATCCAGAGACGCGACCTGCAGATCGATGCTGTAGGGTTCTGCTTCGTACATCAACTGCCGGTCCTCGACTCCGATCGAGCGCGACATCGCAAGCCCCGGCCGCCGAAGACTGTCAAACACAAGCGAGGCGATTACGCGGCCCACGCGGCTCGCAAGACTTCGCGCCCCGGGTTGCGCGTCGAAGGTTCGCAGCGCGCGTTTCAAGGCCCAGGGCGGAGGTTCGACCGAGTCGTCGCTCGCAGCCACGAGCTTGACTCGGCCGTACCACGCCACGTCCTCGCCACACTGAATGCAACCCAGTGCGACGTGACGCTCGACGGCGGCGGCCCGCGCGGGCGCAAGCCGCCCGTCGAGAAGATCCACGAGTTGTTCAAATGCGGGGCAGTGCATTGCAATCACCCTTCAGATCGAGATCATTGCTACCTTGCGCGGGCCGCGATTGATTTCGCGAGCAGGGTTTCACGGCAGAAAACGGCCGCGAGTTTCATCCCTTCGCGCAGGTCCGGCAAGCGCGCGGGGCTGCCGTTGATGGTGATCTCCGTTCGATCAACCACATTGAGCGTCAATCGTTCGGCCGAAGCATCAGCCGGATTGATAGTGACCGTGCTTGCGTGAAGATCGACATTCGCAATCGCGCCTTTGACTCGAAGCTCGGTGCACGGGTCATCCTCAAGGGCCCGGGCTTCGATAAACGCCGCCTCAAACGACGTGATGTCGAAAACGGCCCTCGCCGGCATGCCCGCGCGCAAACGATCGAGCGTAGCGGGTTCGCCGCCGATGGTAATGACGGTCGCATGCGTAACGTGCAACTCGACGGCGGGTCCGGCAACCAGCGGCGTTATGACGACGAGAGCCGCGGCCGTGTCTACCTCTCTGATGTGACCCGTGACTTCGCCAAGCGACTCGGCGGCAATGCGCACCGCATCGAGCGTGGCTTCGACGTACGCGGCCACGACTTTGTATCCGCGTTTCAGATCATCGAGCGTTGCCGGACGTCCATTGAGCGAGATGGGAACGGCCGGCCCGACCGTTAGTGTTATCGCCGGTTCTGTGCTTGAACGGGCGATCGTAAGCGAGTGCGGTCCAACGTCTCGAACAATGCCTCGGACTTCGGCAAACGATTCGGCGATGATCCGCACGGCTTCAAGCGTGTGCTGATGATAAGAAGCGCCCGCCGAATATCCACGCTTCAGGTCGTCGAGCGTTGCCGGTCGGCCGTCGAGGGTGATTTCCGTATTCGGACTCACGTGCAACGTGACTTCGGGCGGCGTTGCGTCGCTCGGAGTTGCCAGTTCGCGAATCGGCAGTATCGTGATCGTGCTCGCGCCTGTATCGACGGCCGATATCACCCCTTCGACTCGGGCAAGCGTTTCAACCTCTTCGCCTCTTGCCGTGATCTCGGCTGCAAGAAGCGACGCCGGATCATACAGCGCCGAAGCGCGATCGCCTGGCTGCAGATCTTCGAGGCGCGCGGGCTCTCCGTTGCGCTCGATGCGGGTTGTTTCATTTGTTTTGAGGACGACGGTGTCATCGGTTCGCGTACGAATAGCGACGGTGCCTGCTGCGAGATCGACGGCTCGGATTACGCCTCGCGCGCGGGCGGTGGCATCGGCCCTGGCCTGGAAGATGGAACTGTGGGGAGAAAGGAGCAGTGCAGAAACAAACAAAGTTGCAAATAGCTTTCGCATTGTTGACTCCTTTCTGGATGTAGTGCCTCGCCCGGCGAGTAGCCAGGCAATTCGGATAATGGAACGGCGAGCAGCGGGAAAAGTACATGCGCAGGACGGAAAGTTTGGTGTGGGTTGTCGGTTGTACCCGGACAGGTGATCGAGTTTAGAGAAGCCTCAAATCTTCCCAGTCAATAGCCGCTTAAGCTTCTGCAGGCAGCGGGCGCGCGTCGGGCCTACCGAGTTCACCGGGACCTTGATCTCGCGAGCGATGTCGACATAGCTCGGTTCTTCTGTCGAATAAAACAACAGTGAGATCAAGGTGCGGCAGCGTTCCGACAAGGCCTCGATGGCATCGCGCACTGCTTGTTGGCGCTCGAAGGCGATGCGTTGCTGATCGGCCAGTGGTTCTTCGGAGGCGAGACGGCTGGCGACGTCGCGCTCGTATTCTTCACCGTAGACTTTCGGGCCGGTCTCGCGGCGGCGCTTCTCGACGACGCGCCAGCATTCGCGAGTTGTTGTAGTCATCAACCACGAGCTGATCTTTTCCTGTTTGCGCAGCGTGGAAAGTTTTTGGAGCAGCCTCACGCAGACGGATTGAAAAATGTCCGCGGCATCAACATGCGAGAAGCCGGAGCGGATGGGAATAGAATAGATCAAGCGCTGATATCGTAGAATCAGTGTCTCCCAAGCCTGTGAATCTCCGTCAATGCAAGCTCTGACAAGGGAGAGGTCATCGGCAAGCTTCAAGTCAGGGATTCTCTCGGGATCAGTTTGATCGGTCATATTACGCCACGACCCAATCGCGGTGGCTAATGTCGATGAAACAAAGGACCTTGGCCAACGTGGTTCTGCATGCTAGCAGATTCGTAAAGCGCCCGAGAAGCGACTTAAATAACCACCCTCGATCTGAACCCTCATGAACAATAAAAGGACGATGAGGGGTTGGTTCTACTCTGCCGCTCACGAAACTGTTCCCCACGGGATATCCAGAAAGACATGCTCGGGCGAGATGTCACCAGCCTGACTCAGAATCAAGCTATCAGCGTGTTCTGTTGTATTATCCCGGCGATAAGTGATTTCCAGCCGGTATCGGCCAGGCGGCAATGGCGGAGTGGTTGAAGAGCCAGTGGGCACGGGCATCATGAAGAATCCGGTTCCGTCGGCTCTTCGAACAACCTGCATCGTTTGGGGGCCCACGTCAGCATAATCAGTATTGGGAATGAATTCCCGGACGTGACCTTCCGATCCATCAGGCATTACTAGCCGCAAGATCACGCCTGCTGCTTGAAGTCGAAGCTGACCGGCGGAGCCTGACGGGGATATGAAGCGGCGCACGATGCCACCTTCAGTTTCTACGGGCGTATCGGCTTCGTTGCCGGCGTACACGCGAACACGTGTGCCAACACTAAGCCTCGCCTCTTGATCGAAAGTGTAATAAGGCGACCAGCTCGACGGTCCCGAAGGACTGTTGGCGGAGCGGTATTCGATTCGGCAGTTTGAGATGTCCGCGGATTCACGCAATAGCAGGGTCACGGACTCCTCACTGGGCTGATTTGTGCCAAAAGCTACATCCGTGATCTTGACTGCCCCTGGAGGATTCGGACGAAGGGTTTCCTGCGGCGCGGTCTTGATCTTCAGTTCGGTTCGTTCCCAATTGATAGGTTCCAGGCTTTGGAGCAGAAGAGCGATTGGCTGGCCGCCTTGCTTTATTTGCGTCACCTGAATTTCATTCAGATTTGATGATGTTGCGGCAACTGGAACGGAGTTGATCAAAGCTTCATAGGCGCGGCCTTCTTCCTCGGAGGGTGGAAGAGAAACCGCAAACGGGTTGGCAGGGGCGCTGAGGGTTGCACTCGCTGGCCAGGTTTCATCCTGAAAGCTATGCATGTGATGAAAGAAATTGGCGAACCTCGAAGTAGTAAAACTGGATCGATAGACTACCGGCGACGCCGTTCCAAGATTGTCCACTCGCACGCGGCTGAAGCTTGCGCCGGAATTGGCCGCGCAATAGAAGCCTGGCCGGCCCTGACGATTGAAATCGTCATTTGCGTCGAAGACCAGCGAGTCATCCTGGTAGACCCGCAGCGAAGAACCAACGGCTTCGATGACCACTGTGTAATCCTGATTGAGGCTATAGACAAAGTCGTCCTCGGCCAAAATGAAGGGCGCCGCGCCCGCGACTCGTACCAACCGTCTGTAGCGCTGACCTCGTTCCATCGAAAAGCGATAATAATTCCCCTCATCCTGATAACGGAACACCACACCAATCGCACCGTCCGTCGATGAGCGCAGATGCACGCTGAAGCGGTAGTCCGTCCAGGCGCTCGGCTGTTCGGCGGGCGAACGTTGCGGGTTAGGGTCATCATTGCGCAGCATCAACGTTCCCAGTCTGGCCGCTGCGCCTGTGGTGCTGTTGATGTTTGAGGTCTGACTTACGAAATGACCCGAGCCTGGCGCTTCTTGTATCATCCAGCTCGATGGTTCCGAAGGCGTGCCCTGATCCTGGACTCGCCATGAGCCCAACGCGGTGTTTGCGGCGGATGCGGTTGTATTGACCGCGAATTCGCTGAAATCCTCCAGCAGCAACACTGGCGTGAGCCGGGCGTCGTACAGCGTATCCGGCTCGAGCACCAGATTCTCAATCAAGGCGGTTAGAGTTCGGGTGCGCGGAATATCCGCGAGCTTGAACGCCGCGCAGGTACTTTCGTCGACTATTGTGAGCCAACGCTGCTCGCCTTCGGTAAGCGCCAGCTCTCTTGCCGTCCCCCAGCGGCTTTCAAGGATCACTATCCGCCCTGCCTCGTCGCGGACCGGCCGGTTGTTGTTATCGAAAAGGTATAGGGCGAGGTCGCGCTTGGCGATTCGATACATCAGGTCAACATAGTTCCCGTCAAAGTTGATGCCTACGTCATAAGCGCGATAGACGGGCCGCACCAGGGGCGGTTTCTCACCCGTTTTGGGAACAGTCGCGGGAATTGTTTGGATTACGTATCGAGTCAGGTCGTCAAGCCCACTGTCGAATTTGTTGGTGTCCGGATAGCCAATCGGCTTCGCCAGATTAGCCAGGCCGGGAGGCCCATCTGTCTGAAAGTATGCAACCTCATTCTGCGTGTATTCGACCGATTGGCCTTGTAGCTCTCCGTGACCCGTAGCGTGGATCGTGGTCACAACTCCGAGGCGATAGTGGGAATATGGCTCCAATATCTCCTCGACCTGCTTCCAACGCTCCGTTTGCGTTTGCAGATGCCGGTCGAGCTCAAATCGCTTGGCGGCCTCTGCTGGACCGGGGCCGATCAGAGCGAAAATCTGGACGATGCAGATTTGCTCCGTGCCATCGATGGTCACGCTCGTCAAGCCATCACCGCTCACCGATATTGTATTGTTGTCCTTGTACACTCCTGGAAAAGTTTTGCCAGCCGCGTTCTTTCCCGCGGCATGAGCGCGCCCACCAGTAGCGGGACACGAGTAACATATTTCATGGAGCAGAGCTCCGTACTGTCTGCCTTTGATAAGAAGTTTGGTGATTCCGTTGGCGGACAGGCTGATTATGTCGGGAGAGCTCGAGAAGGTTGTGACTTCAGCCACTTTCGACCCACCAGCGTTGTAGGCTTCAATGGCCCGCGGAAGGATCATAAATGAGATGGTCAAATCGACTGATAGTGCCGGGCACGGCAGAATCAGCTCCAGCTCGGCGAACGCTGTAATACCTCCTCCAAAATAGACGCCTGCCCCCTGCCCCATGTCGTCGAAGCTTATCGTTTGTTTCGGGGCGCCAGTCGCATCGGTATAGGTGAACTTCACCCCGCCGATTATTGTCTGATCACTCTCGCCCGTCGGTCTGTCTCTGAAACTGAGGCATTCGCTCTTCTCATCCTGGGTGGTGACGATGATCTCGACAACCTTCGCCGGCTCGGGCAACGAGATGACCGTATCGCCGATGCTGCTCCGGCCCGTGGTTGCGCCGCTTACCCCTCGAGGAAAGCACAAAGCATGACTCAGACCGGCCACAGGTTGATCGACGGTGGTTATCGTTTTTACGATTGGCGAAGATTCCCATGATAACGTCAATCCGGGATACTCAACGCTGCGAAGCGGCGATCTCAGTTTCTGAGTTACGCTGATCTTCTCAAAGTTCCAGCAGATCACCCGGTCGGGCCTTGCCGGCGCGCACGGAAAACCGCCGGGCACGAAGCGGTCAGTGAACCACTCATCCCAGGCCCTTCCGCTCTCGCGCGAGTAATCAAATGGCGTCTTCGACCTCAGCATCAACTTAACCTGATTGATCTTCTCTCCTCCGCCGTCAGGCGTTGCCGGCACGGGAGCCCATGACCCAAAAAGTTCGGGAGTGCCGTCGGGATTGGGAGACGCAACTCCCGCTTTCTTGAGAGCAACAGTCTGCCAACCGGCGCTGACTTTTTTCTCGAGTGAAACTTCCCGCAAGCCGTAGCGCACCTCGAGTGGACCTTGATTCTTCGCTGGATCACCGATGCGCTCGGTCTCAGGCGACATATTCTCGATCCGCGCTCCTACTTGCGCATCGTCGTTTATCGGCCGATTGAATGTAATAGCCGGCGAGCTGTCCATCGGTATGATCGGGATATCGGAAGGCACAAAGGATGCTGCCACCGGCGCCGGGTCGGACGCGTCGCGCAAGCCGTCGCCGTTTGAATCGTAGTCCGGGAACAGCAGTACGTTGCGCGGCAATGGCCAGGTCGTCGCGGTTTTTTTGTGTTCAATCGCCACTTCCTTCAGCGGGATCGGCAGGAGCGGTACCTCTTTTTCCGGGCCCCATTCCATCGAGATATTTGCTCCGTAACTTGGAAGAAACCTCGGCAGTTTGATTCGGACTTTGAAGTTGCCCTTTACGTGTTTCGGGTCGAAGACGTCGCCGTCGATCCGCGCATCCACGGTCATACCGGCGCTGAATCGGAACACTTTAAGGCTGGCCTTGCCGTGCATCCATAGCTCGCCGAAAAAGTGTGTAGGACTCCAGCTCACCACCGCGTTGCTTTCAATCCACGCTTCGAGCGCAACCTTCAGTTTGCTGAATCCCCACGACCTGTCGTAGCCGATGCTCGCTCCCATAGCGAGCTGGCGCGCATCCACCATCAAGTAGCAGTCGCCGTCGAATAATCTGTAAAGCTCAGCGCGAACGCGTTTGCTGCGCGGCTCTTTTTCTCCCAGATAGACGTGCCAGGCGTCGGCGTGATTGAAACTATAGAAGGCTTCGGCGCTGCCGCGGATGTCGATAAGCTCGGCGTTCTCGGCGAACCTGTATTTCGCATCAAGCCCGAGAGTGAAAGTTCCCGCGCGGTTGTCGAGCACCGCGATTGCTCTGAAGTCCGGGTCTTTTTTGCTGAGCTCCTTGCGATCTTTGTTAATGTTGGCGCCGCCCTGCAGCAAGATGATCGGGCCGGGCAGGACCAGCACCAGCAGCACCTTCGCCGCGAACGCCTTGCCGTTGTCGGATTGGGTGCCGAGCGTGACGCCTGCGCCCAGCGCCAGGCTGCCGTCTTTCACCGTCCATTTGCCGTCGAGGTCGGTGATGCCAACTGGAGGCTTGAGATACCAGCTCGTGGCGTCGCCTATTTTGTACCATTCCTGATCGGGCGACTTGTTCGGCTCCATCTGGTAGGCAAACAATCCGGCCATCCCGTAGAGCGCCACACCCGAGCCGAACAGCGGGATGCCTTTGGGAAGCTCGGTAGCCAGGTATATCGCAAAGAAATTCGTAGACCTCCCGCCGGTTGTTTTAGAGCCAAACACGAGCACGCCGTCGATAGTCAAATCGAGAGGATGGAGCTTGAGCTTGATAGCGCCGGCAAATCGATGGAGAACCTCAGTGCCCTGAGTCTCTTTTTTGTAAGAGACCGCGCCTTTGAAAGTCATAACGTCGGGCAAGTCAAATTCGACGCCGACGCCCTCGAATGTGAACTCCGGTTCGGTTACGTCGTCGTGCCATGTGATCCGCAGGCCCTTAACGGAAGCGCCTGCCGAGAATCCGTCTACGAGTTTGAGTCCCCCGTTGAAGCCTATCCACTTGCCGCCGTCGTCCGTTTTGCCGAAGCCGATTTTGGTAATCTCGAATTGAAAGCCGTAGAAATCCAACGAGTACTGATCGCGAAGGTCGAGCCATCCGCCTTGCAGGCGCACATTGCCGCCGGAGTCAATACTAAGTTCCTTCACTTGAAAACCCGGCCACTCCAAATCCGGCTCGCCAACGAGGGGCGTCAGCTTTCCACTTAACTTGGCAACGAAGACTCCGTCTTTGACCTCAAAGCCGATACTATCCAACTCCATGCTGAGGATTCCGGGTTTTTCAAGAGTGAACAATCCTCTGCTCGCGTCAGCTTTGTCCGTCGTCTCAACAACACCGGTTAGTTTGATTGTGAACCCGCCATTGAGATCCAAGCCTATTTCAACAGCCACTCGCTTATCGAAGTACGGAAGCAGTAATTGTCCGGTGATCTTGGAATCAACGAGGGCATTCTGTTTGAACTTGATTGATACCTGTTCGGTTAAGAAAGGAATGCCGAAGAATTTGCCCGTGCCCCGGCCAGAGAATGTCTTTGTTGCAGGATCAAAGGTTGGAGGAGTTTCACCCGGAGGAGTTGTACGGTAATCAGCGATAAGCTCGCCGCTCACTCCGCCGCTCCCAATCGCGCAATTGTTCAGCACGAGATCACCACGGAGAATCGGAGGGAAGTCTTTTGGCAACTCCACCTTCGCCTGGCCAATGAAAATACCTATGAAGCTGTCGTCGAAATGTGCCGCGGTGATTTCGGGAAGCGTCGACGTGCGCGAAAGATCAAGCTTGACGTTTTCTGCGGAGATGATGATCCCCGTATTACCGATCATCGCGCGTTTTAGCGACAGTCCAGAGAAGCCTTCGATACTCAGGTCGAAGTTGCGATCGAGCACGATGGAGCCGCGAGTCTCGATCTGAGCAAAGAAAGGCGCTTTCGCCCCCGCCGATAGCGGCACTGGCTTTAGGATGGAAGGAGGAAAACGAAGGGCTAATATGATGTCGTCCAGACGAAGCTCAAAGTTACCTGGCCCGATGAACAGGCTGGCGGTGACCGTAGTAACACCTTCAGTGCCGCCGCCCAGAACGATCTGCACCCTGTCGAGGCCAGGCAGGCTTAGTGCCAATTCACCTGGGAAAACAAGTTCGATAATGAACGAGAGACCTTCGAGGGAGAGAGCCGAGGCATAGTCTGTAAAGTATACATTATCTAGTATTCTCCCGATCGCGCCGTCCGATGATTGGATGAAGTCGTTAATATCCGTGGGAAGGATCGAGTCGGAAACCAGATCGCGAAGGGGATTTGCGTATTCAATCTCTGACGCCATAGTCGTTGTCCTGGCTGATTACTTGGTTCCGTCGGGATCGATAAAGTCCCAAGGGAGTCGAGGAAGACCGGGAAGTTCTGCATCACTTGTATGCTCGTAAGCGGCGACGCGCGGATGTGCGGGCAGCCGGGGATTCAGCCAGTATGTGAGTGCGTGCAAATGATCCTCGAGAAGCGCGGCAAACCCTGGCATACCGAGATGCTCAGCCCATAGGTCCTTTCTGAACTTGCGAGCGAAGGCGCGGGCTCCGTTGTCCAAAGCACCATCCACCATAATCAGGTCCATTTCGGAATCGTGAGTGTAACTTCGTCTGTTGCAGTTGGCTGAGCCGATCTTTGCAATAATGTCATCGACAATCCACACCTTGCTGTGAATGTAAATCTCCTCTCGCCGAAGAGGTAGAGAGCCACCTGAGCAAGTATCACAACCACCCAGAGTAGCAACCTCCCCGGCTATTTTGGTATGAGTCGTCCGTTTCAAGTAAAAGACATGAACCTTTTCGGGGCTCGCCTTTAGGAGCCCTTCAATAAAGATTCTTCGCCTGAAACGGCTCTGCGGTTGATCGGAATAGTTTGGAATGAGGATGAGCAAGTAATCTATTCGCGTTAGTGCATCCGTGAGTGCTTTCAGCACGCCGACGGTATCTTTGGTCTCCCAGTCATCGAGGTCATCACCGGGGTAAGGGGTGAGATATTGATCTTCTATGTAAATGAATTTTTTAGCCTTTTCAATTGCTCTAATAAGAGCATTGAGGGGCGTCAGCGAGCCTTTTAGCGCAAACGGATACGCCTTCTTGGGCGCGTAGGTTCGTGCGACCTGAACATAGACACTTCCCGTAGCCCCGGGCCTCAGCCCTGGTGACACGGTCAATGGTGGGCCTATACGTTCCGGGTGGTCGTTCCACCGATCAATGAAGCTTTGATAGATGTCGTTAACGGCTGGTCCCTCCACGCGAGCATGCACGTCGTGGAACGCGCCTTTCGCTCCATGATTAGGCGAATCGCTACGATCTTCCGCAATATCCAATCCTCCACAAAAACCGATCGCTCCTGCCCGGGTGTTGACTACAAGGAATTTCTGGTGATGTGTCCCGAAGTTCAGGGTTTCGTCATCGAGAATGGCAATGCCAGTGCCCTTTGACAGTCCATTGATCCGCGCAACTGGAAAACGGTTCTTGTTCTCCGCGGGTTCTCCAAACGCGCCATGAATGTCTTTCCATAGTAGTGCCCGTATCTGGACATCAATGCCATCGTGGGCAATAGATTTCAGGAGCTCCTCCACGGTGCTTAAAGGATCTCTTTCGATGAGCTGAAACTTGTCATTCAGTTCCCATCCAGCCAGGTATACGAAATCGCCTGAGAATCGCACGAAGGACATCGCTTCGACGTATTGGCGGAACAAACCTTCTCGTTCACGGTCCAGGTGTTTCACGCCATCGCGAATCGGAGTTACTTTGTTGTTAGGAGTGCGGCGTGGTAGAGGATCGGTATTGGCTACGAACCAGTTTGCGGGGTTGTCATCATCATCCGTGAAGATCGCCTGCAACGCCAGGTGTGCAGGCGCAGTCAAGCGTGTCGTCCAAGTCGAGCTGGATGTATTACCCGAGGGGAGTAAGTTGACCACGCGGCTAGGAACAGCGACATCATAGTTAACACTTTGGGCGGCCCCCCCCGGAGGAATCTCTTTTAGAACAAAGGTCCCGCGTGCTCCCGGGGCCGGTGGCGCATTGATGGTTGACGCGTCGCTCGCATTGATGATGATCGGATCTGCATAGGGACGATCGTATTCGTCGCGTACTTCGATCAGCGTTCGAAGCGTTGTAACAGAAAAGACTGCATGCCCTATGTCCCCTGTCGAAAGAGTCGCGGACCCCGCGCCCAGGACAACAGCAGCATAAAGTGCCCTCGGATCAAGGCGTCGGGTGCTTGGCCGGTTGAGATCGAGAGGGTCTATCAATTCTCTGAGCCGAGCCCATCCATCAGTGGCATCAGCCGTTCCTGTGCCTCTGAATCCAAGTCCTCCGGGCGCGAGTACGACTTCCAATCCAAGTCTCGCCCAGCCATCGCGACCTCCAGTTGTGCTGGCTCTCCCAAGTTCATCCCCCCCAAATACACTAACGACAAAGTTACCAGCCACGAATGAGTCTGCTACAGCCTCGGGCTCCTTCTTCGTCAAGTCGGTAACATTAACGTTGTTCTTGATGATCTTTAGTGCCTGCGCGCGAACCGAGTCTTTTTCAAGGTTACGATACACGAATACGGGCGAGCACGGACTTCCGAGAACAGAGCTAAGATCCCTCAAGCCTATTGGCCTGAGAACCAAGGTTCCAGTTGATGGTTGACCGGGGTCGGGAATAAAGCGGGCAAGACCGCTTACTATGGCAAGTGCTTTTCCGAAAGCAGCCACTTGCGATGGATCAATCTCAACAGCAAGGTCGTTGTTGAATCCTCCGGCCGCATCGGGACCATATGGATGAGCTTCTCGATAGTACTTCACATTAGGCGGTTGTCGCAGAAACACATAGACGAGTGTCGACATGCCAGTTACTCCTCAGACAGTTTGAACTAGGAATTCTCTATTGCTCTTCCCATCAGTGTCCCGAACTTTCAATCGATACGTAAAGATCAACCCGGGCGCTCGCGTAGTGTCTGTAAATGCGTAGACGCCTCTCGAAAGCCACGGACTGATGTTATCCCAAGTCGCTAAGCCCACTATCTGCCGCTGGACTATGGTTGAGAGATCCGGCAACTGCGAGGTCCACGAAAGGGTCACCTCATTTGGATTGGCTCCCGGCACAGGCGGATTCCAATCGGGAGGCGGCGGGTGATGATCATCGAACGCGCGAGCCGCTATCGCTTGAGAAGGCTCAGACTTATTACCTGCATCATCCACCGCAACGAGGCGGTAGTAGAAAGTGATCGCGCCCGGCAAGTTCTCATCAGACCACATGACTTCGGCTGGGCGGTCGTCGCGACTGCCGACTGGTCCCAGCATCATGGTAATAGGTGTCATCGACCTAATGCCGCGGGCCGCGGTCTCATCATCAGCGCGGTAGAGTTGGTAGTAGTCAAGATCAGGCTCGCGATTCGACACCCACTTCAGCGTTATCTTTCGATCATCGCCAAGCGCTTGAGTGAAAACAGGCGGGCGAGGCGGAACTACATTCGGAAGATAAACAGGCACGCTCGAAAGACTCATAGCGCCGGGATTGTGCGCTCCGTCCGTATAAGCGCACCGATAGAAATAACGATTAGTCGCCCGCCCGTCGAGCGTGTCGATGTAGATCCTCAACGATGTCGACGCCAGAGGATTGCCCGGAGCGCCCAGAACAAAACTATCGGGATCACTGGGCGTCCGCCGGTTGCGCCACTTCAATAAGCTCGGATCATTCGGGTCGGGTTCCTGCGGGTCGAGAGGAAGAATCGTTATCTTTGTAAACGCCCGCTCGTTGCCCTCAAGTCCCGCAAGCACTCTCAACGCATCGTTGGAGAGCGCTCGATAATAGTCCATCGCTTGCGCCTTACCAGCCTTATCTCTAGTGAAGCTGTTCAACTGGTTCAACTCGTCGGCTATCGACTGCCGCTTTGCCTGATTCCAGTTATGCTCAATCGCCTCGTCGGGAAAGAACTCTATCCGCGAAGCGAGGAGCGTTGGATTTGAGCGAAGCGGGCGCTCGGTCCAGTCCACATTGAACACCGCGTCGTCCATCGCTCGGAAGATATGCGTCTTCACGTTGGCCGAAGGCTGCCAGCGATATGTGTAAGACGAATACCCGTTGTAGTCGGCTCGTGTCGCGAAGACCTTATCCGAATCTCCCGTTGATACTGTGACGGGCGGATCGAGCCGGCCTCTCCGCACTCTGAAGATGCGGGCAGGTGCGCCTACCTTTCCTTCGTTGCCGAAGCGGCCGCCGAAGGATCCGGAAGCCCATCGCGGGTTATCCGCGGTGTGGACCTTGTCGTCGGCGGCGCTGACGCCGATGTTGGCGAAGATCACCGGATCGGCAAGCGTCGGGAAAATCGGCTGCCCCGGATTCGTATCCGGAGCGGGGAGGAACACTTCGTACAACAGCGCGCCGTCGCTCAACGTTACATGTGGATCGTTGATGCCAACAACATGGTAGCGGTGACGCCAGTTAGCCGAGTCCGAAAAATCTAAAAAGAGCGGATGGCGGATAACGTATCCGGCCTTCACGGATGACGGCGGCATAAATGTATGAAGCGATTTCGCATTCAGTGTTCCGTCGTAGGCTCTGTCCAAGACCAGACTTGTTGGCGAACTCACGGCGGCTATTGTGTATTCAGCCAATTCCCCATCGAGCCTTAATCGAGAGCCAATCATCGTGGCGTTCCATTCTGTGTTGATTCCCACGGTGACGTTTGAGTCTTTGGTTACTTCAATTTTTCCATCGGAGTAGAAATGCGGAATTGTGATCAAGCAAGGCGCGCCGGCGCGAGGCAGAATATTCTTCAGAGGCCCAATATTCCTGACGCGCAGTTTCAAAGGGTTTCCCGGATCACTGCCCACGATCTTGAATGAATCCCGCCCGGCGCGCAGCCACGTCCCGGCGTAGGCATTCGCTGGGTGAACGTTGGCAATATCGGTAGAGACCGCGCTCTCAATCCCTGCGCTCACTACCAGATTAGTGGTGCCCGCCACCGTGTTCATCTGTCCGGGCTCATAGTAGATTCGGAATTCACGCACGTCGGGGGCTTGTTGCATGTGTTCTTTCGTCCATAGCCATTTAACTCGCAGGCCGATCTGGTTTGGGTTTAGCGATCGCCACGCGTTGTAGGCCGCATCGTGCACGACAGTCGGGTCCGCCGGATCGAGCGCGTATGCTTCAATCGCGGCCGGCTGGGGCGGCGGTGTTTTGTCCAGCAAGCGCACCGCGGAAGCGTGAACGATCCGATCCGATGGAGGCCCGGTGTAATACCAGGGATGCGGGTTGGGCGGTTCAGCCCACTGATACCAGATGGAGGATGCGCTGTTAGGGCTGTGTCGGCCGAATATGTCTACGCCGCTAACCTGATAGCTGTACCAACCATCGGCCAGTCCTCTGTCGATAAAGTGGAGCGGAAAGGGAGGCCAGTCCGGAAAGCGTCGCGGCTGTTCGCCGGGATTCAATTCGGGCTCAGCCACCAGCACGGGTACGGTGTGGGGTGGCGCGGGAAGTCCTGGCCGTCCGCCTGGAAGCAGGTCAGGATCAATTGAGAATACAGGACCGGATGCTTCTTTGGTGATGAGGTTGTAGCTGACGGGCGGTTGCGGAGTTGCGCCATTCCCCAGGTCAGCGCGCCACACGTTATACATGATTGGTTGGGAAGGCTCTAATTCGCCCAGCTCATTCAGATGTATATCCCATCGCAACCCTGCGTTATTCGCGCCATCCCCTGGCTCTCCTTTTCTATTAAGGAAGGTGAGACCGGGAAGCGCATAGACGTTGAGATTTTCGGGACGGGCCGCGGCGGGAGACGAAGATAGGTTCTTGTTGAATACTACGAAGCTCCGCAACATCGTAAAATCACTTCCAGCGAACATCGAAAGTATTACACCGCTATCTCCCCGGCCAAGGCCCTGGTAGTCGGCCACGATCAGATAGTCGTAGTCGACCCCACTTTGTGCAGTCTGATCCACCCAATAAAGTCCAATCATCTGCGCGATAGGCGGGTGGAGAGCACCAAGCAGCAGCAGGTCCAGAGGATACTGCTCGGACATCTCGGGCGCTTGCTCGTTGGGATCCGCGGATTCGGGAACACCTGAGACCCTACTGTTCCGTTGTGCCATCGGTGTGCCGCCGGGCCCATCCTTAACCAGATCAAGGCAGGCTTGATGAAGCTCTCCAAACTCGTCGCCTGGCCACTGTCCCGGTTGTCCGTACTTGACGCGTTGCGCGGCACGCTCTTTCGCTTCTTCTTCGGTCAGTTCAATCCCCAGACTGGCGGGGTAGTTCCTGTGTCCCACCGGGAGAGTCATAGGATATGGAAAGTCCGACAAGTGCTCCCAGCCGCTCCTGATATCCTGTGACACAGGGACGAAACAAAGATCAACGAGCCCTGCCGGGCCGGCTCCGATTTCAACCGCGGTTATCGAGTCGAATTCAAGCACGGTTGATGTGACCTGTCCCGGCCGTCCGGTTGCGGTTGCTTTGGCTACCCGGGCTTCCCCCGAGAATAGAGACAGTGGAATCTCGATGCGAGAACCTGTAAGCGGCTGGGAGGCTATGTCCAGCAGATACGTATCGTCTGCCGGCGCTGTAATGACAACGCGATTGATTGCCTTGCCGGTTAGGATGACCTTTTCAGGCTCAAACAGCGGGCTTGCCATTCCTGCCCATCCGGCGCTTGAGCCGTCTTCATTAAATGCTCGGATTATGGGCGCTGAATTAACATGCATTATGGTCAATTCGACAGAGGATGCGGCGTTGGGCAGGGTCACCTCAAGTTCTCTCTCGAATCTAAGCCCCATCACTTCGGGTCTGACCAGGTTTGGATCGGTCTCCCAGGTAAGGATCTTCGTGAATTCAGCACGATTCCCATTTCCATCTTTGACTTCAAACTTTATCCCGTGCTCGAGTCTCGGATTCATCCCGAAGCTCAATGGATATGCGCTGAAGCTGGCGAACACTCTCTGGGGCTGGGGAGCGCCCTGCTGACCGCGAAACCCGATCCGTGCTTCTATTCTGCGAACGGGCAAATCGGCAGGGAAAGTGAATCGCAGGTAACCGCGATTCTCCAGATCAAATTCCGGAATTCCCGCGGGAGGAAATTCGTCAAACAAACGTACGTCGTGATCACTGCTAATATTTCCATAGGGCGTGCGCACCTTCTTGCCCAGGCCAGCGGTCTGGCTTAGCTTGTTGGCGATGTTGGCAAAGCAAACTGGATTGCCCGGCAAGTGAGCCCGGCGGTAGAGATAGAAGCCATACCACGGGAAACCAAGATCCCGCTCAAACGCCCATCGCAGATGGATGCCTTCCGCGAGCCTCTCCTGAAGAGGACTAACGCGGCTATCCCCACCTATACCTAGACCGGCCATTGCGAGATCAGCCTTTTGGAGGGCCATGGGCTCTAACTCCTGGTTCGATCGTTAACGATGCATAAAAATGTCAATCAATACACCCGCTTCCCTTCACTACATGTAGACGCAAGAAAGACAGCCGACATTTCAATCGGCTACTAATGTGCGTTGCTATGTTGACTACAGGTTGTTAAGGGGTTTCACCAGCGCAGCGATGCGAGGTCAGATTTGCAGGACGAAACGAACCAACCAGGCAGACTGGCGGAATCAAACACATCGCTGACGTGCCGCGTTCGCGGCGGCCCTTTGTCTTGACGGTCCGCACCCACACTGCCGTCCACTCAAAACAAGCTCACCTTGATGCTGAGATACTTCTTTGGATTCTGACGGAAGTCGTACAACAGTTTCACCATCTCAGCGGTGGTCTGATTCAAATTCGTATAAAGCTTGTCGTCGTGAAGAAGTTTTCCTGCCGAGCCTTCGCCCTTGTCCAGCCTCTCGCTGATGTTCTTTAGAGACGCGATTGCCGCCTGCGCGTCGTCGTGTAGTTTTTCATCCTTGATGAACTTGCCGAGCGTGCCGCGTCCCGCTTCGATGTCGCCGGCGATCCGATCGAGCTTCTCGGTTGTGGAGTTGAACTTGGCCAGCACTTCGTTGGCTTGTTTGTAGAATTGATCGTCATTGAGCATTTTCCCAATCGTGCCCTTGCCCGCACGCACGTCGGCGACTATGCCCTGAACGTTAGTGGTCGCCCCGCGAAGGTCGTCGTAGAGTTTGGGATCGTTGAGCAGCCGGGCGATCGTGCCATCGCCTTTGGCAACCTTGGCTCCGATGTCCTGGAACTCGAGCACGGCGCGGTTCAGGTTCACATAGAAAGCATCATCGTGAAGCAGCTTCCCGATCGTGCCTTTGCCTTGATTGACATTGTCCATCAACTCCTGAAGCTGTTTGCCGACGGTGTTGAATTGCACGAGGATGTCGCTCGCGCCCGAGAAGATCTGCGACAAGCCGGCCTGATCGGCGCTTGGGATCTCGCCGCCGTCCAGAATCGGTTCGGCAGCTCGAGTGCCCGGCGTTATATCGATCACGCGATCGCCGAGAAACCCTTGTTGGGCGAGAACTGCCTGGGAGTCGCGTCTTATTCGGCCTTCTATTTCCTTGGCGTCTACGACCATCGTAATGACGATTGGCTTATCGTCTTTGCTGGTGGGCACCGCCCCGAACTCGACTGTATCGACCTTGCCGACCAACTTGCCGGCCAGCCGCACTTCGTCGCCCTTCTTCAATCCATCGGCGGCGACAAAGCGAGTCGTGAAGGTCGCATTGTGTTGGAAGAAGGGTATGCCTCCGCTGACGCCGAGAATGAAGATGATTAGAACCGCGATGGTCACGACGGCGAGGATACCGACTCGCAACTGAGCGATAGTTGTTTTCTGTCTTGCCATAACGATCTCCTTGAAACAGTGGGCGGTTGGCAGTAGGCAGTAGGCAGTGGGCGGTTGGCAGTGTGGCCGCCTCGACTGCTTAACTCCCTAACGCCGAACTGGCGCCCACTGCACACTGCCCACTGCCTACTGCCTACTGCGTACTGCGTACTGCCCTCACGACACCTTAAAGAAATCCACAATATAAGGATCGTCGCTCTGCCATAACTCTTCGTCTGTCCCGCTGAAAATCACTTTGCCTTCCTTGAGCATAATGAATCGAGTGTTGATCAGGCACAAGTTGCCCTGCTCGCTGCGAAACTCAACGTCGCCGCCTTCGCCGATCGTGGCAAAGCTTGAAGCCAGCAGTTTTATGTCGTCAATGCGATGAGTGACAAAGATCGAGCTGACTCCTTCGAGATCGCGAAGCTTCATTGCGAGTTCCAGAATCGTGCGCGCCGTGGGAGGATCCAGACCCGCTGTTGGTTCATCAAACAGAAGCAGCTTGGGGCTTCCCACCAAGGCTCGCGCGATGCCGACTCGTCTTCGCATTCCTCCCGACAACTCAGACGGCCGCATGTACATCGTGTGTTCAAGATTGACGAAGCGAAGCATCCGGCGAACCGCTTCCTCGATCTCAGGTTCTGGCAAGTTCTGTTCGAATAACCTGAAGCCGACGTTCTCATATACCGAAAGCGAATCAAATAGCGCGCCGTCCTGAAAAACCATCCCGATCTTCCTGCGCACGTCGGTCAGTTCGGCTTCGGTCATTTCAGTGATGTCGTCGCCATCGATTTTGATCGTGCCGCCCTGCGGTTTGATCAAACCTAATACGAGTTTGAGAATCGTCGATTTTCCGGTTCCCGATCCGCCCATCACGATCTTGGTCTCGCCGGGATTCACCACGAAGCTCACTTCGTCGAGGATGACCCGCTCGTCGTAAGCCATCGTCACGTCGTGAAACTCTATTGCGCTGTTGATCTGCTCCGACATAATAAAGTTAGCTGAATGCCTGAATCAGTTTTTGCAGGAAGAAGTCCGAAGCCAGTATCAGTATATCCGCCAACACGACTGATTGAGTTGTCGAGCGGCCGACGCCGACCGTGCCTCCGTGCGTGCGAAGACCCGCGCGACACGCGACCACCGCGATTATGAATCCGAACATAACCGGTTTGATCAATCCTCCCGCGAGGTCGTTGTAGGTCAGCGCGTCCTTCGCCGAGCGGATATACACGGAACTGGCGACTCCCATCAAGCTGCTCGAGACGGCCCATCCGCCGATCGATCCGACCATGTCCGCAACCACAGTCAGCGCCGGACACATCACCATCAGCGCCAGCATTCGCGGCCAAACCAGCTTCTTGATCGGGTCCGTCCCAAGCGCTCGCATCGCGTCTACCTGTTCGGAGACAACCATTGATCCAAGCTCGGCGGCGATCGCTGAACCGACGCGGCCCGCAAGCATCAAAGAAGCCAGCACCGGACCCATTTCGCGCACGAGCGAAGTCATCACCAACTGCCCGGTCTTTGCCGTCGCGCCAAAAGTCTTAAGCGTCGGCGCGGTGTTGAGCGCCAGGATACCTCCGGTGAACGCGCCGGTGAGCACGATTATCAGCATGGACCCGACTCCGATCAGGTCCATTTGGGTGATGATCTCGCGAAAGTAATGAGGCTTGGTTAACGAGCGCCTGAACGCCCGCCCGGCCATCAGCGTCGCTTCTTGAATCTCGTAGATGGCCTCAAGGATTGGGTTCATCGGTCAAATGATTTTGGATTTTCGATTTTGGATTTTGGCCTGCAAATTGTAGGTCTATGATGCGTTAATCGCAAATACAAATCCAGAAGCCAAGGACTCAGCATAGGTTTTTGGGCGCGGATTCGAATCATAGCCGCAACCTTCAACGGTTCACCAATCCAAAATCCGCAATCTAAAATCCAAAATCAGTAAAAGAGGTATTTGCGCCAGGCCTCGTCGGCGCGGCCAAGGTATCGGATGATCTGACGATTGACGTGCAGGTTGTACGCTTGCGGACGTTTGAGCAGCCGCATACCGGCGGCTTCCGGAGACCGGTCGCCTTTGCGGTTGTTGCACGAGCGGCAGCAGGTCACCAGGTTCTCCCACGCGGAATCTCCTCCACGCGAGCGAGGCGCGATGTGATCGAGCGTCAGATCCTGAGGAGGGAAGACGCGGCCACAGTACTGACAGGTGTTGTGGTCGCGCAAAAGGATATTCTTGCGTGACAGGCTTTTTCGTTCGAATGGAATGTGGATGTATTCGATCAGGCGAATCACCGACGGCATCGGCATTGAGAATCGCGACGAGTGCAGCCAATCATTGGAACTCTCTTCGGCGTTGGCGACACCCTTCAGAATCAACACGACTGCGCGTCGAGCCGTGCAAACGTTGATAGGCTCGAACGAAGCGTTCAAAACCAAAACGCGGGTGTTCATCTGAATGCGAAATATAACTTGGCTTCGACAATCCTGTCAAAAGTGGAGGCAGCGTAATCAAGTAATAGGTCTAACCGTCCACTCTAGGGCCAAGCCTCAGATGAAGAAGTTAGCATGGTATATTTTCCCCGGTGAACGTAAAGGCGTCGGTGCTAATCGATTGAGTTCTGTCCAGCAGCAATTGCCTGAACGCGCCGATCTGGTCAAGTTTGATATACTGCTGGCTGCCAAGTAACAGCCGATGAAGAGAAAGGCACCTTATGTCTGTTACAGTGATTCTTCCAAACGATGTGCTCACAGATCAGGGCGGGGATGTACCTAAAAGAGTGCTGGAACAGGTAGCGCTGGAAGGCTTCAAGTCCGGGCAACTCACAATTGCACAGGTACGGCGCATTCTCGGCTTCGACTCGCGGCTTCAAGCGCATGAGTTTCTGGCTTCTCATGGAGTTTCCTGGGTTGACTATGATGACGGTGAGTTAGAACTGGAGACTGAAACTCTAAGATGGCTTATTCCCTGATGATCGTCATTGCGGACACATCGCCGATCAACTATCTGATCCTGATCGGAGACCAGGATCTGTTGCATTGCTTTTTGGAGAAGTAATCATACCCGAGATGGTCTTTCAGGAGCTTCAGGCTCACTCTACACCTTCGGCTGTTCGTCAGTGGGTGGGTCGTCGTCCCGATTGGCTATCGATCAGAAAGGCGACGGCATCGCCGGACAACACCTTATCTCATCTGGACGACGGGGAGATCGAGGCCATTCAATTGGCCGAAGAATTGAGTGCGGATTTACTTCTGGTCGATGAGAAGGCCGCTCGCAAGGAAGCCGCGAGACGTCACATCGCCACCAGCGGGACGCTTGGAGTCCTCGATTTGGCCGCAGACAGAGGGATGGTCGATTTCTCTGACTCACTGACGCGACTCAAACAAACGAGCTTTCGTCTTTCAGCTTCGGTAGAGCGTTTCTTTATGGAACGTGACGCAAAAAGAAAATCCACCAAACCCTAGCCAGGTGAATCTTTCACGGAGGCAACGCATGCGCACTGTTCGTTTAGTTGTTGCAGCTCTTTTGATTTCGTTGCAGGTTATGGGTGCGACAGCAGCGCAATCCGCGGCGCCCCGCTTTGCGAAAGGCATCTGTTTCGCCGTGGATCGACGGATCGTTTTCCTGCACGCGCCGGTTGTGGCCGCGTCCCAACAAATTCCCCGCGCTATCGAACAACGCCGCACCCACCGGTATCCCGCCCTCGGCAAGCCCTTGACGCGCTTCGTCAATCGCCACCCGCAGCATTGATTGATAGTCAAGCTTCTCGCTCATCTGGTCTCTATTCCTTTTCTATATGCCGCGTGATGCTATTCGGCGCTAACAGGTGGACGGCGACCAGCCCACGGGCGCGCCGACTCGAGCTGCGCCGCGAGTCTGAATAACGTAGCTTCATCGCCAAATCGCCCGACGAAATGAGTTCCGATTGGAAGCCCTTCATCGTTCCAGAACAGCGGCACCGACATCGCGGGCTGCCCGGTCATGTTGCAAATCGGCGTGAACGGAACGAACTGCGCAGCCAGCGCCATGCCCGCAAGCGGATGCTCCGCCGGCGAATCAAAACTGCCGACTGGCAACGGCGGGCTGCCAAGCGTCGGCGTCAGCCATACATCGTAGTCGAGCATGAACCGTGCGACGTCCCGCGAGATTTTCTGCAGACCTTGAAGCGCCAACAGGTAACCTGACCCGCTTTGCTGAGTCCCCATTTGATAAAGCGCCCACGTGCCCGGCTCGAATTGCTCCGGTGTAACCTCGCGGTTCAACAACTGAGCCATCGAGTCGATCGTCCAGGTGCAACCCGCCGCCCACAACGCCATGAACATCGGAACCAACGTATCGCCGTTTATCGAAGGAGATGCTTCCACGACTTCGTGACCGAGATCCGACAACAGCGAAACTGCGTCATTGACCGCGCGCACGCAATCAGGATGAATCGTTGTGCCCTGAGCCGCCGACGTCGCAAACGCGATACGCAGCTTGCCTGGGTCGGCGCCTACCTCTTTGATAAACGGACGTGCTGGCGGGGGCGCCCAGTACGGATCACCGACATCGGGTCCGGACGTCGCGTCGAGCAATGCTGCGCTGTCACGCACCGAGCGTGTAAGCGCGTGCTCGGCTACAAGACCGCTGAACATGTCTCCGAAATCCGGGCCGAGCGGATTGCGCGCGCGAGTAGGCTTGAGCCCGAACAACCCGCAACAAGACGCGGGAATGCGAATCGAACCGCCGCCGTCGTTGCCGTGAGCGAATGGAACCATACCGCTTGCAACCGCAGCCGCCGATCCGCCGCTCGAGCCGCCGGTCGCGCGAGTCGTGTCCCACGGATTACGACTCGGTCCGAAGAGTTTGGGTTCGGTTGTCGGAAGAATTCCGTATTCTGGTGTGTTGGTTTTCCCAAGCACAATTAGTCCCGCGCGTTTGTATCGCGATACCAATTCACTGTCGTGAGGAGCAATGAAGTCGGCGAGGAACGCGGAGCCTGAAGCCATTCGAACTTCCGCGTATGAAGCCAGCAGATCCTTCAGCAAAAATGGCACACCAGTGAACGGGCCGTCTGGGATCGGGCTGTGCGCCGTTGCGCGCGCCTCATCGAACATCGGAGTGATCACTGCGTTGATCTGCGGATTCACTCGCTCGATTCGCTCGATCGCGGCCTCGACCAATTCGATCGGATTCACTTCTTTGTTGCGGACTAACTCGGCCTGCGCCGTAGCGTCCATCCAGGCAGTCTGATCTGCTAATGACACGTCGTTGCCTCCTATTGACGACGTTTGTAGTCCGGCCTTCAGGAGTCTGTCGGAAAAAAGTCATGGACTCCTGAAAAAGAATAAGTATTATGTTGAGAACTCAGTAATGTGGAGTTGTTTGTTTCGGATGCGTGAGTCCGGCGATTCCGCGGTAAACAACTCCACATTAATGAAGCATCACAGACCCTCAAGCCAATCGAGGATCGAACGGTTGCGCCAAGAGCCTGGGCGTTGCCCACGAATCGGTTTGACCTTCGCTAGAGCGTCCCGTTTCATATCGAGATCGACAGTTGCGTACTTGTTTGTGGTGTTGGGGCTAGCGTGGCCCAACCACTGACTGATAGTTGATAGGTCAACTCCGGCCTTCAGTAAAGCGACCGCTGTGCTATGCCGCAAGCTGTGCGGATGAAGTCGCTTATTACGAAGCCCTACACTTTGAACGTTGGCGCGATCCTGATATTTCCTCAACAGGTAACGAACCCCAAACCGAGTGAGTGGCTCGCCTAGGTGATTCAAGAAGACACGTTGTTGCGAATGTAGATCGAGCTGTCTCTCTCTACAAAAGGTACGTAACAACCGAGCAGTTTGTGGCCATAGCGGACAGAAACGTTCCTTTCGCCCCTTACCAAACAGTCGCACTTGGAAGGGCTTCGACAACTGAAGGTCGCACACTCGGAGATCCAGTATTTCCTGCACCCGAGCGCCAGTATTGAAGAGAATCGCGAACAAGGCATAATCGCGTCGACCATCAAACGTTGATTGGTCAACAGCGGAGAGGATTTGCTGAATCTCCTCGTATTCCAAGTATTCAATGGTGCGTTGACTGGCACGCTTAAAAGGGATCGCCAGTATTCGTTGGCATTGCTCAAGGCGATCGGGTTCGCGCGTAGCAATGAAGCGAAAGAAGGAGTGGAACGCTGAAAGCCGAACGTTCCGCGTAGTCGCACTGTTGCCGCGTTTGGTCTCCAAGTCATTGAGAAACGCGAGAATCTGTTTGGCGTCAATGTCCTTGAAGGCCAAGACCGAGACGCTGCGTCCCTGTTGGTTTGCAGCAAACCTCAGAAGAAGCACGATGCTGTCTCTGTAGCTTGCAACGGTGTGCGGACTGGCACCCTTCACCTTGGGCAGAAACTCACTGAAAAAGTCACGCAAGCCAAGCGCTAGTTCATTCGGATATTTGCACTTCATCGGGAGCCTCCTTTCCAGATCGCAGGAGGGCTCACCAAAGCTCCGTAGTGACTAGCAAATCGGGCGCTGGCACGCGACGCTAGGGGTTCCACGAAATGCAAATAGCAGTAGGTAGACTCTATGTTTACATGACCCATATAGGCGGACAAGAAAGGGAGCTTGGACTGGACTTGAATGCCCGCTCGATACCATCGAAGCAGCGCGTTGACAGCGAAGCTGTGACGAAAATCATGGATGCGTGGCAGCCGGCCGTCCGGCCTCTGAATATGCGCCATCTTGAGAAGTAACCGGACATTCCTCCATAACATATGACGCGAACAAGCGTGCCTGTCCTTAGGGTAACTCCAAACTAATGGGGCGTGTGGTGTAAGTGGGAAATCCCGGCGACGATTAGCATCGAGATAGCGCTCGACCTCACGGACAACATCTTTACGCAGAGGCAACAGCCGTGACTTGTGGAATTTGGAGTCCCGAATGAATAGCGTTTCTTCATCCGGATCAAAATCCTCGATCGTCAGACGCAACAGTTCACCATGTCGGAGTCCGGTCGTGAAGAGCAGGACGATGGCTAACCGCAATAACTCGGGGCGTAGCGGAGAATGAGGATGCCTTGGAAGGCGCGGACATTCGTCAAGAAGCCGTTGTATCTCAGATACGGAGAAGATGTAGGGCTGCATCGAGTGATGGCGACGGGGAAAGTTTGAAGCGTCAGGTACAAAACAGTCTGGTTCAGTGCGACGGCGATAGAGACAAAGATCGCGGACCGTTCGCATCCACAGCCGTCGCGCATTGTTGCTCAACCTACTGAAGCTCTTGCACCATTCGAGGAAAGCTTCAGCGGTCAAGTCGTGGAAACCGGTGCTTGGGTCAGTCAGGAATCGGTCCAGTGATAAGAGTATCTTTGCCTGCTCGAAGTATTTGAGCCCGAGCGACTGCTTGAGGATAACGAACCGCTGGATCACGGGTCCTATGGACGACGAGAATTCGATCTTCATAGCCGCCTCCTTCCTTGAAGCGGCACTGGGAGTCCAACTTCACGTAGTTGATTAGTAGCGAGCCGAAGGTAATTGGCGGTGCTCTCTGGGCAACGGTGGCCTAATAGGTCACCAATGGTCTTCAGGGAGGTGCCCTTTATCAAGAGGTGGACGGCATAGGAGTGACGAATGCAGTGCGGGCCGTGGAACGGGATATCTAGACCGCTTCGTCTCGACCATTCGTCAAAGGCCGCTGTAAGAGCTTCGCGCCGGAGCGGTTTGATCGGTGCCTTGACCTGGAAAAACAAATTGCGAAAGTCGGTCGGCCGGGGAACTTCTCGAAGATACTCTATTAGTACCTTTGCTGCTTGATCGGTCAGCGGCAATCTAAGCTCGTTATGAGTCTTGCTTTGACGTATTCGAATGACACCGGCTCTCCAGTCCAGATCATCCAAGGTCAGCGCCACGACTTCACAAGTTCTCAGACCATAAGTGGCCATCAGGAACAGCATTGTGTAGTCACGGCGTCCCTTTGCGGTGGCCTTGGGTATTGACCGAAGAAGGGCCTGAACCGTCTTCCAGCGTAAAGTGCGGGGAAGCTTTTCCAGCTTATAGACGCGAGGCCTATCGATCTGGTCTGCAAGATCGGGAGATACTCGGCCAGTTGCCGCCAAGTAGCGCAGAAAGTTGCGAAGGATGGTCACTTTGTTCCGAAGCGTAGCGCGGCTGACTGATCCGCTGAGCTTTCGAACAAAGCCCTCGGTTCCATCCGCGCTGACAACGGCAAGCCCTTCCGCTGCCTTGTCGAAATCGAGATGGTTGAGAACCTGTTCTGCGACTCGTACCTGGTATTTGACAGTGTCCGCCGTCAATCCTCGTACCTCGCGTAAGTAGTCGGCGTACTCTGCTACTAGAAGCGAAGAAGGTGTACTGTCGTCAGCACAAGAACTGAGGATCCCTCGCATCGTTAGGAATCGCTCCAGGATGCGGACCGCTCCGGCTTCCCAATAAGCGCGGCGGTGCAGAGTTTTCCAATAACGACCAAGAGCCAGAGACGTGATATTCTCAGGACATTGAATGCCATTCCGGCGTAAGTACCCATCCACTTTTCGAACTACCCTGAGCGTAGCGCGGATATGGGGCCGCGAATAACGCTGTTGCATCAACCAATCCTCGAAACCTTCCATTACCGGGCCGAGCAGTGATAGCTCTAAACACTTCTTCGAAGCTCTGGGAAAGAGAGTGCCAAGCATAAGAACCTCCTGAAACAGAATTAGTGCCGCGAAGGCACGGGCTCGAATGCTATTCAATAATGTGAAGTGAAAACTAGGATTTGTGCGGTGTGTGAAGGGAAAAAAGTAGGCTACTCAACATTACTGACTTCTCAACATAAGATTTGCTCGTTGATCAAGCCAAGCTTCCTCAACACTCCAAACATGCTTGGGTCGGCGCCGCATAGCTCTATTGCTGGCTCTCCGTGAATGTTCCCGAGCTTGAGAGTGAGCGCAGAAGCTAGCTCGATTTCTTCTCCCTCGAACAAAACGCCGTTGAAGATTTCGTCCGGCTCGCGCGATGTAGTCGCAACACCCAGAGCACGTAACACCGCACCTACTCTTTCGCTCGGTATCTGAACGCCTACGATGCGCTGGCCGTCATCGGCGGTTACTCTCACAACTCGCAAGTGAGTCGCTTCGGTTGTCTTGAGCCTTTGCCATAACGGTGTGATCGCGCCGCTGATAACATGTATTTCTGATGTTTGAACATCGGGAATTGCAGCATGCTTCTCAGTCCACCAATCGCGCACGGTCTCCGGTACGACTGGTCGATATGTCTCGGTTAGCTGCGCCTCTCGAATGTAATTAATGCGTGCGCCTTCGGGTCGTGACACTGAAAAGTTCCGATACGTGTGTCCGGTCTCGGGGTCCGTGTGCCTTCCCGATTCCAGAGCAAGAATGAAAAAGCCTTTGCGCAAGTGTTCGAAGAAAGCTCCGTCTTTGTTCCTGCGGGCGTCGTTTGCCTCGGCGAAGCTCACTTTCTTTGAGGGCTGGTCTATCTCAAGCGTGTAGTGTGTGGTTTCGGCTCCTGTTGAGTTTTCCCTATGCACAACGCGAGAATTAGACAAACGAACCGACAACGCTTTGATGTCCGTGACTCCTTCGTCAAAGGTTCCGTTCTCCTTCGCAAAGCTTACGATCTCGTCAAACAGCTTCGCGTAGTGATCGAACAAGGCATTCTGTCGGTCTACGTCGAGAGCAAGCACGCGATTCAAAAAGCGAGGCACGTTGTATTCATCTTCTTTTCTAACCGTCTCCACTCCATCTTGTAGGACAAGCAAACCTATGTCTCTCAGCGTCTGACGCGGGTTTTTGATTCCAGGTACGGTCTTGCCTGCGAGGATAGATCGAAATAACAGACCGAGCGCCGCTCTGCCTTCCTCAGTCTCGAAGTTGTACTTCGCGAGGTCGCCATTATCCGCTGCTCCGCGATCACCTTTGGTCAATGCTCCAAGGCTGCCAAGTCTCCGCGCAATGGTAGACGAAAAGCGCTTCTCTCCGCCTAGCTCTGTCGAGAGCAACACATACTCTGGCGGTATAGCTTGGTCTGATCGGTGAGTGCGGCCAAAGGTCTGCATTTGCTTGTCTGCGCTCCATCCTAGTTCAAGCGTTATGTGTACGCGGCGTTGTTGATTCGCCTCGCGGTTAGAAGCGTGCAGCGATATTCCCATAGAAGCTGCATCCGAGATTATCGCTATTCGCTTCTTGCCCTTTTGAAACTGCGCCATCTCATACACGTTCACCTTGTCCATCGAAACACCTTCGGGCGCGCGCTTCCGATACTCGACGCGACTGCTGCGAGGATCGCGAATCAAGCGACGTGTTCGCCCGGTGAGTTCCGCAAGGTTGCTCTCTCCGAAGTGATTCACAAGCTGGTCAAGCGGATTCTCTGGAAGCTCTAACGCTGATAGTCCGTCTATTAGTCGCTGCTTCATGTCGATTGCTTGGCGGCTCTGGACTATGTTTCCGTCCTTGTCTCTCACAGGCTCCTGAATGGTCTTACCGGTTATCGGGTCTGTTACGTCGCGATACAACGTAGTCGGAAAACCACGGTCTACCATGTTGGCTATGACTTCACGTGGGCTGAAGTCGAGGTCTTCAAGGCTACCGTTCGCGGCCATCGCTCTCGCTACTTGCTCGCGCGTTCTAGCCTCTCCGGTGCCAACAAGAGAAATGACAACCGACTTGCCTTCGCTCAGCGCCTTCTCTGTTTCCTCGATCACAGTTGGCACTTTGAATGCGCAGATGATTTGCCGAAAGAATCTCTGATGGTCACCCCAAAACTTGTTGAGGGCGTTTGCGCGTGCGCGGCGTCCGCCATTCGTGATGCCAAGCGCCTCGCTGATGTTCTGCATGACAACCTGCCAAGCATCCGCTGCGTGGTTGTACATTTCGCGTTGCTGCGGAGTGAGATTGTGAATGCGCTCTCGATACTCAACGGGCTTACCAGATCGCGGGCACGTGCCAAAGCTGATCGAAGCAGACGCGTAAATTCCCATAGCTTTCAGGTCGCGGCTTATCATCTCCATAGCGCCTACTCCGCCCGCTTCAATCTCAGTCAAGAATTGGCTGAATCCGCCTGGGAAAGAAGTTGCGTCACCCCAAAGGCCAAGCCTAACCATATAAGCCATGTTCCGAACGTCGGTTGCTCCGGTCGCGCTTGAATAGACTATGCGATACTCGGGGTTTCTCTCCGCGTCTTGCAGGTCGATGACAGCCTGTCCGGTTAGGGTAGGTTCACCGCGTCCGCCGGCGAGGGCGTTCTTCGCTTTGTGCGCTTCATCAAAGATGACTACGGCATCGGTTCCTAGCCAGCGTTGTATCTGATCGAATCGGCGTGCGCCGTTCTTGGCCGCTGCGATAAGCGATGAGTAAGAACTAAAAATGACTCCTTGGGGCAAAGTAATTTCGTCGGCTGCCGCGTAGTCGTTGATGCGTGCGAGCGGTATGTTAGCGCCCAAGTCGTTAAGGTCTCTCCTGGTGGATTCAAGCAAGTCATTGTTGACCGATAGCCAAAGCCCGCGCTTTCGCTGTTGGTTGAAGTTGTCGAGGATTATACCGGCGAGAATGCGGCCTTTGCCTACTCCGGTACCGTCGCCAACGTAGTAGCCCGCTCGTGAGCCATCGGGTAGTCGTTGTTCATGTCGCTGTCCAGCGTAGATAACACGCTCAAGCTGAATGTCTGACAATCGGCCTTCGTTTACGATCTCGCGCGACAGGTGCGGCCTGTAGGTTATCTCTGGTGGCAGTACAGCAGCCATTGAAGCTGACTCGACGATAGGCGCGGGGTGTGGCTTTCCGCCTTTCAACCTTGCCGGTGTGTAAGGAACAAAAAGAGTCTTGCTGACCGATTGTGCATCGTCGCTCTCGTCGGCCTTGTTCGTCTCTCGCGTTGCTAGGTCTTTAAGTGACTCCCAGAGGCTTTCGAGGTTATCTGCTTCGCTCCAATTGATGTTGCTAAGCCGCTGCTCCCAACTGTCGCCGGGCGTCGGGCCTGTTTTGTCAATAACAAGTACCTGCAGGCCGTAGCTCGTACCGTACTTGCCATATTCATTGCCGGTCAGATGGAAGTTGGCGCGGACGTTGTAAGTCGTGGCTAATACCTTCCACCAATCGCTGAACGCTGGTCGGGTGAAGCTCATCGCTTCGCTTGCAATCGCAACGAGTCTGCCGCCTTGCTCCAATCGTCTGAGCGCGCTTTCGACGTGTCGCGCACCGTAGATCATTCGGTTAGCGGTTACGCGTCCGCCTGTGGCGCTGAATGGTGGATTCATGAGAACGGCGGTGGGCCTTATCTCTGAGTCGAGTAGATCGTGTATGAATTCGGCGTCTACGGCGTGTGCTTCGAATCCTAGTATCTGGTCGAGGAGCATGCGGCGGCGGGGGCTTATCTCGTTGCATACCACGCGAGCGCCGATAGCACGCGGCCATATTGCAAGGCTGCCTGTTCCTGCTGAGGGTTCTAGCACTATGTCAGTTGGTGAAGCATTCAAGAGTCGAGCGGCGATGTAAGAGAGTGCTGGCGGTGTTGAGAATTGCTGAAACTGGACTTGCTCGCGTGTTCGGTCTGCTTGCCTGGGCAATCGCTCGGTGAGTGGTCGCAAGGTCTGACTGAGAGCGTCGGTTACTCTCATTGTCATTAACTCGCTCGCCTGGGTTTCGAGCAGCCTGTTGACTGCGGTTTCTGTCGCGTCGTATGCATCCCTCGCTGTGTAAGTGCCTCGTGCGCGGCTACCGACATACGCTTTGTCCGCAATCTCTGTAAGCGTTCGGTTGTTGAGTGACTGACCGGCGAGTAAGCGTTGATGAATCTCTTCGATCAGGCTCTCTGTCCCTGCGAGCAGGCCACAAACGGGGGTGTCGGGTGTCGTTGGCGGTTGAGAAACAGCGGTGATAGATTCTTGTCTGAGCATCGATTTTCTCCGTAGTCGTTGAAGGTCGGTGTTTTGGGCTAGAGGCGTTGGCGCGCTTTCTAGCCCGTTTCAGTTCTAGTATTCGCTCGGCAAAAGCAGAGTTGTTACGCTTCGGTCTGCTTCGGTAATTACCCAAAGTTTTTCGCCATCGCGCGTGCGATAGACGCTGAAGATTCGGAAACCGGCTTTGACTGAGAAGTCATTCTCTGTGGCATCTTCAGGACAGCACTCGCCCCAATCTCCGCGAGAATGTCGAGCAAGAAACTCAAGGGGCGTCTGCTCGGAGCGTGTTAGAAGTTCCAAAGCGCCGGGCGTGGCAACGAGTCTGCCTAGTGCGAACAAGGGTTGCTTGATCTGCGATTGAGTCACTGGCATGTAAATCTCCTTTCGAGTGTTTATCGAACGGTCTCCGTTGTTTGGGCGGAGTTGTCCGTTAAGAAAAGGCTTTCTTAACTGCTTGTTCCCCTTAAAGGACAGAGCCTGGCGGCGGGGCCTCGTGTGTCACCCGCAGGGCCGGAACGCAGTGGAGGACTCGCGTTGTAGTTTGCGCGAGTTGACACACGGGGTGCCGCAGGAAAGTCCGAGAAAGGGGAGCAAGCAATCAGAATGACGGAGGAAGACTAGGCGTGTGGTTTACAGAAGCCGTTACTGCTAGGACTGAGCTCAGCGAATTGGGTGTGCCATGTTATAGTTTGCTAACGGTCCTGCGGCCAGCAGAACCCTCTTAAGGAGAATCTGAATGCTCAGTTTTACCCCGCAAACAATTTCAGGGCCGTTGGACTTTCTTCGCACGAGCATCGCCGCGGAGCGACAGCTCGATGTTGTGACCTCAGCCTTTTCGGTTTTTGCCTTCGCAGAGATGCGAAGCGAAGTAGAGTTCCAACCCGAATGGAAATAATCGATAACATAAACAATCTGCTCGGTAACGACTTGAAGCGAACCATTCGGCCGGGGTCGAAACTCAAAGTCGCCGCCGCCAGTTTTTCGATATATGCCTTTGAGGCATTGCGTGAAGAACTAGAAACAGTCGACGCACTTGAGTTCATCTTTACCGCTCCCACGTTTGTGCCAAACGAAGTATCGGACAAATTGAATAAGGAACGGCGTCAGTTTCATATCCCCAAAACGGAACGTGAGCGCGATTTTTATGGTAGCCAATTTGAGATACAACTGAAGAATAAACTGACGCAACGGGCGATTGCTAAAGAATGCGCTGACTGGATAAGACGCAAAGCAACTTTTCGCTCAAATCGCGGTCGATCGCCGATGCAGCAGTTCGCTTGTGTCAAGAACTCTGAAGCTGACCTCGCTTACATGCCAATTCAAGGCTTCACGGCGGTCGATCTCGGCTACCAACAAGGCGATGCTATCTCGAACATGACCAATAGGTTCGATGAGCCAACGATGACGGCAACGTATTTACGGCTCTTCGATCAAATTTGGAACGACCGCGAGAAACTCGAAGATGTCACTGAACGTCTCTGTGATCACATCGCATCGGTTTATCAAGAGAACTCGCCGGAACGGATCTACTTTCTAATGCTCTACAATATCTTCAATGAATTTCTCGAGGATATTAACGAAGACGTCCTGCCCAATGATCTAACGGGATATAAAGACACCCTGATCTGGAAGAAACTCTTCAATTTTCAGCGAGATGCTGCGACGGGGATTATCAACAAGCTTGAGACATATAACGGGTGCATCTTAGCCGACAGTGTTGGATTGGGTAAAACGTTCTCTGCCCTCGCCGTAATCAAGTATTACGAGTTAAGAAACCGTTCAGTACTAGTGTTATGCCCGAAGAAGCTTGCTGATAATTGGACTAATTATCACCGAAATCTCACAACGAATATTTTCGCGAAGGATCGCTTTAATTACGACGTTCTTTGTCATACCGATTTACAACGCACGCGGGGGATGTCATTGGGAATTCCGCTTGACCGCGTCAACTGGGGCAATTACGACCTTGTAGTGATTGACGAATCTCACAACTTTCGCAACAACGACGCATTCAAAGACAGAGAGACGCGTTACCAAAAGCTGATGAATTCGGTGGTCAAGCAAGGCGTAAAGACAAAAGTCCTCATGCTCTCTGCGACACCAGTTAATAATCGCTTCAGCGACCTGAAAAACCAGCTTGCTCTGGCTTACGAGGGCAACTCAGAGAATTTGGGTAGCAGACTCAAATCGGAACTCAGCGTAGAAGAAATATTTCGTCGGGCACAGTCGGCTTTTAACCAATGGGCCAGGCTGCCCCCCGAAGAGCGAACGCCCGAGGCGATACTAGAATCACTTGATTTTGATTTCTTTGAACTTCTCGACAGCGTAACTATCGCCCGCTCGCGAAAACACATCGAAAAGTTTTACGACACTAGCGACATTGGAAGTTTTCCCGAGCGTCGCAAACCGATTTCATATCATTGCTCGCTGACACAACGAGAAGACGTTATTGGATTCAATAAGATCTTCGATCAGCTTAGTCTGTTGAAGCTCGCGGTGTATGCGCCCGTTAGTTATATCCTGCCCAGCCGAATAGCCCAATATGAGGATTTGTACGATACCGAGGTTGAGGGCGGAAGGGGCAAACTGAAGCAAGCTGATCGCGAACAAAGCTTGCAAGCATTGATGACGGTCTTGTTACTTAAGCGGCTGGAAAGCTCAGTTGAGGCGTTTCGGATTACGCTTCAAAAACTCAAGCAGAAGCACCTCTCGACGCTCGGTGCGATCGAGTCGTTTCAGCGCAGCGGCGTGGACGCGGAATTTACCGATGTTGCGGGTAGCTTTGAAAATGCAGAGCCCGACGAAGAGGATTTTCCTGACCTCGAAGACGAAGAGATTGGAGGCAAGGTAAAGATCAAGCTGTCTGATATGGATTTGGATTCCTGGGATCATGATCTCAGAGCGGATTTGGTCGTCATCGACTTTCTGCTTGAAGAAATGCAAAAGGTCACACCGACTGATGATTCAAAGCTCCAGCATCTAAAAGTTGTTCTTGAAAGCAAGCTCAGTTCTCCGATAAATCCCGGAAACAAGAAGGTGCTGATTTTCACCGCTTTTGCGGATACCGCGAGTTACCTTTACGAACATATCGCGAGCCATTTCTTATTAACCCACTCAATACACACAGCCAAAGTGACCGGCGGCGATAGGCCCAAATCAACGCTGGAAAAACCCCTCGACTTCCAGTCGGTGCTTACTTTGTTTTCACCAAAATCAAAAGAGAAGGCCCTCGTCATGCCAAGCGAGCCCCGAGTGATTGATTTCCTGATCGGCACTGACTGCATTTCCGAAGGGCAAAACTTGCAAGACTGCGATTACCTGATCAATTACGACATTCATTGGAACCCGGTGAGGATCATTCAGCGTTTTGGGCGCATCGATCGTATCGGTTCTCAGAATGAGACTATCCAACTTGTGAATTACTGGCCGGATATCACTCTGGACGAATACATCAATCTCAAACAGCGTGTAGAAAATCGAATGGTGATCGCGGATGTTTCCGCAACCGGAGACGACAATCCACTCAGCGCGAAAGCCAACGATCTGTCATATCGAAAGGAACAGCTTCGTCGACTTCAGGATGAGGTCATCGAAATGGAAGATCTGAAGACCGGAGTCTCGATCACTGATCTCGGCCTCAATGATTTTCGAATGGACTTGGTTAACCATATTAAGCAACACGGCGAAGTCTTGGGACTGCCAAATGGGTTACATGCGGCCGTGAAATCCGAGCCTGAACGCGGGCTTCCGCCGGGAGTGATATTCGCACTTCGGAACCGCAACGAGGGCGTCTTCATCGCGAGCCACAACCGACTGCATCCATATTATTTGGTTTATGTTGGACTTGATGGAGAAATAATCACGAATCATACCGACGTAAAGAGGCTGTTGGATTTGGTTCGTAGCGCCTCTGCTGGCCAGGCTGAGCCGATCGCTCCGGTCTGCCGAATATTCAATGAAGCCACCAATGACGGTCGGAATATGGACGTTTATTCCGAACTGCTTAGTAAGGCCATCAACTCCATCATCGACGTCAAGGAAGACAGCGATCTTGACAGCCTGTTTAGCGTTGGGAAAACTACCGCTCTGACAAGTAAGATTTTCGGTCTCGATGATTTTGAGCTTATCGCTTTCATTGTGGTCCAGGAGATGTGATGAGTGTCGGTTTGTTTGCATATCCCAAGCAAGCAGCGTTTGGACGCAACCTGCCGAAGACTAAGATTTATGAACATACGCAACTCACCAAGACGATGCGTAACAAGTTCGTAAGCCAGATTGAAAAGATCGTCTGGCAATACAAACTGGCACCGGAGACTATTAACTTACCATCGAAGAAGAGCGCTCCTGAGATCGAAGTTTTCACAATCACTCTCAAGACGCGTGACGTTCGCACCGAGGTCTTGCGGGCTATCGACAATGCAATACCATTCCCGATAATTTATGAACTTATCTTTGACGGACGAATCAAAGTTGCGGCAGCGTTCAAACGCCCGAGCGAGTCAGATTCATTAAAGTGGGTCACTGATATATATTTCGAGTCCGATTGGCAAAAGATTGATGCTAGGCGCAAGCCGCTTCCGGTTGCATTGGATGTCGCGGGGCTTTATGAGCAAATCCTGCGAGAGTTGATGCCGGTTCAGCAACGCCCTGGTGAGAATATTGCTGAGCAGGTCCAGAGAGTAGGTGTGATTCAAGGCAAACGGATTGAAGCTGCAAAGGTTGAGGCCCGGCTCAGAAAGGAAAAGCAATTCAACCGCAAGGTTGAGATTAACGCACAGTTGCGAAGCTTAAAGAAAGAGATCGAAGTGTTGTCAAAACCAAGAGTAGCAGCGATCAGGTAGATAGGTTTTGTTAATTCCTCATCGGGCGGCTGCGTGGCTCGCAGAAGACTTCATATGGAAAGACTAAAAATGCGTACTCCCGAATTTGCGGACGAGAACATCGCCCGGTTAGCCGAACTGTTTCCGAATTGCGTCACCGAATCGCACGATGAGAAAGGAGATCTCCAACGAGCAATTGATTTTGATCAGTTAAAGCAGGAATTGTCCGGCTCAATTGTTGATGGTCCTGCCCAGCGATACCAACTCAATTGGCCCGGTAAACGTGAAGCGCTCCTTGCGGCCAATGCGCCGATCGCCAAAACGTTGAGGCCCTGCCGCGAAGAGAGTACCAACTTTGATACGACGAAGAATCTTTTTATCGAGGGTGACAACCTCGACGCGTTGAAACTGCTACAGGAAACGTATCTCGGCAAGGTCAAGATGATCTATATCGATCCGCCCTACAACACTGGTAACGACATTCTCTATAGAAATGATTATTCGATCGGGCGAGTCGAGTATGAGGTTGAATCCGGGCAGCGCATAGGGGAGGGCCTTATTGCTGTATCAAACACCGAAACCAACGGGCGTTTTCACAGCGATTGGCTTTCGATGATGTATCCGCGCCTTAGGCTGGCCAGAAATCTTCTACGCGAGGATGGAATAATTACGGTCGCGATCGATCACAACGAAATAAATACGCTCATAAGTATTTGCGATGAAATATTTGGAGGCGAGAATCGAATAGGTTTAGTAACTGTAGTCCATAAGCCGGAAGGACGAAACCAAGCTAAGTTCTTTGGTCCGAGTAATGAGTTCATGCTCTTCTACGCAAGGGACATTCAATCGTGCAGTTTGAGAAATGTCGTTATCGACGATGAGTTACTCAAAACATTTAATTTGTACGATGAGCGTGGGGTGTACAGACTAAAAAACTTCATCCGGCTAAGGGACGGAAAATATCGCCTGCGCGTCAACAAGCCGACCTTTTGGTATCCGGTTTATCTGGACGCGAATAGCAGGGAAATGTCGATTATACCGCGAGAAGGTTTTGATGTTAGCGTTTTTCCAATCACGGAGGCTGGCCAGGAACGGACTTGGAAAACCACGAAGGAGACTTTCCAAGAGAGATACTTCAATGGTGACCTTGTCGCTGAATTTGAAAATGGGCGCTGGGAAATCTACGAAAAGCTCCGAGAAAATCAGGTACTGAAGACTCATTGGCTGGATAAGAAATATCATGGCTTCCATTTTGGAACGAAGCTTGTGGATGATCTTCTCGGGGTCAAGACCTTCGACTTTCCAAAATCGCTTTACCTAATTTTAGATGTTCTTAAAATAACGACAGGGCCCAAGGACATAATACTCGATTTTTTTGCGGGTTCGGCCACGACGGCTCATGCTGTTATGGAATTGAATGCGAAGGATGGGGGATCTAGAAACTTTATTCTGGTCCAAATTCCCGAACCTCTAAGTGAGGATTCCGAAGCCTATAAGGCGGGATACAAAACCATTTCTTCAGTTAGCATCGAACGCATCCGGCGCGCAGGAAAAAAAGTTAAAGATGAAGCGGGGTTGAACAGCACAAGTCTCGAGATTGGCTTTCGCGTCTTTAAGATCGACACATCGAACATGAAGGACGTTTACTATTCACCCGACAAGCAAGCGCAAGCTGACCTTCTTGATCAGATTGGCAATGTTAAGGAAGACCGCAGCTCAGAAGACCTCCTGTTCCAGGTTCTCCTCGACTGGGGTGTCGATTTCGCTCTCCCCTTAACGTGTGAAAAGATTTCTAACAAGGAAGTCTATTTCGTCGATGAGAACGCTCTCGCCGCCTGCTTTGATGTCGGGCTGAGCGAGGACTTTGTAAAAGAACTCGCCAAACGAAAGCCACTTCGAGCAGTCTTCCGGGACGCTGGCTTCGCCTCGGATGACGTAAAGATCAACGTCGAACAGATCTTTAAACTCATGTCACCGGAAACTGAAGTCAGATCCATCTAGATGAAGCTGAAATTCAAAAAGCAGCTGTACCAGACTGCGGCAGTCAGTGCTGTAACTGATTGCTTCAAAAATCAACCTCCCTCCAGCGCCGTCAAATACCGAATCGACCCCGGCATGGTCATCGAGAAGCCTCTTTTCGAAGGCCAGCCGGTCGAGGAAATTGCCGGCTTCAAGAACGAGGACCTTAGAATTACTGCCTCCCAGATACTTGAAAATGTGCAGGCGGTCCAGCGCAGTCAAAATTTGCCCATCTCGCAAACTCTCGTTGGCGATAGCAGAACAGGATGTCCGATCAACCTCACAATAGAGATGGAGACCGGCACAGGCAAAACCTATTGCTATATCAAGACGATGTTTGAGTTGAATCGGCAGTACGGGTGGAGCAAGTTCATAGTCGTCGTGCCGAGCATCGCGATTCGCGAAGGCGTCCACAAATCATTTGAAATCACTGCGGAGCATTTTCTTGAAGACTACGGCAAGCGCGCGCGATTTTTTATCTACAACTCAAAACAGCTTCACAACCTGGAAAGTTTTTCATCGGACGCTGGCATCAATGTGATGATCATCAACGTGCAGGCGTTCAATGCTCGCGGCCAGGACGCGCGGCGAATTTATGAGGAGCTTGATGACTTCCAGTCACGCCGGCCGATAGATGTAATTAAGAGCAATCGCCCGATTCTGATCTTGGATGAGCCGCAAAAGATGGGTGGCGACGCGACAATGAAGTCGTTCAAGGAATTCAATTCCCTCATGATGTTGCGCTATTCCGCGACGCACAAAACGGAATACAACAAGATCCATCGCCTCGATGCTCTTGACGCGTACAACCAAAAGCTGGTTAAGAAGATTGCCGTGCGGGGAATCACCGTTAAGGGACTTGCGGGAACAAACGCGTATCTGTACCTGGAAGGAATTGAGATTTCTGCAACAAAGCCGCCAGTGGCCCGAGTCGAATTTGAAGTCAAACAAGCGACCGGCATCAAACCCGTCGTGCGAAAACTCAGCAAAGGCGACAACTTGTTTGACCGTTCCGGCAACCTTAATCAGTACGAAGGATTTGTCATCTCTGATATCGATGCGCGAAGTGATACGGTCAGCTTCACCAACGGCAAAATAATAAATGCGGGCGAAGTCAACGGCGACGTTAATGAATCGGCCTATCGGCGTATCCAAATTCGCGAGGCCATCAAGTCTCACTTTGAAAAAGAACAATCGCTTTTTCATCAGGGGATTAAGACTCTCTCGTTGTTCTTTATCGACTCAGTCGCGAAGTACCGCATGTATGACGAAAATGGCGAAGTTGCAGGCGAGTACGCGCAGATGTTCGAAGAAGAATATCGTAATCAATTGAACGATGTTCCGACTTTGCTCGACGAGTCTTATCGAAAGTATCTTGACGGCATCTCGCCTGAGTCGACGCACAATGGTTATTTTTCGATCGATAAGAAAACAAAGAGACTTGTTGATCCGAGCGTAGTTTCCCGTGGTGAGACCGCCGGACAAAGCGATGATGTCGACGCTTACGATTTGATTTTGCGAAACAAAGAGAAACTGTTGTCGTTCGAGGAACCAACTCGCTTCATATTTTCACACTCCGCACTTCGCGAAGGTTGGGACAACCCGAACGTTTTCGTTATCTGTACGCTCAAGCATAGCGACAATACAATCTCACGACGGCAGGAAGTCGGCCGAGGGTTGCGAATTGCTGTGAATCAAAACGGAGACCGCATGGATAACCCCGCGACCGTTCACGATATTAACGTCCTAACGGTTGTAGCGAGTGAGAGCTATAAAGACTTTGTTACAGCGCTTCAAAAAGATATTAGCGAGTCGCTTTCCAGCCGTCCGAGAGTAGCTGACAAGACGTATTTCACCGGCAAGATCCTGCGGACTGTCGATAAGGACATTCCTGTGACCCCCGAAATGGCCCAGCACCTGGAGTTCTATTTGATTCAGAATAGCTACGTGGATGTTGACAGGAAGATCACCGATAAATATCACGATGCAAAACAGAATCAGACACTGGCGCGACTGCCGTCCATCTTAGCGCCAAATTCCGAGCAGGTTTTTCAGTTAGTGGACAGCGTATTCAGCGATGCACAAATGCCCGGGATTGACGATGACCGAAAGAAGCAAACAAATCCGCTGAATGGAAACTTCGAAAAGAAGGAATTCAAAGAGCTGTGGAATCGTATCAATCGAAAGGCCGCATACACAGTACATTTTGACTCCGAGGAGTTGATCTCAAAGTGCGTTAAGACACTCGATTCTTATTTGAGCGTGAGTCCGTTGCAATACACTATTGTTGCGGGCGAACAGATCAGCCAGGCAACGAGCGATAATCTGAAACAAGGCACCGCATTTGTGCAGACGAACCAGGAGACGCTGAATAACACCACTTCTATACAGTCGAACGTCAAGTATGATCTAGTTGGAAAGATCGCAGAAGAAACGAAGCTTACCCGACAAACAATCGCCACGATTCTAAAAGGAATAAGCTCAGCCACGTTCGGCCAATACAAAACTAACCCGGAAGATTTCATTTCGAAGGCAGCAGCTCTGATCAACGAGCAGAAGGCTACCGTCATTGTTGAGCATCTAGCCTATGATCCAATTGGAGAAACGCACAGCATTGATATTTTCACGCAAGAAAAACCAAGAGAAAACTTTACCAAGGCAGGTGCAAAACTTAATCGCCATATTTACGACTATGCATTTACTCAATCAAAGGTTGAGCGCGATTTCGTAACCGAGCTTGACGTTAGCAACGAGGTTGTCGTCTATGCCAAGTTGCCAAATGGCTTTGCGATTCCGACTCCGGTTGGTCCATACAATCCAGACTGGGCCATCTCGTTCAAAGAAGGGGCGGTAAAACACGTCTATTTCGTTGCTGAAACAAAAGGTTCGCTCTCCTCCATGCAACTTCGTGAGATCGAGAAATCGAAGATTGACTGCGCTCGGAAGTTCTTCAAGAAGATCACTTCTGGTCAGGTCAAATATGACGTGGTTGATTCATACGCCAAGTTGATTCAATTGGTTAAATGAAGACGAAACGGTCTTCAATACAGTTGTAAGTTCCCTTCTCAGTCACAGGGAGCCCTCATGCCTTTAGCAATCAATGAAGCAGCTTTGTGAGTCTTAGCACTAAGACTTTCGCGCTAAGACTTCGAAGCATATCGATCATTCTTTGGATCGGTGACCATTCCGAACTGGATTGAACTCTATGAATGTTCGTTTTATTGCGCCCGATCCGCGCCGGAGAGCCAAACCGATTCTGGATTCTTTGCTGGCTTCCGGAACCGAACAGATTGCGATTGCCTGTGCCTTCCTGTCGCCAGGCGGCGTGGAACTGCTGAAGCGGCATGCGGATCTCCTCAGGCTACCAGAGTCGTTCGTCGTGATAGCGTGGGAGCCTCCCACAACGCTCGCCACACTAAACGCCTTGTACGCGCTAATTCCAGGCAAACTCTATGTTCATTTAGGTTCATTGACACCTGTTGAGCGGGGTGTGGGTCCAGGCTTGATGCATTCAAAAATATTCTTTGCCAAAGGTGGAACACAGTGTCGCTTATGGACTGGCAGTCACAATTTGACTGCGTCTGCGACCCAAGGTGTCAACCGCGAGGCGGCAATTCTAATCGAAGGCAGCATAGACGAGGAGGTATTCGCCGATGCCCTTAAGCACCTCTACCAATGCCGCACGGAGGCTATGTTGTTTGATCCCCTCCAACCACCGCCGTCGCTCACTTCCGAGCAGACGCTGGTTATTCATGCCGAGTGCGACACGGGCCTGAAAATAAGCCCCTGGTATGTGCACCTGCGTCCAGACACAACGGACTATGACAACGCCATGCGTCCGCCAGCGGCTGTTTGGCTCTATTTGTATGAACCGGGTTCCCTGCGGATGGGACAACGGCGTCCGCCGGCCACGGCCGTTTATTCGGGGACGCTCACCGCGTTAAATTTTACTGAGCATCACCCGCGACATGTCGGTATTCCCGCGGACTGGCGCGAAGCAGACTACGTAATTGAGATTGAACGCGGCGTTCCTCATTTGAGGGAGCCCAAACCACAAACGACCACACCTTCGCAGGGTATCTTTCGCGTGGACGTAAGGAAAGAACCTGAGATTGTATGGCTTACTGAGAGTCCAGCACCAAAGCTTGAACGCCAAGTTGGAGAAAGAACACTCTCAGACATTGACCCGGAGTTTCGTCGATTCTTCACCAGAAAGTCGCTCGAAGGTGGCCGACTGTTGCATCAGGAATATAGGAGTGTGAGGTCGGTCACGCATTTGCCCAGGAAAGAGGTGGGCTTTGTGAATGCCCCGGAATTGCAAAATCGGCTGCCCATAAAAGGGACCGAACTCATCATCCACGAAGATTTGGACCAGGATGACAAGTTTGCTTTTATTTATCGTGCAAAATATCGCGCGTGATTTGAATTAACTACGCCAGATGGTGAACCCCTTGTAACCAAATCCTATGTACTTCGCAACCAACATCGCTGATTACCTAGCCTGCCATCATCTCACAACGCTTGAAGAAGCGGCTGCTGCCGGAGAGATCGAACGGAAATACTACAACGATCCTGGTCTCAAACTGCTCAGAACTCTCGGACTGAAACATGAACAATTGTATCTCCACGAGTTGGAGCAACGTGGTCTGAAGATTGTCCGGATTCCAACCGATACAACTTGGACGGAAACCGCGGGATTAACTCGCGCGGCGATGATTGAACGCGCGGATGCGATCTATCAGGCAACATTCATTGATGGCAAATGGGGAGGGCGTGCTGACTTTGTCATGCGCGTCGAGACACCAAGCGACTTAGGAGCGTGGTCATACGAGGCGATCGAGACGAAACTCGCACGCTCGACGAAAGCGCGGGCATTGATTCAGTTGTGTCATTACTCTGATCTAATCGCGAAGATTCAAGGATGCCAACCGAAGTGGATGCATGTCGTGCTTGGGCGTGGGGCAAGTCCAGAGAGTTTTCAGGTCCAACAGTACATAGCTTACTCCCGCAAGATCAAAAGCGATTTTCTCGCAGCGCTTGAGGTAAAGGCAGGCACGTATCCGGAACCGGTCGAGCACTGTTATGTCTGTGATTGGTCTCCGCAATGCAATGAACAGTGGCACAAGGAAGATCACTTATCGCTGGTCGCCGGCATCACGAGAAATCAGCGAAAGGCGTTGGTTGAGCGCGAAGTGAACACGGTCGCGAAATTGGCCGGCTTCAGTCTTCCGCCGACGCCCAAGATTGATCGAATTGCGCCCGCGCCGCTCTTTCGCATTCGTGAACAAGCACGAGTGCAAATTGCCGGGCTTGAGCAAGGAAAACCCGTCTATGAGTTGCTCAACCCGGAAGAAACACGAGTTCGGATTCCTCGCCGTCGCAAAGAGTCAAAATCCGAAGCGGATGGTTTATCCGCAACTGAATTCACGAACGAATCATTGCGCGGACTCGCAGCGCTGCCAACTCCGTCGGCGGGAGATCTGTTTCTCGACTTTGAAGGCGATCCATTCGCTTTTGAGCAAGGGATCGAGTACCTCATCGGAATGGTAACGATAGATGACGACGGATCTACGAATTACGACACAATCTGGTCATTCGACGCGGCCACTGAGAAGCAGAGCTTCATGAAGTTCGTCCGGCTAGTAAATGATCGCCGCGCCCGTTATGCGGATATGCACGTGTACCACTACGCGCCTTATGAGCCAACCGCAATCAAACATCTCGCCGGCCGCCATGGTGTTTGTGTAGCGGAAGTGGATGAGTGGTTGCGCGCGGGACTCTTTGTGGATTTGTATCGAGTCGTGCGGCAGGGTGTGCGCGCTTCCGTGGAGAGCTACTCGATCAAAAAGATGGAACCATTCTACGGATTCACGCGCACGGTTTCACTGCGCGATGCAACTTCGTCTTTGCAAGCATTCGAGACCGTACTGGCGCTCGGTGACGATCCCGCAGAAGCTCAAGAAATGCTGCGCACGATCGCTGACTACAATTGCGATGACTGTGTTTCCACCTGGCGCTTGCGTGAGTGGCTCGAAACTCTGCGTGCGGAATTGGAGGCGAAACTTGGGGCTTCGATCCCTCGGCCGCAACTAAAGTCCGGCGCACCGAGTGTAGGACTAGAGGCTCAGCTCACCGAAATAGCTATCCTTAAAGAACGTCTTGTAGCTGACCTGCCAGACCTAGAGAGCGAGGTGACGAATGAGCAAAAGGCGCGATGGCTCTTAGCGCAGCTACTCGAATGGCATAGGCGTGAAGATAAGTCGATGTGGTGGGAATATTATCGGCTATGCTCTCTCACCGACGAAGAGTTAATCGAAGATAAAAATGCGCTGGGTGGATTGGTCTACGTGGGTGTGGCCGAGGAAACCAAAATGTCTCTTATTCACCGGTATCAATTTCCCATTCAGGATCATTCCATCGATCGGGCGTTGGAAGTTCATGATCCTGACACTGAGAGTTCGGCAGGAACCCTGTTCAAGATCGATGAAAGTAACTGCACCATTGACCTCAAACGTGGTAAGAAGTCAGACAAGCCGCATCCCAAGGCCCTGATTCCGTTTGACTACATCGATAGCGACCAACAGGTCGAAAGCCTGATGCGGCTCGCGAGTTGGGTTATTGAGAACGGTATTGCAAACGAGGCAAAGGAATTTCAGGCGGCGAGAGACGCTCTTCTTCATCGCGCTCCGCGCATGATTGGAACCACGGTTGAAGCAGTTGCTGAAGAGTATTCGCCTCTCGAAGCAGCGAAGAAACTGGCTATTAGCCTCGATTCTTCAATTCTGCCGATTCAGGGACCGCCGGGCTCGGGCAAGACATTTACTGGCGCGCATATGATTCTCTCGTTGGTGAATGCCGGAAGACGTGTCGGCATCTCTGCTGGAAGTCACAAGGTCATCAGCAATCTCCTGTCGAGGCTTTGCCAAGAAGCCGGCGATGCTGGAGTCAAGCTGAGCATCGTGCAAAAAGCAACAACTGATAGATGTGAGCACGACTTTGTGACCCAAGTCAGGGACAATCCGGATGTTCTGAAGAAGTTGCAGGACGGCGAAGCGCAGGTCGCCGCTGGCACCGCATGGGTTTGGTCTCGCGCAGAGATGGTCAGTTCAGTTGACGTGCTGTTTGTTGACGAAGCGGGTCAGATGTCGTTGGCGAACGTGCTGGCGATATCGCCCGCAGCAACGAACATCGTTCTTCTCGGCGATCCCCAGCAACTCGATCAACCGCAAAAAGGTGTCCATCCGCCAGGCGCTGAAGTCTCGGCGCTCACACATTTGCTTAACGGACGTACGACAATCGAACCACACCAAGGCCTGTTCCTTAACGAATCGTGGCGGCTGCATCCAGATATTTGCTCTTTTACTTCACAGGCATTTTATGACGGCCGCCTGGAAGCAAGGCCTGAAAACACTTTCCAACGCCTGAATACACAGGGACCAATAGACGGGACTGGACTTCGATTCTTGCCTGTCGTTCACAGCGGAAATCAAAGCGATTCGACGGAGGAGGCTGACGTAATCGCTCGATTAGTCTCAGAATTACTCCGCAACAACGCCACATGGACGAATAATAAGGCGGAGACACGAGCACTCAAACTGGAAGACATTCTGATCGTGGCTCCCTACAACGCGCAGGTAGCGTTGCTGACGCGCAGACTTCCGGATAGTGCTCGCGTTGGGACCGTCGATAAGTTTCAAGGACAGGAGGCTCCTGTCGTGATTTATTCGATGGCGACTTCAACGCCAGAGGATGCTCCCCGAGGCATGGAATTCCTCTACAGCTCGAACCGGCTCAACGTCGCAACGTCGCGAGCGCAATGCTTGACGGTGCTTGTCGCTAGTCCGGCGCTGTTTGAAGTGCAATGCAAGACGCCTCGGCAAATGGAGCTTGCCAATGCGTTTTGCCGATACCTAGAGATGGCTCAAATCGTTTAAGCGACCTAATCTTGAGCGGAAAGATTGAGATGTAGCTTGGTTGCAGTCGAATCTGCCTGGGTTGGCTGTTAGCGAATTGTGCTCAATCGATGTGCATCGGCGACACCGAGATGCATAGCCCGCCCGCAGACAGGGCAATCAGGCCGCGACACATGGTTTATTCGTCTGATGCTGTAGTTTGTTAGGGATTCCTTGATGTGAGTTGGCACTGGCGTATCAAGGAACGGCTGGAGTAGATGACGCACGACCAACATCGCAAAAGATGCGGCGCGCATGTTGAGATCCATGACGGCGGGTGCTACAAGTCTAATGTCTTCCGAGTAGCCCATTGCAATGACTCGATCGCGCTCGGCTGGCTCCAGTCCTTCTAACCTGATTCGCTCGTTCGTTACGACTCCGGAGCAAAGAAGACAAGGCCGACCGGGAACAATATACGAGACCCGAGAGTCAAGGCTCTGAATCTCGTTTTCGCGTACGCCAATCTCTGTTCCAAGGTCTATGTATGGGATGAGGTACTGGTTGGCGAGCTCGCAGAGTATTAGACGTGGCCAGTCTCTGTCCACGCAGCCGATCACCAAATCGCAACTCCGCAATTCAAGCGCTACCTCCTCACGACGTATGTCACCGCCGGGCACTATTGAAATCTGGGTTTCGAGACCTGCTTCGGTGATTCCCTCGGCTAGCCTGAAGGACTTTGCAAGTCCAGCCTCCGCATCGCGTCGGCGCGAGTAGAGGATGCGCGGCAAATTTATCTTTTCAATGTGATCAGGCTCGAAAATCAGTATGTGACCAACACCGGAGCGCATCAGTAATTCGGCCATGATGGAGCCGGTTCCGCTACCGCCGATTAAGCCGACACGCATTCGAGCAAGTTGAGCTAACGCACCTTTGCCAGTGATAGCCAAGCTGCGGTCGAAGATCTCGGCTGCAGTTGGTTCCGCTTCACCATCGTCTCCATCGCCATTCACGAAACTCAATTGCTCGCCGACGATGACCAACGCTGCAAGTGTTTCATAATCGGCCCCATCGGAATTCCAAAGTCGAGCCCTCGCAGACCTTCTGCCCAAGACGATACTGCCGAAGACACCCTGCGGCTCAAGCTCGTACAGATTGGCCATCAAGGACGGGTCATTGGCGTCATCGTACGGTGAGAAGTTCCCATACGTGTCTGACATAGGATGAGTGTGGATAGTAAGAAAGCCCGCCAGATTCGCTTCACGCACTCGAAACAGAGCCCGCCGCAAATACCTGCTCGAAAAGACGAGACCGTCACGCGCTTGCTCGGTTAGTTCGCCGTCTTGAGGTTCCAGGACGTCCGCAACTACGACCGATGGATGCGTGGGATGATCGTTGCGGCCGACGAGTATGATGCAACCTGTCTCAGGCGGAAAACGAATGCCATCTAGAAAGGAAGGGGATGTGAGCCGCCGTATCTGATCGTAGTGAGGTTGGGTTATGCGTATTTTCATTGTGTCACCCCGCGTCTGAGCAGAGCTCCGCGACAATGTTCGATATGAGTCGAGAGGTCGTCGTGTAAAGGGTTCCATTGGCGGCTCGGCTGATAATGCCAGGAGATAAGTCCCCACGATCTGCCATCGATCTGTGCGGTCTGAGACTGATACGGGATGGCGCCGCTGGCATGACTAACGGGGAGCTCGATGTAGAATGCGTCGAGTCCGCCCGCCGGGTAGGTAGCTGGGACTGCAATCAGCAGTGTGAGCTTATCCAGCGACCAAGGCGGTGAGGGGACCCCTACTCGGTTTACCTCAACATACTTTTGCGCGGTGCAAGTAACGAGGCGGGCGTCGATACCCGCCTCCACTGCGCCTTGCACATCGTCCTCGATTGTCTGTGAGCCGCGCGAAGGGCGCTTGACCGCCGCCGAGGCTCCATACCGCCCGTCTTTCTGCGCTTCGAACATATCTCCGCGATGGAGAGAGAGCGCCGTGTCGGCCGGCAGAGGTTCAGTGCTGTCGGGTTTGTAGAGACTGAACTGAGACGGATCAAACCCAAAGCTCGTGAGCAGCTCCCGAGGTGTCATTGTTGAGGATGGCGCGATGGCCCACTTGGTATTGATCTTTACTGCAAGAACATACTCAATTCCAAAGTGCCTGGAACAGCCTTGGGCCAGCGCTAGCCACAGCGGCCGCTCAAGTCCCGTGATCGGATCGCTCCACCCCTCACCACGTCGCTCTCGACACCGCAGTACATCTAGTGGGTGGTTGCTGCCAGGTGGCAGCAGAGGTTTGCCGAGTTGCTGTGCTCCCTCAGCGAAGACTTCCAATAAAGTGTCAGTGAGTGAGGCCTTGAACTTCGCCTCGTGCCCGTGCGGCAGCTCGCGAAACCCGACCTGAACCTTCAGGTGTTGGGCCTTGCTGGGCAGCCGTCCCTCAACTTCTGCGGCGGCGACTGCCTGAGGCAGTCCCGCATCGATATCTTCGAGCCACTGGCCGTCGAGCGCATCATCGACGGCGATTGATTTGTGATCACTAGTCATTTTCCAGAACTCCTTTTGGATTGGGTTTCCATCGTTGAGCAGATGAGCGATTGTCGGGGTAACCTTCCATCCCATCCCGAATTCCGCTAACATCATTCCGTCACCGTCGGTTACCCGAGGTCCGGTTCCCCGCTCACTATGTAAGCGCTTGAGACGGCCAAATCTGGCAGGTCAATTTTGAGAAAGTTTTCTGCCAGTTCTCAGCCTCTGGATCGCTATGAGAATGGGAAGGGATTCGAGAATGGACGATTCCCGCTTTGCGAATATCGATTTCGACGCTCTCTTGAGTCGGCTTTATGCTGTGGCTCAAGGTCTGTTCGCGAGGCAGGGGCTGAAAGGGGAAGCGTCGATTCTACCCGCAACAGGGAAGTCTGCTGAAGATTTGGCGGTTGACGTGATCACTGACCTCATTGTTGGGGAGAAAGTAGAATGGCGGCCGAAACAACCCGACGAGGATCCGTTTCCCTTGTTGGTTACCGTACTCAAGCATGATTTCCTCGACCTTGTTAGGAAGGGGCGCGCCTACAAGAGAACGGCAGTTGTAGCGTCACTTCAAGATGAGGAAGATCTTGGGCGAATAGCGCCCCCAGAGCTTGCTGTGGATATCCATGACAAAGCTGAGGATGCCGCTACAAAGGAAAGAGTCTATGCTCTTGTGAAGGGTGAACGGGAGCTGGAGGAGTACGTCGAGGCGGTTTTTGAACTCGGACTGACTAAGCCAAAGGACATCGCAGAGTTCCTTGGAATATCATCGGATCAAGGTAGGAACCGGCAACGGAGGTTAAGAACTAGACTAGCACGTTGGCATCGTTCGGTGGCGATCAGCGACCGAAGCAAAAGCCATTAGAAAGGCAGGGTATGTATGCCTGGGAAAAAGATCCGGCCAATACCAAAGACTAGCGAAGATGAGATGTTCGATGCTCTACTCGGCTGTGATGAAGAGATAGACCTGGATACGGCTAAGGATGTTCTTCACGCCTACGGAGTAGATTCCTCAGCTTTAGTTTCCAAACTAAGATCAAGAGTGGAGGCTGAAGCACGCAGAATCAGGTCTGAAGGCGAGGCTGTGCCGGTGCCAGTGGAGAACGCTTTGAGAAATCTGCGTTCTGCGAACACAAAGAAGTCGGAGCCCGCTGGTGTTGACCCGGGCGCCTATATAACTAACCTCTTGAGCGGGACTCTGCCCTCGGCAGGCTCTCAAGCAGTAGCCTCGTTACGTGGTCGAAAACCTGGAGAGAAGGTCTCCTCAAAGGACAAAGAGATTCTCGATTCGCTGAAACGTGAGCTTGATGAGGGTGATCCGGAGTCAAAGTGAGTCGCACCGCGGCACAGCCTGAAGATTATGCTCGTGCTCTCTTAGAGCATTTCAAGATATCGACGAGCCCGGATTTGTCTGCGCTCGCGGATAGACTCGGGGTGAAGATTCGGGAAGTCGAATCAGAAGGGTTCGAAGGCGCGCTTCTTCGTATTCCAAACAGACCAGCAGGTATCGTCGCAATTAAAGCCAGCATACGTGAGCGCGGGCGCAAGAGATTCACGATCGCACACGAACTTGGGCATTACATACTGCCGGGACACGGAGAAATAAACTGCGTCTGCAAAAGCCGTGACATCGAATCTTGGGGTCGCGGAATCCCAAGCCAGGAAGTTGATGCGAATCGGTTCGCGTCGGAATTGCTGATTCCCTTTGCACAGGCTGCGACTCTGGTTCGGCAATCGTCAGCTACCGTGGCCGTCGCCAAGAAGATAAGTAGCGAATATCAGACGTCGCTCACCGCTGCTGTCGTCAAGTGCGTCGATGTGACAGAAGAACAATGTGCCTTAGTCGTCAGCGACGGTGGAATAATTCAGTGGTGGCGGGCTGGACCCCAGTTCCGACACTACATCAAAGGCAAAGGCACGGAAGTGAGCATCGAATCCCTCGCGCGCAATCTCTTCGACGGGACGGAGGAGCGCGAGCAAGACGGAGCCGTGCCAGCGGATTCGTGGCTTGCCGGTCAGGTGTCAGGAAAGGTTTGGGAAGACTCCATACTTTTACCCTACTACAACCGTGTTTTGACAATCGTGACTGTTCGCCCGGGCGATCTGCGATAAGGAGGTTTGTTTGCTCGCACTCTCTCGCCGATAGGAGGCGCGCGAGAGGGTCTCACTTGGGGCACACTCCGCGATCACTCCACTTCTCTCTCGGGCTGTTCGAGCTTCACAAAGAGTTTCACAGTCGAAATTCGGCGTCCTTTAACGTGATGATCACGAAGAATTGCGTCGAGCGCGCGTTTGATACCTACTGATAGAGTCGAACCTTCGCCGCGCGCTTCCTGTACTGCGTGAGCGGCCGGCAGCTCCGGAAATGTAGCGGTTACTCTGTAGCTTTTCATAATAGTCCCTCTCCAATCTTCAAAGTCTCAATCCTCGACAATGCGAGATGTGTTCAACGACGGTTGCTATTAACCAAGGAAGCAGCTCGCTTGGCAGTAAATAGTGCGTAGTTGTATCCGGTTGACTTCGCCTTCTCGCTTTCAGCCATAAGCTGGTTTGCTGTAGCTTCAACGGCCCAGCCTCGATCTATAGAGATGAGGCAGAAGTTGAAATCTGCCGCGCTCCGGTCTTTGCCCTCATGATTCTTTGCTCCGGGCGCATCAGCCAGACAGCGTGCGTAGCTTGGCCACACCAGCAAGCGCTGTCCGCGTCGATGAGTCTGAGCATGGCGCGGCGCGCGGGGCGTATGCTCCTCGGGTGCAATCAAGCCGGCGCGATCAAGGTCGCCGACTGTGACAGCGTGCAGGGGCGCAATGGAGTGAAGCCGCACGCGCGGATAGTTGGGCGCGTATTTTGATTTGAAGTTGTATGAACCAGCAAGCCTAGTCGCCCCGCTCGCATTGATGTCGGCTCCCGCTGCCTTCTTAACTCTGCGGATTGTCTCGGGACTGGCGTCAGTGAGCGCTACCCAAGCTTGAAAGTTTTCTGGACTCGTCTCCAGGACCAGAAAAGAGAACCGGCGCACTCGATCAAGCTGGGAAGCGCTCAGATCATCAAGCTGTATGAGCGATAGCGTGAGTGGAGCAATCGGCCGCACAATCACGTTCAGCCGCCTCTCGCAGGCCGTGAACAGTAAACACGGCAATTCACTGCGCAGTGATTCAACGGACCGATTCCGCCTGAAAGCTACCTTGCGTCCAGTATTGTCGGTGGCCGTGAGAGAGAACGATTGGACACCAAGCCCTTGAAAGAGATCGAGCATTACTGAGGCCTCGGCCACTTCAGAAGATGGCTGCGATCTTCGACCAGTTTGCCGGTGCTCCAATTCCGCAACTATGTCGTTCATGATTCTTCCTCCGAAGCGGCTTTACTCTCGTCCTCTCAATCTCAGCGTCGCGTACGTTAGGCGTCGCTGAGTCAGTTCGCGTCCTCTGCCCGGCGTGAGCCTCGCGGGTCCGCTTACGCTAGAAGCGGACCCGCGAAAAATTTAGGCCAGAGCCGAGCGCTGTGCCCGACCCTGGCCCATGGATTGCCGCTAGAACGCAACGTCATCCTCGCTGGTCACTTCCGCTGCGGCGGCTGCGGCTGTGGCTTTCTCTGCTGAGGAAGACAGGAATTTGATGTCAGAGGCTCTGACTTCCAGGTTGACGCGGGCCGCGCCTTCCCGATCGGTCCATTGATTCAGAGTCAGCGGACCTTCGAGCCAAACATGGCTACCCTTTGACAGGTACTCGTTGGCAACCTCGGCACGGCGTCCGAAAAGTGCGACTTGAAACCATGTGGTGGTTTCCTGAAGCTCACCGGATTTGTCCTTGCGCCGCTCGGTGGTGGCAACTGAAAAGTTGCAAACGGGTGTGCCTTCCGGCGTATAGCGCAGTTCTGGAGCACGGCCCAGATAGCCAACGACGGTGATTTTGTTAAAGCTTGACATGGAATTGTTCTCCTTTGTTTGTTGAGGTGAAGCGCAGGCGTGAAGGCCTGGCAGTTGAGCGTCGAGTATTTCAGCGATTGCGTTTATGCAAGCCGCAGCCTCGGCGCGTGAGAGTTCTTCGGGCGCGCACCCGAAGCGTGATCTAACAAACTGTTCGCAGTCTCGACCTCTGGCGCGGGCTATTGCGCGAAGGGTTATTAGTTGTTCCTGAGCTAAACCTTGCTCTTGCCCTGCGGCGTCGGGTGAAGAAACAAAAGCGGTTGAATGGGTAGAATGGTCGTGATACGTTGACATTGGTCGAAACTCTTTTCTCCCCTTTCAATGGGGCGGAAAGTCGGGGCTGGGTGCTCGCAACACCCAGCCTTAGTTGTGCAAGGGTCATGCCAACGGCTGATTGGCGTTTGATTGCGTCTGCTCAGCCTGATGATTGATGCCAGCCTTAAGAATGCGGTCGGCTGCTCCGAAGATTTTCTGCGCCGACTTCTCCGGGATCACATCGCCCTCAAGCCAGTTTTGAATGTAGCCTCGGCAGTATTCAGAGCATGCCAATCCAAGCGATTCACAAACCAGAAGCGCTACTGCTTCGGCCTCGACTTCTCGCAAACTCCTTGGCGTCTGTTCCGAGTCGCTGATTTCGGATTCCGTAGTGTGGCCCAAGACAACGTGCGCGACTTCGTGAAACAGAGTCTTGTGAGGGAGTTCAGCAAGCGGCGATATAGCTACCTGCGATTTCTTCGCGTATCCCTGAACGTTGCCGTTTGTATGTGTGAACGGAATCTCCTCGATGCCAAGTGCAGCAAGAGCGCGTTCCTTGTTCCATTCTGGAGTCTCGGGCATTGGTACCGGCTCGCCATCGGTCTGCGCCAGTACAAACCATCGTGGCTTCCAAACGAAAGCGGTTATGTAAAGCTCGTCTTCGCCCGTCTCGCCGTTGGTCTTCTTGCGAGTCAGAGGCATGCAGAGCCAGATAGCCTTTTCGCCTTTGCGGACGTGGCGGTCTTTGTCGAGCCATCCTTTATATGTATCAATGGGTCCTGGCTCGATACCGTGACGGTGGCATTGCAGCAGAGCGGCTAGTTGATTGCCTAGGCTGTAGCCATGAAAAGCAGAGTAAGCTTTGAGGATCAAACCGGGTTGAGTGACGGCTTGCGTTAATAAGTCGCTCCATTTCTGTTGATTGTTCGCGTCAAGGTTCATGTCGTACCTCCAAAGGGTTTTGTGGAATTAAAAAAACAAGTAACAAACCCGATAAAGGCCATCTGGAGCGGAGACAAATTCAGGTCATAGGGGTCGGCCCGCAGTTAGGCAGCGAATGAATAAAGGGGGTGCGGAGCTAGAATTAAGCGCTGCCGTTGGGCCGACTCGTCTTGCCCCTTTACCTTAATTTGTTGGAGAGGAGAATGAGCCGGAGAGGGTTTAGTTCGGAGCGGATTGTAGAGATGGATCTTCGCCGTATGGCGGGTATTAATAATGATGGGCGGGCGGGTGGGTTACCGTCGTCTCTGAGCCGTGCTATGAACGGGCGCTATTAATAATGATGGGGAGGGGGCAGGTGGAATGCTGTCACGTATTCCGATGAGCCAAATGAACCATTTATGAGCCATTGCCCGCGTCCCTGGTGATGAGCCCTTTGAGCCCTTTGCGGTTGAGCACGTAATAGGTTCCCTTGCCTGTGGCTCCTATCTTCTCCAATATGCCCTTCCTGAGGATATCTTCCAAATTCCCGATGCAGTTGGCTTTGAGACGCCGAACGCCTTCTGATAATCCAAATTGCTCAAACGCTCGCTTGTCTTGGCGATCAGCACGGCCTGTCGCGTGTTTCATATGTCCCATAAGTGTCCCATACCCTCTTCGGGTATCGCGCGCTTTCGGCCACACGGTCGCCTGTCTCATATGTCTCATTCATGTCTCATTGTCTTCGTCTTAAGACATAGTGGCTGGAGCGTTTCTCGCCCCTGCGCTCTACAATGCCCTTCTCAACAAGCGTGTTGAGATCACGGGAGGCCGTTTTGCGGATCAGCCCCGTTAATTTCTGGTATTCAGAGTTTGTTATGCGACGATGTGTCTTTAAATAAGTAATCGCCTGCAACTGCCGTTCGTTCAAATGGAATCCAGCCAACAATTCGTTCGTCAGCCAGTCCCGCCAAAGAGTGAGCACGAAGAAACCCTGACGCTGTTCGAAGTCCGGCTCGGGCAAGTTCGCGTCGCGGCAGAGAGCGATCATCGCCTGAGTGCCTGATCCAACTCTCTCGATGTACCGAGTCAAGTAAAGCGATTCCGCGAGCAAGGGATTGTTGGGGACTGAGGCGTGGTCGTGGCGCAGGCTCTCGAGCGTAAGCGTGCCCGGCAATGCACCTGGATTCCAAACTTCGAGCCGATCGGCGAACAAGCGCACTTCGACAGAAGCGTTGCTGTTGTAATCTCGGTGGACGATGGCATTGACGATGGCTTCGCCAACAGCGTCCGGCGGCAGTTCGTAGGTAGCCGGCGCGGTTATGCTCTCCGCGCGAGTGCCGACCGGGCGATTGATCTTACCGAGCACGAAATCGCGTGCTTGATCGGCCTGCTCGAAGACATCGCCGCCGTACACCTGCAAGGAAGCAAAGGGCCTCCGATATTCAGTGCCGTGACAGTGTATGCACTTGGTCTCGGCCGGGCGATGAAAGCGTTGAGGGTTTGATCCGAACAGCATTATCGCGGCGTTCGTCGGCTTGCCTTTGTCGAGCAGATTGAGATGAGTGAGCAGAGCCTTCGTTTCCGTCTTAGCTTTCAGGGGGAAGCCTCGCTCACGGCTCGCGGTTTCAAGAAACCAGTCGATGCGTTTACGAGAGAGATTCGCGAGTGTGGCGCCCTCACAGGCTGAGGTATCGAACGGCGGGACACGTAATGCGCCTTTGGTGTCCAGATACTCAACGAGGCTTGAATAGACTTCGGCAGTCAAGGCGCTGATGTCATTGACTCGGCGGCGAATTAGCTCGCCACTAGCTTTGGCAATCAACTGTTGCATCTTCGCTGCGCGCTTTTTCTCGTCGGAACCCCAGACATAGATAAGGCGAGTCTTCCCGTGGCGGGTCGCGTGGTTGAATTCGTGTTCGGTCGGGGAGATTCCGTTCTCATCTTCGTAGCCGTAGCCATAACCAAAGATACCGAGGTAGATATCGCAACGCTCGACTTCGCTTAGATAAACGTGATCGGCGCGTTGATCCTTCGCGTGGAGCTCCTCGAAAAGGAATACGTCGGCAACAAAGCGTTGCAGCACCGCGTCGCCGAGAAGAAACGCCTTCAAGTCCGGGCGAAGCTGCGCGAATTCTTTCTGCACGCTGCTGATGAAGATTCGAAGTCGAGTTGCTGGCATAGCAATCAGTAATGTTCGCTGACAACCGGCCCCATCATTTTGTTCAACTCCGGCATCAGTCCTGCTTCCTGGTATCGAGAGCTTGGCGTGCGGAGTTAGTGCCCGTCAAGTATTTGGCTCAAAATATGGGCGCGTTGATAAAGTGAATGATATTTGTCGTCTATACTCTGGCGGAAGCCATCTTCATCGCAGACAAAGTTCACGTCATAGGGGTAGGCTCGCAGTTAGGCAGCGAATGAATAAAAAGCGCAGAGCGACCACGAGCGCTGCCGTTGGGCCGACTCGTCTCGCCCCTTTACCTTAATTTGTTGGAGAGGAGAATGAGCCGGGGAGGGTTGATTCTAGAGTGGTTCCGAATGGGTCCGCCGAACGACGCGTTCTAATAATGATGTACGGGCGGCCGGTTCCGTCGGAATCGATCGTCTTATTCAGATAGCGAGGCTTCTCTCGGGCGAGTCGCCGCGTATGCTTAACGTTTGACCAGCGGAAGGGTTTGGCGATTTAGCCTACTCGTCCACGTGTTCGAACTGTGTTGACACCCCCGGCCGGGCAAGAGTATATGCTGGTGTTTTACATGTTAGTTCGGCTAAGAGAACATAGGATTCTATTATCAAATTCTCACCGAACTTTAGATTCACAGTGGTTTATAACCAACTTAACTCCGAGAGCACAACCGAAGAGGTGAGGTGAAATGAGCAAACCCAAGCAACCGCTAATAGCGGGACACCACCTTCCCGCAGCCTATGCGCCGTACTGGTATGCCTACGAGTTCACCGACAGTATCGTCGAGGTGAAGAACCACCTGGAGTCGCAACTGACAGTGCGGCTTGCGATCTTAGCGTTCGGACGGGGTCCCGAAGAGCTCGGGGCAATTGTCATTCCGCCGCGGGCGACGGTACGCACGAGCATGAAAGACTCTCCGGCAGTGATTAGGTCGATGGCCACAAATACCCACACCGGCAGCCGAGAGCTTTGGGGCAACGGATCGCGGCCCAACAGTGCGTTGGGAGCTGCGATCCTCACTGCTTTGGACCCACCGGGCTCGAGCGCCGGATCTTTCGCAGCCTGGATATTGACGGAGAATCCAACCGAGCGGCTGGGTGTTGTTACGCTATTTGAAACCGGACAAGACAATGTGAATCCTGAACAACAGGAAGCTGTGTGGTTGCTTCCATTCGAAGGGATGCGAGCGGAATTCTCGGTGCAAAACTTGGGCGAGCTTCCGGCTAGAGTGCAGATTGACCTTTTCGGGCCAGACGGGGCCTTGGCAACGCGCTATGCAGAAATCAAACCCCTGAGTGCTCAAGTCTTCGCAGTCGCGGATGTGCTGGAGACTGATACCCCGCCCAAGTGCGGCGGCATACGGATTACAAATCTGGAAAGAACGGGCCAGACGGAGCGCAGTTACTTGTTAGCGCGCGGCCGCCTAATTCAGGAGAAGCTCGGCTTTGTATCGTCGTTTCGATTCCAGGATACACTAGGTGACGTAGTGAACGCCTCTGGCTCGGAGCTTCACGCACCCGCAGTGATCTTCGGCCGGCTCGATCGAATTTTGCCGGGCACGCGATCGATCGTTCGGCCACACCTTGTGCTCCGCAGCACAACTAGATTTCCCATCACCGTCGAGCCGATCGTATACGGCACCGATCGAGAAGGAGCACTCGTAAGTTGGAAGCTGAACACATTCAAGCTCGAACCTCTAGCGGTCACCCACATGGACCTTGAGCAACACCGGAGGGTGGCAAACGCGCCGGTTGCCGACGGTTTCGCGGGAGTTCGAGTGATTCACGATGGCGGCCCCACCGACATCATAGCCGAGCTAATCAGCGTCGAAGAAAAAGGTAAATTTGCCTTCTATGATCCAATTCGTAGCCAGCGCTTGCATCGGCAAGCGATTCAAGTCGCGACATCGTTTAACCTGACCCCGCTACACCGGAGCTTTCTGATTCTGAAAAACACTACCGATGAAACGCAACAAGTTCGTGTCCGTCTCGACTATGACGACGGCAAGCAGAGCTATGTCGTTAATCTGCCGTCCGTACCGCCGCAGCAGATCGCCGTTGTGGACATCCTGAAGTTACGCGACGAGCAGACTCCGGATCTCAATGGACGAGTATTACCGCCGGACGCCGATTTCGGCGGGTCGGTTGTCTTCGGGAAACCGGGCGCGTTCGTCATCAGCGACCCGACGTTCGTAGCTCCCCCACTTGTGGGCAGCGGACCGACGAAGGGTGAAGGTGACTCTACCGCACTTGGCGGTCCCATTGATCTTGGGGATGATCCATTCTTCGTCCCTTCCTGTGGTCGCGGTCCTGGCGACATCAAGGACCAGGACGACAAGATTACAACAGTCAAATTTTGGTTGAATTCCTTCATTCCGCGCGACATTCCTGGCCAGACCGAGCCCGCGCCCAATCATCCGGAACAGACGATGATCAACCCAAGGTTCATCCCCGGCTGCTATCTCACCGATAACCGGGGGTTCAGTAACGATGTGCACGCCTATTCGCGCCTGCATTCAGAGATCGTCATCGGGGTGAGCGGGCCTCGGCTTCTCGGAGAATGGCATCACGGTGATTACACGCGGCGCATCGATTGCCAAACAGGTGAGGAGGTGTGCACGCAACAGGCCGATACGTCCCGCATGCACTTTTCGGGGCTTCGGGGTGCAGCATCTTCGGTGATTCAGATTGACTTGATGGGGTCCGGACACGATCCGTGTACGTTCGGCGCGGGGCTGATTGGCGACATAGACTATATCGGTACTGTGACCATCAATGTGAACGCGAGGACCGTGGGTTTCAGCGGGCGGGTGGAGCCCTTTCCGGCCTTTGAAGCTTACGCCACCGCCAATGACGGCGCCGGCGCGCTCGTGTTTGTCATTGGACCAGATCCACAAGCGGGGCCTTTCTCACTCGCGGGACCACCCAACCGACAGGTGGACCGCACGACAGGTATATAACGGATGCTCCTTGCGTGGCGTCAGGGTGCTTGTGTTCCAGAGCACGATTTAGCTCATATCATCGTTGCGCAGGAAACTCGCTAGTGTAGGGCGTCTCAAATAACGTATCAGCATCCCGCAACCGTTGATTCCCATCGCTTCGGTATCAAGTGCTCTGAAAGCAGTCCTTGAGATGATCCCCCTAAGACACGTTGATTTCGAGCGCCAAACCAAGTCGAAGTTCATCCAAGCTAGGCGTCCCGAACTTTTGAAGGGTTCAGGCAGGCTTTCTGCGAGCCCTTTGATCCGTTAGTGAACCAATTCTTGGCTGTATTTAGCTTTATCTGGCTTGTTTCTGGCGCATAAGGTGGGGGAGGGCAACCAAGCGGAATGTCCTTAGATGGCGGACCTCATACGATGGCGCCTTTGGCCCCTTTATGGCCCATTGGCATCCCCAGGCGCTGGTAATACTTTCACGGGCACGCTGGTGCCCCCTTCTTTGACAACTCCGCTTCCAATTGCGGCGCAGGTGACATTGTGATATTTCGCGGCGAACTGGACCGCCTCTGCTATACCTATCCCATTAGAGAGCTGGCTAAGTGCAAGTTGCACCGCAAATCGCAACGCGTCGTTGCCCCGTCTGCCAGAATGAGTGTTGCTGACTCTATTCGTCGTTCTGTTTCTCATAATCACTTCCCGCCAATTGAAGCCTTCTGGCTAGTGCGCGAGGGCTGCTGTATCGGTTGTTGTTCGGTGAGACCTAGTAGCGCAAGTTGGGCTGGCTCAGGAATGGAGGGGAGCCGCTTGATCTCATCTAGTGCGAGAGGTGCTCCCTTCCAGCGGCGTACTGTTTCGGGAGAGAGTGCAAGAAAGAATGTAGAGCCTTCTTCTCTACGCCTGTTTATCGGTATTGCCCACAGAGTGCACACGCTCGAATCGACCTGATAGTAGAGGTAGTAGTAGTTGGCCATCGAGAGACTACGCCCGTCGTCGCCGAAGTTTGGTGTGCGCGTGTGTCGCGAGCCGCGCCCTTCGAGTTCAACAAAGCTTTGAGGGAATTTGCCCGCCTGATGATGGTAGGTTCTGAGGGCTTTGACTATTTGGTCAACAGCCGGTCGCGGTAGCATCGCTTTCTCCCGTTGAGAAGCAGTCCAGAGAGAGTACAGATAGGAGCCGATGACAGCGACTATCGAGAAGCCGAGTATGAGATAGGTGAACCGAAAGCCTGATTTTCCTTCTGGTGATGGCATAGTCATTCTCTCATCAGACTTTGACTTCGGGTTCTTGTGAGTTCGGTTGCGCTGGCCGTGGCGCTGCCCGCCGCGAAAGAGTCGGCGATGACTCTTTGTTCGTGATGGCGTGATGCGAATTATTCGAAGGATCAGCGGTCACAGAAGGATTTGCCACGCCAGTTTGCTGTTCGCTGTCGGCCCTCTTTACCTTCTGAGCGTTCTTGAGATTAATGATACGTGGTACGCCCTTATAGTCGGGGCGAGATAGCGCTTCGGGTGAGGTTTGAATAAATGGAGGATAAGAGAATTTGATAGGAGGAGCCGTATCGATGATCGCGACAGCCTGCTTGTGTCGAACGAGCTGGCGTAGCTCGGCGGCATCAATAAGATCACGTCTGGTTTCAGCAAGGCGCTCAGCGTCATTCTGGGTGCCGACTGCGTCGATGGTCGTTTGTTGAAGCACAGTAGTCCTGCCAACTCTTGTAGCAGCGAATTCGGTAGTGCGCTGATCCAAGCCCGGCAAGAAAAGCATCGTGTTGATGGAACCCAAAACTGCGTCCGCGCCATCGCGTCCGTAATGAGCGTAAACCTGACCGAGGTTTTGATACGCGAGAACGAGGCCGACTTTTCGGCCGCGCCCGACACCTAGCATCTCCTTAAGACCGTGAATCGGGATGTTGCCGGCCTCATCGAAGACGAAGAGAGCGGGCACAGTATCGGACGTAACAGGTAAGATCCTCAGCACAGTCATCGCGAGGCCAAAGAAAGTGGTGAGAAACGAGGCGTAGCGATCGGCGTCACCTTCTGGAATCACGACGTAAATAGCAGTGCTCGGGTTGCGGAGCATCTTGAGATCAATGGCCGCTCGAGGAATGGAACCAGGGTCGGCGAGACTAGTAGTGACCACCTTCACATTAGGAGTGGTGAAGGCCTGGCACTTGGAAATGACGCCAGTCAGTATGGAGCCTTGAAGATCGCGCTTGGCCTTGGTGAAGGCTCCCCAGTAGACCTCGACCTGAGGATCAGGAGAGTTGATCATCTCTTTGGTCAGAGGCGACTCCGACTCGCCTTCAGCCGGATCGATAGACCGCAGAGAGATGAATTCGTTGATCATCGCCGGCGTGGGATCGTCGATGATCTGAGGCAAGTGTAGAAGGATTGCGGCAAGAGCTGTGATTTCAGAGTTGCGCCAGAAGTCTTCAGTATCAGTTCCCTTCTTCGTCGGGCTGAAGCCGATGATGATAGAAGCAATCTGGTGAGCCAGCTCGGCATTGCCTTTACATTGAGGTAGGAAGTTCCAACTGTCAGATCGACTGGGGTCCATGAGGTCGAGCCGATAGACGTGTTGATACAGAGATGCCGTCTCTTCGAAGAGTTCACCCTTGGGATCAAGAACAATAGTCGAGCCGGAGCTAGCCCAGTTGCGCAGGAAAGTCATCAAGAAAGTTTTGGACTTGCCGGAGCCTGGAGGACCAAACATCGCAAGGTGTCGCATAGTATGTGACGCCGGGAGGACAAGCTGATGACCCGTATGGAGTACTCCGATGCGAAGGTCGCCTGGTTTGGCAGTAGCGGTGAAATCCTGCGCGAATCCTTCAGCCTTGAGCCAAGCGGTGTCCGCCCACATCGCGGAGCCGTGAGTAACGCGCTGCTTGAAGCGGTAGTAAGGAAGCACCAACTGCAGGGCGTCCATTGATCCGACAAAGACCGCCACAACCATTCCGATAACGAAGATCAACCGGACTTCGAAATCTACGTTGAGGTTATTGGCTGTGATCCAGAGAAGGTAAGCGGAAAGCAATCCGCAAAGAACGAGGCCAAGCATTCCGGCGCCGGTGGTCAGGCAACGAAGAGCCGCGTGATAAGCCGTAAGATGGGGCGCGTCCATTGGACGTGGTATGCCGTGCACGGCGTCATATTGTTCAATGTGGTGCAGTAGCGACACGTGAGGAGCATCTCTCCCTTCGGACTGACTTACCGAGGACGCCTCGTAGCGAGCCAGGCGCGCAGTTGCTGCTGTTGTTCTTGAGGCGTCTCCGCCTGATTAATCGGCTGATCGATCCAGCCTGCGCGCACACAGTCGGAGATGGAAGCGAACGGGCTTGGAGGATTGATGTTACCAAGTCGATCGGCGATAAAGACAGACCCGCCCGAACCATCAGGACCAGAGCCAGGAATGCGGATCATCAGGGCAGGCCCGTCCTCGCGGGAATGAGGTAGATCGATGACCTCGATGGCCAACGGATCTGGTTTGAAGCGAAGCAGTAGCCTCCCGAAAGGCGACAGGAGCATGGCGCGGCCGTCGACCGTGATGCCTGGGGGCAACAGGCCGGCTGATCGCAAACCGACGATGACGGAATCAGCACTTTGAGGATAGCGTCGGTTGACTTGTTCTTCGGCGACATAAAGGCCCGCGGCGAGTGCAACGGCTGACGCGTCGCGAAGCCGCACGGCGGTGCGATAAACCTCACCATCGTCGGGTAAGTTTGGCGTAACATTGGCGACGCGCGAGCTGGAAGAGTCGTCGTCCCGCGCATGCTCGATAGAGACGGTCGGATCGACGGATGGTATGTTTCGAGGCGTTAGATAATTGGCGAGCAGAATGGTAAGAACCAAAGCCGCCGGTGCAATGAAGAGCAGTGTCCTTTTTTGCGCAGTCGCTAGATTGGTAGTCTGAGTTCTCTTCATGCGGTTTCCTCGAGTATTGAAATGCTTTCGACGCAGGCCGCTTCAACCCAGCTATCGATATCCGGGTGCGGCGAGCGAATGGCCTGCAAAAGGCGTGCGACAGCCTTCTCAAGATTCGAGCGGTCCCTCACTCTCTTGCCAAGAAAACAGAGGTGCTCTTCGAGGAGTTCAGCGGACCAGGTAATTGACTCGTCGTTTGAAAGTGCAGTTAGAAGGTCGATGCTTTCTCTTAAGCCCGGCTTGTCTGTGACTCCACCGATGCCGCGAATGCAGTTAATGATCTTCACCACATTGCCCAACAACTGAGGCGAGGCGGCGGGAACACGAGCGCGAAGAATGCGAACCTCCTCGCGTGCCGTAGGGGGTTCAAGCCAACTGTAAAGGCAGCGCGAGCGTAGCGGCGGTGAGAGGTCGTGGCGGATGTCATTCGAAAGAAGAATTACGACGGGCCACTTGCCATTATCGCCTATGCCAATATCACCGAAGCGCGGCACGTGCGCCCATCCGCGACCGAGCAGTTGGAGTAGCATGTCCTCAATGTGTTCTTGGAGCTTGTCGGCCTCATCGATGATCAGTATCGGAATGATGTCGCAGCGGGCTGCGAGATCGAACGCACCCAAGGCTTCACCGAGAACGAGATATTCTCTTGACCACTGCTCTGCCCGTGCGACGCTTAGAGATTTGCCGGATGATGTAGCCTGGCGGACCCATTGATTTTGCCCTTCACGATCCCAAGTGTAGAGCACGTCATCAAGAGTGAGTCCCTGCATCCCTTGCAAGTAGAAACACGGGAGATTGCAGGCTTGCGCCAGCGCTTCGCCAAGTGCTGTCTTACCGCCGCCGCGTGGACCTTCGATTAGCCATGGCTTGCCGCTGCGCAGAACATGCTTGAGGTCGATGAGCATTCGCCGCTGAATCACGTAGCCAGTTTGAGCGAGAAGATCGGCGAGGGCGTCCGGTCCATCGGAGTCGACGAGCAAGCGAGGATCTATCGTCGGTAGGTTTGGATTGTGAGGGATCATCGTCTTCTTGATCGAAGCTATTCTCTATCGGGCTGCCGCACTGAAGACTCCGCGAGGACAGTTTCCGCAATGCGGCGCATCTGAGGCGACATTCGCGGCAACGCTTCGCGGATGCGTGTCGTGTCCCCTGAAGTGAAGAGCTGCGCGAGTTCTTCTTGGCTCAGAGCGCTTGGTGAATTAGCGTCGGTGGCAGTGATGCCTGAGGACTGGGCCAGATGGTCGGGTTCGGCATCTACTCCTTTCACGTCAGCCGGGAGCGTAGTGACCATGACAAATCCTGACGTGCCGGCGGGGACCTCGACGAAACCGCGCGCCTGGTTGAGGAGAGATGAATCAACCTCAGCGCTGAACGGACTGATTGTTCGTGAACCGACATCGGTGATGATGACCGGCTGGCCGCTGACGCGACTGCCGGCAATCGCGCCGGCAACATTGACGGCGGCGGAACCCACGCGGGCGAAAGCGCGAGACCAACCGCTTGAGAGTTTGTGGAACTCACCGCGAATACCTGACCCGCCATCATCACCAAGGATTTCGCCGTTGAGATTGACGAAGCGATCTCGTGTTGGGTCGATGAAACCGGTAATAGCGATGAAAGCGCGATCGCGTTCACTGCCTCGGACCTGGCCTATGAGGACGGTGCCTTTCGAGAGAGACCAGCCTTCACCGGAAATGTATCGAGTAAGCTCAAGGCGGATCGATGACCCGGAGCGAAGCGTGTAGATCTTCCCAAGGGTGCGAACAGGAAGAATCGAGCCGAAGCTTGGCAGAACGATCGGCGCGACCGACGGCTTTGTAGAGAGCTTGCGCGAGGCATTAGTGAAGAAAGTCGGCCGGGACGTGTGCGAGGCTTCTTGAGTTGTGAGCGCCGACGTGTCCGACAGCCTTTTGTCCTCTCGCATAGAGGCTGCATCGGTCGCGTGTGAGTCGAGACTGGCTTTACGGGCGGAGGGTTGATCACCATCGATTGAAAAACGTATGGAACGCTCTCGGTTCCGTCTGCTCTCCTCCCGCGCTGATGCTTCGTGCTGTTTGCTATCGGCTGGCGTCTCGGATATATCGGGCGGGAGAACGGTGGAACTCATGGGCGCGGTGGGACTCTGTGCGCCGCGCGGAAGAACAGAGGCAGAGGTCGAAGGTGATCCAGCAGCAGAAGGATTCGATATCGCGCTCCTCACTTCGGCGATTGCCTCGGCGGTAACATCATCTGGCGCTTTATCGGATTTGGCGGTTGCGTCCTGTGCTTGAGTGGGCTGTTTCGTTTTGACGTTAATCTTCACCGAGCGAGATGGACTGAAAGTGTAGTAAAGAGCGAGCACGCAACCGACGGTGATAGATAGAAGCGCGACCGCTGAGATCAGACGGCGCTTGTGTTTACTTTTCGTCGTAGGCACGCGCGCGCCGAATTGAGTTGATAGCTCAGCGTCTTCCCGCTGGTCGGTCCGCGACCAAGGGTCGCGATCATTGTTTACCTGCTCGTCGAATTGTATGTCGGCTCCACGCGCGCCAGAAGTCGGCTCGGCCGGTTCGGTGGTGTGGTCAAGCTCAGCACGTGTAGCTAGATCGTCTTCGTGATCGCGTTTCATCTGGGTCTCCTTCTCAGCACAAGCCTCATCTAGTGGAAGTTGTAAGATCAGCGACAGCGGGATCGTCGGCCGCATTGACCTGACCTACGGTGACGCGTAGGCGCTGGCGAACGCCGAGCACGGGTCGGCGATAGACAATCGCGTAATAAAGAGTCGCACCGGCGGGAATAGAATCGCCGAGTCCTGAAGACTCAACATGAAGCGGCTTGATTTGTTCGACCAGGAGCGTCTTCTTACCTTGGTCATCGCGAGTCTCAATGGCAAGGTCGGGCTGGCCGGGAACGATCCTTAAGGGCTCCGGAAGAATATTGGATACAGCGACGATGACAATGGCTGAGCCGTCTTTGTCGTTGAAGTCTTTGGGAATGGAAGTGGCGATGGAAAGACCATGCGCGGCTGGCGTCCACTTCTTAGGCTTTGACGTTGTGATAGCAAGCTTCAGGGCCTTGCGTGCCTCAGCTCCAAAGTCACGGTCGGGCTTCGTATTGGAGTTGGAGTTCGGGGACTGTTGAGAAGTGTCGCTTGACGAAGCCTTGATGATCGAATCGTTGTTGTCATGAGCGTCTGTCGATCGAACCGGTTCTACGGTTCGGGGTCGAAGCTCGGGATTGGCATCGGTGCTGCGGGACTGCGTGGACGTGCTTGAGCGCTCAGTCTCGGGGGCAATCCTTATTGATCGTTCCTGTCTTTCCTGGTCTTTCTCTTCAAGATTGACGGCAAGTCCAGCGACGCGCCTCGCTGCTACCACTTCCGCACGGTCATAAAGAATGACTACCCGGTGCGCCATCTGTGAGAGTTCGCGAACAGGATAAATAAGAAACGTGACGACCATTCCCGAGCGCATTTGCGCGATGATGGAGGCAGCGGGACCCGTCGAAGAGTGCGAGGCAGGAGGTGAAACAAAGTTACTTCCTGCTCGAAAGACGAAGAAGTGATCATTTTGTTTTGTGGGCGACTCGTCAATCGTAACCATCTCAGAGTTGCCCGGATGGAGAGCGAAGAATCTGTCCGCGGCTGGGAACTCGACAAGAGTCACGCCAGACGATGCAAGTCCAAGGCGGATGATGGGATTCTCGTTTCCCTTGACGGTGACATTAGCCTCGCCCGAAAGATATTCCGGGGTTCCAGAGACGAGGGAGACCGCAGGCAGCGCAAAGTCATCGGCACTACTTTGTCTCCCAACCGACGAGTGTTTGGATCTCTGCGATCTGCTCTTGTTCTGTGTGCGCGCAAGCGTCGGACACGCAATAAGTGTTAGAAGGAACAGAATGGTTGCGACCTTGGCGGAATGCATAAGTCTCCTTTTCGTTACTGGATTTCCTTGTAGTCAAAACTGGAGATGAGAAAGCCTGAGCGGAGATTGCGATCCGCCCTGCCTTTTGGGTCTGCAATGAGCTTGAGTGAAAGACTGAGCTGGCGAGGCTCATCAAGCGTGACGCCATTATCCAGTCGGTGGATGTCCTGTCGACCGAGGACGCGGACTGTGTAATGGTCCTTTGAATCGATAGTAATGTCTTGAGTGGTCCACGCGCCCTGCCAGCTTTCTTGGAGCTGCTTGTCGAGGATGTTGTCCTGCTTCAAATAGCGTGCGAATTTCAAAGCAGAATCGGGGAGCATCATCCTGAGCGCGCGCTCGATGTCTTTAGACCTGGTGGCCGGGTCGATCTGATAGAGAGAGCGAACGAACTCAGAAGCGATGTACTTTTTGTCGGCGTCGGTTAAGTGCTCGGGGCCGAGCTGAACGGACTCAGTCTCACCGTAGTCACGGTCATTGATTTCGACGACGCGGCCACTGGATTTATCGACGACGATGCGGTCTGGTCTGCGATAGTATTGATAGAAATTGCCGACGATGCTTATGAGCAGCAGGAGAGTGAGAACGATGCCGCTGCGTGCGAGGTGAATAACGGTGCGAACATCCTGAGGGTCGCGGTAGATGGTAGACAATCGTCGCGCATCACGCGTGGTGCTAGAACAAGAAACAGTCGCGGTTCGCGAATTGTCGTTCTCGATTTGAGCTCTGTTCAACACAACGAATTCTCCTTGTGAGTCAGTGGCGTACGCGTTCGTCATCAGTGATGAAGACGGTGAAGGGTCCTGGATAAGGCAACCGGTCTGGAGTGATTTCGGGGAAAAGCTTGCGTAAGAAGTCGTCAGCGACGGCAAGGTACTGCTTGCTGGTGACGATGACTATCTCTTCCCGGTCCTCGCGAGAGAAGCTGAGATTGTGACTAAAGCGAAAGTGGCTCATGCGAACGGCATAGAGCAACCGACATTCCACTACGTTCAGCACTGCACGAATGAAGAGCTTCGGAAGCGTATGTTCTAGCGATGACTACTGCCGATGGTTCAGCGAAGTCGGAAGTGCACGTAGTGAGCGATTAGATGTAATGTAAACTTGACAACCCAAAGCCGGTTCGAGATTATTCTGGCACAATTGGAGGTGCGAATGTCGAGAAGGTTGTATCTATCCATCCTAGTTGTTTTGGCCCTCGTAATTTTTTCTGCAGTTACAGGCTGTCCGAAGCCGAATACGAAGGGTCTTACGCGAATGCGGATCGCCGGGACTCCTCACCAAGATACGACGCTGTATATGTGGGGAATGCAGAACGGATATTTTCGCGACCGCGGTTTGGAACTGGATGTTCGCGATACGACCTTCAACGAGCAGATTGAATTCGCGGCGGGCGGAGGCTGCGACATCGCAATGGCCACCGTCGATGAAATCGCGGCAAAATCTAGGAATCTAACCCTCGCAAATCGACGGGCACTTTATGTTATGCCCGCTTGGTTGTTCGAGGGTCAGATTTTTGTATCGCGACCGGACTTAGTCTCTCTGGCCGAGTTGAAGCAGCAATACTCACCAGAAGAAGCGCATCATCGCTTTTTTGAACAGATACGCGGAAAGATCATCGCAGTCCCCGAGGGCTCGTCGTACGATCAAGGCCTGCGTCGCTTGATGAAGGCATCCGGCTATGATCCCGGTAGTTTTAGATTCGTAAACTCCCAGCTTGAAGCGGGCATTAACGGTTTGTCTGATCGTAACGTCGCACTGGCCGCCGCCGGCATCGTCGAGCGGCCGGAGGCCGAACGGCGGGGATATAAAGTGGCCTTGGACTCACTGGACCTCGAAATGATAGTCATTGCTGGATTCATCTGTCGATCGGAATTCTATGCGGAACATCGCGATGCAGTAGACGCTTTCTTGTCGACTTGGTTTAAATCAGTAAACGAAGCACTAGAACATCCTCGGGAGAATTACGAAATATTTCAGTCATATCTGTCTAACCGTGGCGCAAAGGTTCCGTCCTTCGACGAGTATCAGCGCGCATTGAAATACACACGATTCGCGCGGAATCCTGCCGAAGTTCGCTCGATGTTTCTTGACGAAACTGCGCTCTCGTTCTGGCGCAAACCGTGGGATGCTCGGGTTCAGCAACTCCGTGACTCAGGACAGACGGATCAGGCACCATCTAATACCGACGATTTCATAGCCAACGAGGTTGTATCAAGGCTAGCGGCCCAATGAGTCAAAACATTGAAAATCCAACAGCCGACGTCATGGCGGCCACGGCGACAAATCATCGCCTGTTTTGGTTTTGGGTGCTGATGGTCGCAGCAACGGTGATAAGTGGCATTATCATGGGTCCAAATTCCGCCCACTTTTGGCTGTGGTGGGAGGTCGGTGGGCTAGCTACTGCCACAATCTATACTACGGTATTCTACATACGTCTATTTACTCGGAACGATGAGACGGGACAACGCCTGTACAAAGGAATCGGTGATCTAGTCGGAATTGTACCTCTGCTATGCGCAGGCGCGGTGTTGTCACTAGCTGGAGCCACTGCCGTAACTTGGCTAACATCCGTTGGATCCGGTACCTCTATTACCGGATGGCTGTCCTTTATGTGCGGGTCATGTGATAACCACATCATGCCACTTATCTTTCTAGTTGTTAGCGGAATATTCTTCTGTAGTATCGATTTAATCTTTTGGAAGAAGCATCCCAGCCAAGAAGTGCGCCGCGAATTCCAACGAGGGTTGTTTTTTAATGGCATGCCTGTGACCTTTGCGTTCGCGCTGTTGCTGCTATTTGTCTGTCGGTTTAATGGTAACGTCGAATGGGGCCCACCATTAAAAAGCTTTATAGGCGGAGCGGTTGCATTTGAAATGCTCCTTTCTAACACTACCTTCGCGATTCTGTTTTGGAAGCCACGTGAAACATGAGAATCCTGCGGGCGTGGCATACTTTCACTCGAAGCGAATCGCCGATCATTGATATCGAGAACGTGCCGCTCGACTGGAACGGTTTAGCGACGCTCTCCGGCCCGTCTGGCTCCGGCAAGACTACTCTCTTTCGTGTACTTTCTGGTTGGTATGACGATGATCGGACTGTCTGCGAATTTGATCCGGCAATTGATCGTCTTCGTCAAGTTCGATTCATCGGAGCACACGACTCCCTGCTGCCGTGGCTATCTGTCGAACGGAATCTGCGTTTTCGTGGATTCCTTGTTGAAGGTGTTGGCTCCGCGCTCGAAGAGGTTGGCCTCGATCGGGAAATAAGGTCGCGACCCGTGTACGAACTCTCTTATGGAATGTACAAGAGGATAGAGTTGTTGATTGCGATTGCGGACCAGCCAGATCTGTTGCTGCTGGATGAGTTCTTCACTTCTATCGATGACGAAGCTAAGACTGCTATTCGCGACTACGTTTTGTTGGCCCGCCCGCAATACCAAACGTTGGTCATTGCACACGAGCAGAATCTTCGGAACTGGCTTAGTCCGGTCTCGTACTCACTCGTTCTGGATCAAGCACGACAATGCGTAACTGGCATAAAGCGTTTATAGGGATTGTCATAGTTGCGGCTATTGTTCTAGGTTGGGAGGCGCTTAGCCGAGCCGGTGTTATCGCGCCGCTTTATTTGCCGGCGCCCTCAAGCATTGTGTCGGCGTACCGACCGCAGCTTGGTTACGGAGTGTTGCTGACAACCGGCAGGGCAGTGCTCGGTTTCGTCTTTGGTGTCATTGTTGTGTATGTTGCGCACTTCCTCTGTGTGGCTGCCGGTTTGGACAAGCATCTTGATACGCAGTTTAGTGGAGCTCGAGCCGTCCCAGTAATTTCGGTTCTTCCGCTCTTTACTATATGGTTTGGCTACCGTGAGACCGGGCGACTCGTCGTGGTGTTACTCGCAACAGCAGCATTTTTCGTGGCACCGGTTCACGAGGCATATCGAGTCCTACCGCGACAATGGAGGCTCCTCCAAAAACAACTTTCGCTGTCAACGTTTCGCTATTACATATCTGTCGTGCTCCCGGGCGGCTTGTCATCGCTGGCGGCTGCATTCCGAATCGCTCTCGCAATAGCATTCACGATGGCAATCGCAAGTGAATACGTGGGAGCGCAGATTGGCATCGGAAAGTTTCTAGACTCCGCGAGAATAACATTTAACGTACCGGCGATCGTGCTGACGATATTTCTCTGCTCGATAATCGGTGTAACGCTAGATCGGACGCTACTCACTTTATATCGCCGCGTCGTGTACTGGGCCGGCAAACAACCGAAGTTGTAGCTCCAGAGCGCCCCGAACATCGCACACGGTTACGGAGCCCCATCAGCTCGCGTCGCGTTGAGCATCTTCTTCGCAGATCTTCAGAAGGCTCTGCATCCGAATGCATGAGGTCCCGAGAGTGTTGCATATCGACGAGTTCCTTGAGAGCTGGTCTCTATGAACAACCTCGCCAACGTGGTCTTGTAGCCAACTTACCGGGCGGTGCTGATTGTAGGTCCGTCCGGCTCGCCAACTCTCAGGCTCTTGGTTAAGCATCTGTTCTTCATCATGTGATATCTGACGGCCCACTCGTGTCCGTTCCGGTCAACATCGACACCATTATTGCGAGGATACTTGCCCCTATTGATTGGGCAGGTCCGCTCGTGCCTTCCGAGAGAAATGATCTAGCGGCAGCGTTACCAAACAGGTACGTAATGCCCGCGTTGGCTCCAACATTGGCGATGACCGCAGGAATGGTTCCGATGCCAGTGTAGGCAAAGTACGTGTTTGCCAGCTTGAACCCTGTACCAAAAAACGTAATGCCAGCTAGGATGGCAGCCACGATCTTCGCGGCTTTCGCCTTGTCGAGAGAGCTTCCGGCTTGATCCGCGAGCATAACGAGCAGGGTCGCCCATATCGCTGTTATCGCCATAAGATCTAAGTGCGCGCCGAAGGCGCCGGGAACTCCAACCGCACCAGCGGCCGCCGAACTCCACATGATTCGCGTTTTCATCCTGAGCGGTATATTCATCGACACCTCCTCCTTACCACACGTTGCTTCGCATCGAACTCGTTAGGTTGTCAACTCGCTCTCTGGGCCTTCGGGTGCGTCGTATTTCGCTTCGATCGGTCTCTCGCAGCGGGCGCCCAACTTCAAGTCATCGTACTTGGAAGCGGCCGGAATGGTACAGCTGTTAGCATACGTAATCAAGTTGACAAAGAGGACACACTAGCTCGTCCGATAGTTAGAAGAACTGATCGACGAGATCCGCCAGCACGAATTGCCGAAGAGCTATCGAGCGAGAGTACGAAGAAGAGTTCGTCAGCGATGCGTGAAGGAGCTGAGTGAGCCAGAGGCGAGTCTAGCCGAGCGTGTCCGAGATGAGCGCATTGTGACGGGCTTTGTGCGGTACTGGCGGGGAGATCTAAGCTATTCAGACCGAGCGCATGGAGCCTCTAGGTAACAAAAATAGACCCCCCGGGTCGAAAAATGTACCCCCCTGGGTCTATAAATGTAACCCCTGGCCGGGCTCAAGCGGGCGTTGCGGGTTAGGGACTGAACACAATGCTGCTCGTGCTCGCGGCGACGTGTCTGGGAAAGTGACCTGAGTAAAGTTCGGCTTACTGGCGAAAGTAAATAGAACGGGTGGACTGGGTCCCCGAGGGAGCAGGTTGATACCGTAGTGCGGAAGAATTGGTGGAGGAGACAGCGTGTTTGACTTCGGTCGTTTTAACCTGCAGACCCGGCTCCAGAGACAAGATGTTCGCCTGAGCTATCCGCTTGAAGACGGATACGCCGCGCGTAACGTAACTTCGAGTCTCGCGGTAGGGCGGCACTTTATAGCCTGAGTTGATGACTGCATTCTCACCTGCGTTATAGCCGGCCAGCACCAGGTCAATCCTTCCGTCAAACATCATATTGAGGTCTCTGACATACCTTGCGGCAGCGTCGATCGATCGAAGAGGATCGTGCAAATCGCTGCGGGTGAGTAAGCCATACCTGCGTCCGGTCGCAGGAATGAACTGCATCAATCCGCAGGCTCCTTTGTGTGAGACAAGCTGCGGGCGAAAGCGCGTCTCAAGGTAAGCGATAGTCCAGAGCAAGTGAGGATCGAGAGCGTTGCGCGCCGCTGCGGCTCTGATAGCGGGATGAAAAGCAACGGCTCGTTGGATAGTAAGAGAAAGATCAGAGCTTCTGTCAGCGTGTGTTTGTGCAGCTACCGGAACGGTAATAGTGAGAATAGCGAAGAGCAAGAGGGTTCTCATGAATGTTGTACAAGGCAAGCCCGATGCCCGCACAGCTTCGAGTCAATCCTAAAAGGTTGTGATGGACTTCAAGGATTCGCCCTGGTGCCTCTGACTAGTTGTCACTCGTCCTACTGCTTTCTTTGCGTGGCACGCTCTTTGAACTGAGCTATCGCGCCGAACAGCTCGGCCGCGCGGCTCAGCCGGCATTCGAACTCTCCAAAGGAAGGACTATCGTTGGGGACCGACGGGTCCCCAACATTTTCGTCAGTGACGCTTAATCAGTGGAGGTATGTATGTGGGACTTGAAGCGGATGAGAAGTAACTTGAGAACTCGATCTGCGCGACCGGTGCTTGACGAAGAGATTCGCGAACAATCGCGGATCGCGCGAGCCGGTGAGAAGCTGATTCGAGCAGCAGTGTTCGTAAGGATGGTCGAGCCATTGCTCGCGCTCATTTTAATGGTCCTTGTAATCACGTGTCCGGTGCTGGCGCAATCGCCCGGAGGCAACATCTTCGGCGGTTCAGACCAGACTGTGGGCAACGGCGTGCGCGAAGCCATACGTTGGGCGAGGAATATTCTGTTCCTGCTTGGCATAGGAGCAGTCGCCTGGGGAACCGTCAATATCTTTCTCGAGAAGCCCTACGCGCGCCAGTTCATTGGAGGGGGAGCGTCGATGGCGTTTGGCGGAATCGCGTCGCTGGCCTACAGCTTCGCAAAAGGCCAGGCCGTGGATGTAGACACTGATGTCGGCCAGTGATTCCTCTTGCACGAGGAGAAAGGAGTTTGACCATTTATGTTGCGGCCACGTGCGGTTCGATCACAGATCTACCTGCCGGTGACGGTATTCGGTGTTGTGTCGAGCGATTGGAAGTTTGTGCTGGCGGCAGGACTCTTGAGCTACACAATTCCATATTTGCTCGATCTCAAGCTGTGGAAGATCCCGCTCGAATTGATAACCACAGCGCTGGCGATGGTAGTGACTATCGCTGCGCTGAATTTGATTCGAGTGGGAAAGAAACCGCACTGGCTGCAACACCACATGCGAGCGCTGGTGGAACACGCTGACCATCGTAGGCGACTTCCAAGTGACTTAGTTCGCGGCGGTCGCTTGTGGATCAAGGACCTATAAGGAGCATGGGGCGCGCAACTGTACCCCTTTGGTGCTGACGTTTCAGGAGGCGCGAATGGAGCCGGGACTGATCATTGCGGGGGCGGCTGGAGTTGCCGGGCTAGGAATTGGCCTCGGAACTGCCGTGCGGCTAATTCCGGTCTATGTGAGTGCTCGTGGCGAGTTGAAAGATTTTGACGGTAGCTCACGAGCCGCCGTGTATGACGACATAGAAATGTTGGAGCGAGAGCGACGCTATCTTGGCTCTCCGCCCGGTCGTAAACGTGATTCGTCGATAGTAGGGATATATGAATCGGCTCTGCGACACGCGGACGGGTCATACACGATGGGCTATAAGCTTGAGCTGGCGCCAACGGTGTTTGGAGATGATCACGTAATCGAAGCGCGCGCGGATGCGATTGCCCGGTTGTTGGCAGTGAGGAAGCCGCCCGGAACGGTGCTTCAGTTTCGTCTTTCGATTGGAGCTGATCCGGGTCGGGCGGTATTTCGACACGTAGCGACGAGAGACGAAGGAAGGACACATCCGGACGCGGCGCTGTTTCATAGCCTTGGCGTGCAGTACTACCAGGAAGCGGCGCTGAGGGGCGCGTTCAAGCAATCAGTGTTGACGCTCTGGGTGCGAGTGCCGGTCAAGCACAGCAGCGACGCGCACGGCAGAGGATTGAATAACTTCGTGCCGGCAGTGAGCCGTGAGATCAAGAGACAGGGTTGGATGAAGTTCACTGCCGCCATTGCAGCAGGCTGGGAGAGCAGCTCGGATGAGGGGATCATTCGCCGAATCGATAGCGATGAGAGAGAAGCGCGTATTGAGGCGGAGCGAGTGTTTCGTCTGATCGAGCGCGAGAGCCCACTAGAGATGAAGCGGCTAAGTCGGGATGAACTTTGGGAAGCAGTGTATTTGGGGCACCGTCAGAATGCCGAAGGATCGCCGCTTTTACCTGATGAGACGGGACTGGATCTGAGGGATTATCTGTGCGGTGAGACGATCTCGAACCAAGGTCCCTTTATGTTGCACGGTTCGCATCCCGCGGCAGTCGTGAGCATCTTCGTGCCGCCACAGCCCGTGATTCAGGCGAACGTGCTGCGGTCGCTGATGCTCGACGGTGATTTGAACTTCCGCCATACGCTCGTCGCCGAGTTTGTTTATCCCGACCAACGAAAAGCTGTGAAGCTACTGGATAAGCGTATCAGGCAGGTTCGTAGAACGCGGCTGCGTGCGGATGGACGACTGCGCGAGACTCCCGAAGCGCGAGCGTCAATGGTTGATCTTGAAAGCGTGCGGAGTGAGCTAACAGGTGAACGAGAAGCAGTCGTGAAGACGCGAATGTACGCGGTCGTATATGGCCCGCCCGCACGTACTGAACCAGAGCTATCGGAGTCAGTATCGGTGCTCGATAGCTACTGTGAAGAGCTGGTGACCGCGATGCGGAGAATGCCAGGAGCAGACGCGTCCAGAGAAGAGCCCGCAGCATTGAGGGCGATCTATCACAGAGCGCTTGTAGGCGAGTGCGACGACCGGCCAACCGGAAGAGAGATAACGGAGACGGCGCATTCGCTCGCGCCGCTAGTGCCCAGTGAATCAAGCTGGGAAGGCTCATTACGTCCGCATACCTTGTTCTCGACCCCGAGCGGCCGGCTGATTGGATTCGACCTTTACGATCGCGCTCAAATCCCCTCGCCGCTGGTGCTAATAGTTGCGGCTCCAGGAGGCGGGAAGTCGGTGCTGATGGCCCGAACGATAACGGATGTGCTCGGTAGCAAGCGAGAGGCGCGGGTGCGAGCGGTGGATTTTGGCGAGTCGCTGGGGCCGTTGGTAGATGTGCTGAAGGGAAGGCACCTAAGGTTTTCCCTGAGTGAGACGCGAACGATCAACGTGTGGGATTACGAGGACCTTGAGAAAGGCGATCCACCTGATGAAGTCCAAATAGGGTTCGTGGTTGGGGACCTGATGCAACTGGCACAAGCGCGTGAGACGGACTCGTTAGCAGAAGATATTCTCAACACGCTTGTGAGCGAGGTCTACAAGAATGAAGCGCCACGCAACGCCGCTGGCCTGCCGAAACACGAACCTACGCACGTCCATCTTCTCGAGCTCCTGAAGAGCTACCCATTCAAGCACAAGGCAGCTCAGGAACGAGCGGAGTCGCTCAGTCTGGCGTTGGAGCGTTTCCGTGATCACGCGTGGCTTGACGCGCCGACGCATCCTGACTTCGCGGTGGATTCGCCGTTCGACGTGTACGAGCTGGATAGCCTTGAGATGTTCCCGCCGAGAGTGCAGGAGTCGCTGGCCTATCGCGTGGCTGCAAAAGTGACGCGCTCGATCGGGCGACTGAATGAAGATGGTACGCGAGCGCCGACGCTGCTCGCATTTGATGAGGTGCACAAGATCGTAGACCGTTACCCGGCGATCCTGAAGGTCATCAAAAGGGGCGCAAGAATGGGAAGGAAAGAGAATGTGGTCACCATGCTTGCTAGCCAGGGTTATCAGGATTTTGAGCACGTCCACGATCTCACGAAGACGGCTGGAGTGAAGCTGATAGGAAAGCAGATTGGCGACTACGACAAGCTTGTTCAGGATGCGGGGTTGTCGCCCGGCGCGGTAGGAGCGGTGAGCGCGATTCGAAATGTGCCTGGCTCTCACGCGCAGTTCCTACTGGTACTCGGCGCAGGCGACGACAAGATAGTGGAGATGGTCCAGGTGGACTTATCACCGATGGAGTTGTGGACATTCACCAGCAATCCAGACGAGCGAAATGCGCGAGCGCGAGTTGCCGCGTTGAAACAGGAATGGTCGCTGGCGGAGTGCATAGCGTGGCTGGCTGCGCAGTATCCGCGCGGGCTGACCGCTGAGAGACTTGTAGCGATAGATGAAACGCTTCTCTCAGAAGATGAAGTGGAACGCATTAATTGATCAACCGAGCTTGGCGAGAGAATAACAGGAGGTTACGCGATGAATGCGATGAGAGTTATTAAATTAAAAATGCGGGCCTTGGTTCTGGTCGCGGCAATGATGATCACGATGATGCCGGCACCCGCGCACGCTCAGATTTTCGGTGGCATTGTGTACGACCCAACGAACTACGCGTTACAGGTTGAGAAGAGGGTAGAAGAGGCAGCGCGGTGGGTACAAACCATCGACCACTACTTAAGGATGTACGAGAACGCAGTGCAGCAGCTAACGACGTTGACAGGCGTTCTGAAAACGGCGGAGCAGCACCTCGGGTTTCATCGGCAGACACTGACGACGATAAGCAGCATAGGAAAGACGATTCGAACATCCTTTCGAGTAAAGCGGCTGGTTGAAGGTCTGGTTGTCGGTCAGGTAAGAGCGTTGAAAGAGATCGATGATCGTTTGAGGAACGGGATATTCGATCCAGAGAAAGATCGGCGCGATCTTGAAGACTACCTGAGAAACGGGATCGGGCGCACGAGTCAGGATGCTCTGGCGAACATGGAACGACTGGAAAAGATGGATAACACAATCGCCCGGGCAAACTACGACATCAAACGCCTGAGTAACAACCGCGCCGAAGCGGAAGAGCACATAAAGGCAATGCAAGACGCAGTCGAGCAGTTAAAGAATTGCGAGGAATGCACCGAGAAAGATCGAGAAATTCAAGCGCTCGCGGTACAAATTTTTCAGGCGAGTCAACAACAAGAGCAGACGAACGCGCAGATCGAGCAGCTCAGACAGCAGATAACCGAACGTACTGAACGCATCGCAGAGCGAGAAGAAGCGCGGCTGCGGTTCGGCTCACAAGTAACTACGTTGAAGGACGGTTGGAAGAAGCTTGTCGAGGCTAAGCAGCGGGTGTGGGACAAGATTCATGATGGGGAGTGAGCAGTCGGCATTGCGAAGAGGGGTGGAGCATAGCGGGCGGCGATCAGCAAGGGAGCAAGCGAAGGCAATGAGTGCAGTTGCGGGTCAAAGAGAGCGGTGCGGCATTCTTGCGAAGCTACTGCTGGCGGTGGCGATCATGGGGTTGGGCGCAACAACAGCGCGAGCACAGGCACCATCGCCAGCAGGCGGGGGGGACTTCACGAGCGAGATGGCTCGACTGGTCGAGCGCGCGGCGGAGCTCGTACCGCTGATCCGCGATCAAGTCGAGAGCCCGTTGATGGGAGAGTTTGAAAGCCTCTCGATGTGGATAGCCGCGATCGTGATGATGCTGAGCTTCGCGCGCGTGCTTCGCGAGAACGACGGCGGATCAAAGGACTTGTACTACTGGATAGGGCGCTTGGTCTTTTGCATGATTCTGTTCGGCACCGGTCCAACGATACTGAACTCGATGGAAAAGATGGGCCATGCTGTCGTCTGGGACACACCGATCAAGTCGGCTTACGACACCCAAGGACAGAAATTCGAGGAGAACTATAAGAAGTTCCTGGAAGTCGGATTCACAGTGCAGGGCGACAAGGGACCGATCGGCGTGCTGACTGACAACGAGTCGCCGGTCAAGTCAATCGACAAAGCATTAAATCCGTCGTCGTGGAACATGCCGCAGGTATTCACGGTTGTAACGGTGGCGCGCGGGCTGATGGAATTCGCGGACCTGTTTCTGCTCTTACTTGGGCAGTTCATCATGATAGCCCTGCGATTGACTTCTCCGTTCATTATTGCAATCGCAATCGACCAGAAGATGGCGCACCACGTGGCGTATCCTTATATAAAGGGTGCGGCAGCGTTCACTCTGATAGCGCCGGCGGTTGGCGCGATCGTGGCGATCTTCGCGTACGCTGCTGCGAACGTTCCATTGAGCGCGATCGATTTCAATAGTCCAATATTCAAGCTGAATCCCGAGACTCTGATGATAGAGGGAGACCCCTCTCGGGCGGTGTATCCGGCATTGATAGGCGCGGCGATAATGCTTGTCAGTGCTCTCGCCTTGTTTGCATCTCCCTACATTAGTTACCGCGTCGCATCGGGGCAGGTGTTTGAAGGCATGTCGGGCGTGATGAGCGGATGGATGGCGGCGCTGACGGGGATGGTGGTCGAGGTAGCAGGAGTGAGACAGGCTGCGGGTCTTGAAAGACAGGCGCAAACGATCCAAGCTCACGGATCGTACAGCGGCGAAGTGACGCGAGCCGGGGCCTCATTCGAGGCGGGAAACCTGGGAGTGCAAGCGAGGAAGTTATCGGCGCTCGCCGCTGCGCGTGGAGCGCTCACAGCTACGCTCGGGCAGATCTACGGAGCTAAGACACAAGCGACTCAACAGGCCCAAGCCGGCCAGTTGTTTGGAGTGAGCTCCGCTGGCGCTACGGCGGCTCTCTCGAAAAGTGACATCGGCGTGCGGCTGCAACAGAACGTAGGAGATCTGCATGCGGGCCGTCAGAAAGAATTCGACCTCAATGAAGCGAATCGATCCGCCGATACGTGGAGGTGGTATGGCGACAAGCTGGTCAAAGGATCAAGCTGGGCAGGGGAGAAGGTACGCGAGTTTAGCAAAGGAAGCGAGAACGAGGGGAAGTGGAAGGTCGGCGCAGCAGTGGTTGAACTTGGAGGGGGTGCAGCCGGTCTGGGCCTGCAGTACAAGTCCATTCAGAGAAGGGCGGAAGGTCAGAACAGTGCAGCCAATGTCGCTACGGACAAGCTGATTCAGAACCAGGAAGGCGCTGCAGCCGGACTCACGGTCAATCAGGACTCCTACGTGAAGCAGATGACCGAAATCCATCAAAGGTACGCGCAGGATCAGATTGCAGCGGTGCGAGCGGGAGCAGATCAAGCAGCCGGCGGAGCAACACGTGGCACGTCGATAACGATGGGCGGGATTAGTCGTGGGGCTTCCATCGAAATGCGAGCAAATAAGGTAATGCTTGAAGGTTCAATTGCTGCCGCAGGGCAGATGCGTGATGCTACTTTGCAGGCGTCGAAGCTGCACATGGCAGCGACGATCGTGCACCACATGACCCGCGATGCAGCGCGTCGGATTGAGCAGGGTCTCACGTTGCGGTACTAAAGAGATGGAGTTATAGTTTCACCAATGAGTGCTGGAACGATAGACTACGGTGCATCGGGCGTAGAGAAACATCGAACCTCCAGAACAGGTTTCGTTGATCGCCCGGACAAGCGAATGATGAGAGTAAGGTATCTCGCGCCCGTCTTGATCCTGTTTATCGGCGCGATTATCTACGCGTTGCCAATCGGTGATTTAAAGGTCGTTTTCCTACCATTGACCTGGCTGTTCGCGATGGCCCTCGTCTACCCAGTCATAATGCATGAGATTCTCGCGAAGGCGGTTTATGCGGTCACGACTGAATACATCGAAGCCGAGACCGGAATCGTTGGGAAAAGGGTGCGGACGATACCAATCAGGTACGTGCGGGATGTTACGTACGGACAGAACTTGATGCAAGCGATGCTTGGAGTTTCCGACATCACGGTGTCGGCGACCAACGGCGACAAGATAGTGCTGAAGGATGTGGCTGATGGAAAGCGGAAGCGAGATATTATCTCAGACCTGGTTCTGTCAAAATTCTAATCGCAAATGTCATCTACCAGCGTGTACTTCTATTTAGCTGCCTGAGTCACATCTTGGAACTTTTGTTCACAAGTTATAAATCAGCCCCCTTCTGGCCTCGTGACTTCGACGGTTACCTCATAAGTCTCTTTCGCATCTCCCGCAAAAGCGCCCGTAACAGGCGCTGCATCACGATAATGTCTTCCGACTGCTACCCGCACATGATCGTGAGAGGCAAACTCGCCGCTAGTTGGATCAAAGCCTTGCCAGCCATGCCATGGTAGATACATTTCAACCCACGCGTGATAGGAGTGATTATGTGACAAATCTGGGTTATAGGCGTAGCCTGTCCGATACCGAGCTGGAATATCAAGCAGCCGTGCGACACAAATAACCAAATTTGCGAAATCTTGGCACACGCCTCGCTTCCTTTGAAACACCTCAAAAGGCGTCGTAGCCAGTGTGGTAGAACCGGGCTCATACTTAAAATTGTTGTGAATTTCTTTATTCAGCGCCACTAGAGTCTCCAAGACATTCCGATCATGTCGAATCGCTAGTTGCATCCCAAATCGCGAGAGCACCTCTAGTTCACTGTCGGGCAGTTCTGGGGGAAGAAGAAATGGAACCAACTGTTGCCGCTGCCATGGCATCCAGACGACTGGAAACTTGTCCGACAGGTCATCGGTCTCTAGAGACTCAAACAGAGCACTCTTAACTCGAACGCTCGATCTTGCCTCAATGATCAAATCACGATAGGGCTCCGTAATCTTTGCGCGAACGGCATGATTATCAAAAACATCGAAGAACTCGTGAGATTTGGCAGTTGGCGACACAACCAAAGTGTGGTTCAGTACTTCTTGAAGCGAATCATGAACCGGACGTAGCCGAAACAAGTGTGAACTCGCTCGAACTTCCCTCGAGTAACCGTATCTCGATCGATAGACCACGTTCAGTACGCGCCATTCTCCGGGCTGCGTCCTGTCCTCGCGGCGACCTCGCAGAGATGAGCCGCACATCGACGTTCCCTGTTCTTGCCAGTTTTCCATCAGATTGACTCCGGCCCATTCTTTTCTATATGAGACCGGTCGACTCCCTTAATTAGCAACCTCAGACACCTCTCCAACGCATCAGTCCAAACAGAAGAGTTCATTGGCTTGGGCACAGACCTCATTAACTAACTTAAGGCTAGCTCGTCCCCCCTCTTCGCCTGGCTTACCTGAGAGAAACTTGCGGAGCCAGTCTAGGTGCGCACCAAGTGCGACACCAGTGCAAGGGGTAACGCCGTCACCGGTAAACCCAAGTCTGCTCAGGCACTCACTTGCAGTCCGTAGGGATACAACGACTGACAGATTGAGCGTATCACTGTAGAGAAGAAAGTCAAAGGGACCTAACTCTCCCACACCATCAGATCCCCTGAATTGGTCATATGCGATTTCGGCTCCGCAGGCCTCGAGAGCGAGGCGCTGCCCAGCAGCAAGTGCGGAAGGGAAATCATCGATCGTATGGCGCCAGGCATTAACGATTAACATGACCTGCGATGCGCGCTCAATAGAGATTCCTAACTTCAATGTGGGGCCTATGCTGCCTCCGTCGAGGATCAAACCAGCCTGGCAAGTTACCAATGTGAGGCGCTCATCAATCACCTCCATTGCTGTAGCCACAGCGCCGCTAAATCGTTCCATTCCTTCAATCGAATCGATAGCCTCTCTTGCGTCATACAGGGCACTCCATTGGCGTTCACTCAAGAGATCTCGAATTTGCGTAGCATTGAGGCGAGCGCTTCGAAGGCAATTGGAAACAGACGAGCTCGAGTCCTTGCCAAATACCAATTCCCGAAACACGAGCTCGGGGTAAGGCTTTGAAGAATGCAGTGCTGGCGGCAGCTCTAAAAAAGCTTCCTTGATTGCGCAAACGAGAATCTCAAAGGAATTGGATCGCGCCAGCTCGCTACCACAGTGACTAGTTGCCAAGCGTCCGACAAAAGCAGCCCGCTCGACGTATCGACCCAACCAAAAGGAATTGCAGTACGCGCTCTTCCTCACACTTCCTCCGGTCGGAGAATCCAAGTATCCCTGGAGCCGCCTCCGGCAGAGGAATTCACGAGCAATGAGTCCTCCCGTAAGGCTCCCCTTGTGAGTCCGCCCGGCAATGCCCAAACTGACTGAGTGCCCGATATTACGAAGGGCCGTAAGTCGACCGTTCTGGGCACAAACGCACCATCTACAAACGTGGGCATTCTTGACAACATCAGAAAAGGCTGAGCCACGAAGCCTCTTGGTCTTGCAACTATTGCCTGAACCATTTTAGCGATCTCAGCTTTGTTGGCGGGCGGCCCAAAGAAGATGCCCGCGCCCCCAGAGCCGTTGACGGGCTTAACAACTAACTCAGACATCCTCTCGACGACGTATTCCCTCTCTTCAGAGACGGCGCAGATAAACGTCTCTGACTGCTCTAGTAGTGGGTCTTGGTTAAGATAATATTTGATTATTTTCGGGACGAAGGCGAAGATTGCCTTGTCATCGGCCACGCCGTTCCCAGGGCTATTTGCTAACACAATTCGTCCTGACGCATAAGCCTGCAACAGACCCGGGACGCCAACTAAGCTGTCCCGACGCAGAACTGAGGGGTCTAGGAATTCGTCATCGACACGCCTATAAACAGCATCGACGCGCCTAGGACGTGGAAGCGACCTGAGGAACACCGTATCCCCGTCAACATACAGATGGCTCGGAAGGACGAGTTCGATACCCATTGTCCGTGCCATTAAGCTATGTTCGAAATATGCTGAGTTAGCCGATCCCGGTGTCAGTAGAACGATCGTAGGACGATCTGACCACGATACCAACTTAGCCAATTCGCCGGCGAGGCGTTTCGGGTAATCCTGTACAGATTCTACACCTATATGCTCGAAGAGTTGCGGTAGCCAGCGACGCATCATAGCTCGGTTTTCCAGCACATAAGCGACTCCAGACGGAACCCTCAAATTATCCTCGAGAACAACAAACTTTCCATCGGGCTTACGAGCCAAATCTATCCCAGCCGTGTGTATGTGCACGCCACCCGGCGGCGCGATACCGCGAAGCTCAGGGATAAAGCCCGAAGAGGTCGCGATTAGTTCCTCAGGAATTATTCGATCCCGTACGATGTAGTTTGATGAGTAGATGTCAGTGATAAACAGATTCAACGCGGTAACCCTCTGATGAAGGCCCCGGTCTAGATGTTCCCACTCTGCCGGCGTAATCAGTCGGGGTAGCAGGTCGGCCGGTAATATCCGCTCGCCCGACGAATCCGAGCCGTCCCCCGGAAGCGTAAAGGTTACGCCCCGCCTCCTTAGATAAGACATAGCACATCTAGTAATGTCGCCGAACGCATCCGTATCGATATCCGATAGTGATTTCAGTAGGGGCTGGACGTGATCGCGTGGTAGACCCGACGTCGAATGAACATACTCGTCATAGACACCTGGCGTTCGGACATAGTCAGCCAGAAGGTGGCCAATACTCATAGTAGGCGTCTGTTCCGTCATGGGGCCTCAAATGAAGCGTCCTCTACCGATGAATCGCGCTCCATCAAGAAAGCAGGTGCCGCGACAAAATCGATGACGCCACGTGTATTGCATAGGTTCTCTGCTCATCAGTGAGGCGACCATCATAAACCGGACGAAGATAGCTCAATAAACACAGGAACAGGCACCACCAGTAGTCCCGGCGGTCCTTAATAGGCGAGATATCTGTAAAGCATTCCCGAATTGCACTAATCGCCATTACTGCCTTTGTGAAATTTGGATCAACCATTCCTACAAGGCTCTTATCTTTCCAAGGAACAAAACCATCAGTATCGTTAACGTATGACTCGTAATTCAACAATTCGCGCTCTTCGTTCGATTCGCTCGCACTTGCAATCTGCTTTTCTATGCACTTCACTTGAATCCCCGCTTCAAATCGAGCGAAGTCGAGAGCTAGAGGACCTGCTTCTCCAAACCGGTGAAAATCAACAATTCGAGGTACATGATTATCCTGGTTTTCCATCCGAATCATCACAACATTGCGGGGATTAAGATCGCCATGGATATGGTGGCACTGCGGTACCTCGACAAGATCATCCCACAGCGTTGTAATTGACGATTTGCGACCAAAGAAATTCTCAATAGTTGAGTGAATCGGAGCCTTCAGAGTCACATGAGTGGCGTCACTTAGATCTCGAACGTCACTTAATCCCGCAATCCTCATGAAGCCGACTGATGCCTCGCTCCAATAGCGCCCGCCCCTTGCTTGTTCCATGAATTGTCGGAGCTTTTCGGGCTTGCACCACTCAGCGCGCGCCTCGCCATAGAGATAGCGCGTTGCTTTTCCGAAAAGTGTTCGTAGCTGCGCCGCAGTCTCGTGTGGATCCCCTGATGCTGCGAAAAACTTCAAGAACGACAAACCTGCCCGCGCGGTGCCTGCATCCCCAACGAGTGGCATCCTCAAGGCTGCAAACCCATCGGAAAGCCCAAACGAATCCCGCACTTCCACAGCGTACTCCCCAAGAATCTCAACAGCTTGCTTAGCCAGCGCTGCCTCCCGCTCGATCATTTTAGTAGGACCGATTTTGAAAACCGACAGAGGCAATCGAGTTTGATGTTCATCCCAGACTTCACACACCCCTAGAGCAGCGCCTGAATAACCGCCCGCCAAATCCTCCAGGACGCGCATTCGCCCGAACCTTCCTCTGTCCTTCAGTGCCTCGGACCACTTTGCAATCCCCGATCGAGCCTCCAGGAAACTTTCTGCAGCGTCCGCGACAACGTCCAATTCATGTCCCTCAACTATGAATGCGACGGTCTCTATCCCTAAGCCATTACCATTGGCCTGCGCTGTGGCAATTCCTTCCAATTCCTCCGACAAGACCCGTAAAGTGTCGAGCCCCCCGGCACCAGCCCCCAAAAGTGGCAAGGAGACCCAACGGTATTTTCTTTGGCCTGCTCCAGTAATGATGGCTGAAGCCGCTCGCCTGGAGTTGTCTGCATGAGGCCCAACCTTATCAAACGCTGTTGCGATACACAGACTACAAAACCGATCATCACCAAATTGCGGGATTGGTATTGTGAGCCATGCTGGTTGAGCTGGCGCAACGCGATTGGTCGAACCAAGCTGTTGAAGGATTGTTCGAATAAATTCGGGGCCGTCAAGTAGATTATCGCGCCAATACTCTGCTAGTCGGCCTCGAACCGAATTGAAAGAGCCGACAGGGATTACGACCACCCCTTCACCAAAACCATCAGACCAGGGAGCATCCGTGGAGCGAACCTCGACTGCGGTTTTGCCAAGCTTTCCTATCCGCCGAACGGTCATCTTAATTACGCACTCTATCTAACAACTCTGCTACTAATATCGCGACCACAACAACGATCTCTGAATTGTAGAGATTGCTGATATCACGATTTCTTACCCTGACAATCCCACGCAGCTTATCTCTCACGAATACAGGGCAACTCAGCCAATCGTGCCCAGTGTGACAATAGAATCGCTCAATAGGCTCTTTTGCGTTGAGCTCCTTGATTATGGCGTCGGGTGTCGTGACGACGACGTGGTCCGTTATCGAACTCGGCACGTCAGTGTCAAAACTTACTTGCACCTGTAGTTCTTCGCCGCAGAGCGCTCTTGCTTGTCTCGCCAGTGTTTCGAGTGCAGCCGTCGCCCCGACAGGAGATGACGGTGCGGTGAGAGCAGTAAGAACCAGCCGAAAATAGTGCTCGGCGCCTTGTCGGCCACCTGGCAGCGCTGGGGCGTAGTGTTGATATTCCAGCTCTCGCACTCGTTGTTGGATCTCATTCAGCACCGCCACAGGGAGAGTCTCTTTTGTTGGCGTAATCAGCGTCACCATCCCAAGAACAGGCCCCTCCATCGGAAACGGAATTAGGCACTCGTATTTTCGTGACTCAGCCGGCCTGTCTATTAGCTTTCCTGTCCGGAGAGCTCTCCCTACGACTTCGCGATCGGACTTTCGTGATGAGAAGAACTTACCAAGGACAGAACCGTGGAGCACAAGATTTCCGTCATGCCTAATAGCTTCGACCCGGCCTTCTATAGATGCCGCGTTGTCCTCAATCGCGTGCTGGTCGAGTACGGTTTGCACTATGTCATGAACGCTTTCCAATAATTCCATCCGTTTCAGTTTCTGCTGATCCTGCCACCATGTGCGAAAGCTCCACGGATCTTCATCTCCGAGTACTTCACAGATTTTTGTGATGTATCGTTCTACTATTGGATAGTGCGTTGTAGCCTCGAATGGAACCTTCTTGAGGTTATCAAGGAGGATAGCACCAATAACATGTCCCGAGTATTTGATGGGATAGATCAACTCAGAGTGCACCCTGTCGCTTGTCTCCTTGAACCTGTTGTCCACACTTGGGTCTGCAATCGACGGCGTGCCACTAGTTACCGCACGACCGGTGGCACCCGCATCCCTGGACAAATACCAGAAGTCACCCTTGTTAGCCGCGATGGCTAGATTTCCATTGATGTCTTCGAAGGCGAGAAAACCCTTGTCTGCATTCGCCTCCTTCAGCAGTGCCCGAAACAGGTCCGTTAGAACGGATTGGAACGACGGGATTCGTTGCTGCACCTTCGGTATTAATTCCTCGCGAAGCATCAACGCACCTCCTTTAAAGTTTGGGTCTCTTCATTGTTGAGCGGTATCGTTCGCCAACTTGACTTCCTCAAGAAATGTCTGAACCGGCTCGTGACTATGCCGGACGGCATCGTCATATGGGGTATTCCCCCACCGATCCCGCGGTTCCAACGGGTGGCCATGGTGAAGAAGATATCGGGCAACTTCTAGGTGACCCTCCGATGCAGCTAAGTGAAGCGGGGTTCGAAGATCATAATCAGCGACATCAATACGCTGGCCCCGAGCTACAAGGCGTTCCAACGCGTCCAAGCTTCCACGGCTAGCCGCCCATACCGGTTCATCAACACCGCCATCGGTAGCGTCGACATGCGAGGGGAGCCCCTGAAACGTCTCGAGCGATAACCGGTTTTCCCCCTTCTTCGCTCCGTTTCCTTCGAGGATCTCAATAATCAACTTATTCCCACGCACGTAAGCATCGTCGAGTGGGGTGCTGCCCCAGCGGTCCTCTGGATTCAGGTTAATCTTGTTGTCTATGAGATAGCGCAAGACTTCGATTTGTTCGTTCGTAGCAGCCAGGTGCGCAGCTGTTCTTCCATCATAGTCAGCCTGCTCCAGTTTTTCCCTTTTTGTAGAATCGCGGAGCACCATTCGCTGAATGGCCCCTACATCACCCTTGCTTGCTGCCCAAATTAGCGCGACTATCTCTTCTGCTTGAGCCTTTATTCTGGAAACCCTTGGATCTCTTTTTTCGGTGAGCCCTGTTAGATTGTCATAATTGTGGAAATTGAATTCCTCTATCATACGTCGGCAAAACTGAACGCCTCGGACGCTATTGCCGATGGCATCTAACCTGGGGGACCAGGTGCAAAGCCCGAGAACATTCGGCACAATGACCAGCAATGCTCCGCCGACTCCGCTCTTTGCGGGCAATCCAATTGTGAACGCGAACTCTCCTGAGAAGTCGTACATCCCGCAGGAGTACATTATGGAAAGACAGTTCCGCACTGTCTGGGGATTAAGAACGGCGTCCCCGCTACCAGGACACACACCGCCGTTCGCTAATGTCGCCCCAACCATCGCCATCATTTCGGCGCTTATCTGTATTGAGCAACACTGAAAATAGAACTGAAGAACCTGTGTCAAATCGGCAGAATTCTTTATGTGTTGAGGAAATGCCCCATTGGCCATCATCAGATTGGCCAAGGCGAAGTTCCGAAAACCCGTTGCCTCCTCAGATATTGCTACCGTTACGTCTACTGTCGGATTGGCGCCTCCCGCCAGTCGCTTCCACTGCTCCAAGACATAAACGAGTTTTGTCGCTTGGTCAATGCCTGGCCTTATTAGGGATGCACACATTATTGCACCGGCATTGATTAATGGATTATGCGGTCGGTTCTCTGAGTTAAAGATGACCTCATTGAACTTCTGTCCGCTTGGCTCGCGACCGACGAACTTATGGACCTCCTCCTCACTTTGCTCCTGCAAGGCTAGGCCATAGTTTATGGGCTTACAGCAGGATTGTATCGAAAACAGATCTCCTGAATCACCGAGAGCCAATCTTTGACCATCTACCGTGCAGAGAGACATTCCCCATTTGGTTGGCTCAACTCGCGCAAGCTGAGGTATGTAATCGGCAACTTTACCGTCCTCATTCTCACCCACGTCTGAAAAAATGGTTTTCAGTGAATTGGAGAAATCTTCAAAATCGGGGATGACCAAGTTGCCTTGAAGAATGTGTTCGAGAAGGATGATATTTGGTCGAATGACGGGACGAAGTTGATCGAAGGTCAGCTCTTCATTATCGCCGTATTGGGCAAGTTGCTTCATTGACTCCTTGAGTCGAAAGTCGTCAACGCGAATGCCCTTGGCGGCAATTGCGCGCTTCAAGTCTTTCGGCTTGACTCTATTTGTACCAGCCCGATCTAGGGCGTGGCAGAGTCGAAGTTCGCGGGGATCGGTCAACAAATCGTTGTGTGCCGTCATCCTTAACCTCTCTTCTTAACCAGGAATGTCAGGGCGATGCTAGATACCAAAGATACTAATACGATGTATCATCCAAATACAAGCTAGAAATGCATGATTTCTTACCTTGGAGTTGAGAGGGTAAGGCTCTCTTGTATGCCGCGATCGAGATTCCTCTTGTCGAAGCCATGCTCGGTATTAATGAGGTAACTCTAAGGGAACTGTGGCCCGTGGTTAGACCCGGACTGTGACCGCACAGCAGCTTCGGGTTCCAGTTGTACGTGGTCTAGGAATCTACATGGACCATCAATGAGGAATGATCCCGCGGTCGCCCCGTTGGCTCGATGCCAACGCCAGGAGAGCGCGCAACACGACTACCGGCAGTACCGCTGAGGGAAGCTCGTACAACTTCCAGTTCGCCAGATACATTGTTAATCTAACGGTTGTAAATCTGGCTCAATCCAAGTTGTACGTGCCTCCCAGGACATCAACCGTTCTTCGCTGTAATACTCAAGCGGAAACCGTTTTTCTCCATAGGTTCTCAACAAGCCACCCAGAAGCTCAATAAGTGAATCCCCTGTTCTGGTAGTCAGATATTTGCTTACCAAAGACACGTAAAACAAGGTCACCGTCTCGTGATACCCACCGGTTTTGGTCTGGATGATGCCGCGGGCCTGATTGTATTTTTGAATCCCGTCACGAATAAGCTTAGTGGCTTGCGTCTTCTCGTGCTTAGACAGATACCATAACCCGACAGTCAGATGGGCATGGTGATTCCATTCCTCACGTGGCAAAGTGCAAGACTCGAAAGCGAAGACGAGCCGCTCGATCTCTTCCGATGTGCGAAACGATTCCGGGTGCTTACTGACGTTCATATTCCGATTGCCTGCATACGATATTATATACGATATGATGCAGTATCGGTGATACACTAAAGTCAATCATGAGGCAAGGTGAAAGCTCGCTGCGTTAATAATCCATACCGAGTGGATGAAGATGGTTCGGGTCAGGCTGCATACGGCAGTGCATTTGGGTACGTGAGCAAGTTGCTTCCGGACTGCTTCGGTTTGGCTAACATGCGATCAGATGGAGCTAGTAAGGAAGAGGACCATTGCTTGAAGAAAAGGGCAATCAGAACCTCCTGCAGTTGCGATCGGAGGGTCTCCTAGCGGCAAAGAATGTGAACTCATCGGTATGAGAAAGTTGAAAGCACCGAGCGCAATCGTCACCTACCACGTGAGTAAGTGTCGCGATCAGACCGGTCAGTGCTTGACGTGTTGTGAGCCTGCGATTGTTCCATAGCCCACGCCGAGGAGTGGTGAGATCGTAACCCTTCGGCTTCCTTTCTGGCGGCTTCCTCAGTTTCGATGCGGAGAAGGCTCTCCTCAGCAGATCTAGCGGCCTCTTTGAACTCCTTCCGATCTGTACTGAAGAAAGGCAATGTATCAGCATACTTGTTGAGCTCGGCGATCTGTTCGCGCCCGAGCGTTGGCGGTACAGCCTTCTCGCGTGCTCCAGCAGCGCGATAGAAGTCCTGCGCGATCCTGTCTCTGATTACGCTGTAGTCACGGGCTTCTCGAGACTGCATATGTGCCATTCTTAGCTGGTCAGCCCTGGCGTCGGCCACAGCATGTCGCTCGCGCTTCTTCTCCGGGGAGTCTGTGAAATGTCTGATTAGCGTTTCGAGTGCGCCCTTAGGCTCAACCTCCCTGACGCTCGTTGTGTAGGTCAGGCCTTGGGCGTCCGTGACTGGAAGCTGGCGATAGTCGCCGTACTCAATCGTCGCTTTGAGTCGATCAGCAGCCTTAAGCATGTCCATCCTGGCCATCAGGGCCTTGCCCTTCACCTCAGACAGAGTTGACCAAGTTGGATTAGCCGGCAAGCTGTCTTTGACTTCGTGATAGACAAATTCGAGGAGCTTGGCGTCCTTGTTACGATTGGCAATCACGCTCATTTTGGCCAATTCTGATCTTTCAAAGACGGGCAGGGGCATCTCCCTCCCCTGTTGAGCACGGGCTTTCTCGGCGTGCTCGACAAGCTTCGAAGCCGTCTCGTACTTGAGTTGGGACGCTGCAAGGTTGTTCCGAGCCGGCTGCTCTGCAGAAGCGATCTGCTTCTGTATGTCCTTTTTGGTTTCCTGCAAAAACTCAATCCTGAGTTGAATCGCCTCTCTCTTGGTTGGGCGCAGAAAGTTGTAGAGCTTGAATTTATCCTCAGTCTCGATCTTTATCTTCTGTTCGATCTCCCTGAGTGAGACCTTCCCAAAGCCTTCGACGTGAAACTTCCAGAAGTGCCTTCGAGTCTCGAACGCATCAACTTTGGCCTGGGCATCCTTCTGTTCAGCGCCGGCGAAGACCCGTGTTGCCTGAAGCCGGGCGGTCGCGCGGTCGTCTTTGACCGCAACGTCGCGCGTCTCCGCATACTCCTTCAACTGATTCCACTCTTCAGTTGTGTAAACGACGTGTGGCAGTTTTTCCTTGCCGATCTCCTTTCTAGCTGCAAGGGTCTTTTCCAGCGCAACTGCGAATTCGTGAGCCGTCCTGGCAGCCCATTTCACCTGAGTTGCGGGCGCTTCACTTCGGATGAGGTGAGCAAGTTCCTCGCGAGCGACTTCTGCCTTGGCTAGCAATCGACTAGTTTCTTTCTCTGATCCGGGCCGCATTACGGGTTGAGCCTCTAGGCGATTGCTAAGCTGTTTGCCTCCGTCCCTGGCTTGAGATCTCTGCGCTGAGAGTCGTTGCTCGGCCAATCGCTCGCGGCGGTCGTTATCTCGTTCGGGCTTTGGAGGGATCGGTTCGCCTTTTCGATATGCTTCGGCGGCGGCTATCTTCCACTGCTTGGTCTCCTCCTTTTTTCGAAGGTACTCAAGGTAGACGCTCTTGTCGCCGGCGAACGCAGCGTAGATTGTGGCCCATTTCTCATCAATGGTCTTGAACTCATTGTTCTTTAGCTGTATGCGTCTAGCATCATACTGCCTGGAATTGAGGTACAGATGGACGTGCGGATGGTCTGTATCGCGGTGGATTGTCGCGAATGCAATGGCCTTAGGGAATGCCTCCTCAAGGAAGCTGTTGGTCAAGTCTCTAATCTGTTGGTTGGTGGCTGGGACATCAAAAGAGAGGATGATGCGGTAGTGAGTTCTGCCGCCTTTCCTTCTCTCGTACTCTTCAAGCGAGCCGAAGTAATCCCTGACGTTTTGAACCTTCTCTTTGATGGTTAGCTTGCCTTTGTCTTGTGCGTCAACTCCCTTGTGCGTTTGGTCTGTGTGTCGTGACCTCAATTCGGGCCTGGTTCCGAAGCGGTCGTCAGTGAGGAACTCGGGTGCATTCCAAGTCCAGACGGGATCAGCCTCGGGTTGGCGCCGCCCCGCATGCTCCTTCGTTTGGTCCAGTGACTGCTCATTTAGATTCTCTTCCAGCGTCTCGCTTGCATTCGGCTCCCCTTGGGTTCTCTCATCATGAGTAAGGAGTGACATCTGTTCGTCGCGGTTGTCCTCCCCACTCCTTTCCCTTTCTCTGCCGTCAGGATCTAGCGCGGACATGCGGGTTATATAGGAAGCGTGTGCTGCTCCGTACCCACTCTTCCCTATACTCACTTTAGCAATGGGAGTAGGTGTCGCCATATCTATCCCTTCAATCGCCTTCTTTCGTTACTGCTGATGGCATAATCCCTCGACAAGTTGGAGCATAGCTTTGAGCGTCTTTAGTGTCTGCTCCAGATTGGTGTAGTCGATTGTTCCCCTTTGCGAATTCAACTGCTTTGCTATCTGGTTGAGGTTGTTACCTGTTCTTATGAGCTGAATGATGGCACGTTCTCGTTGTTGTCTGTCCTCCCAAGTGGGAGCTTCATTGCCCAATCCGCACTCGATCAAGAAGCGTGATAATGAGAGCTTCGCTTCTCTTGCTCGACTCAGTAGTCGATCATGTTCATTGTGGGTTGCTCGCAGAGTGAAGGCTTTTGGATACTTCTTCTCTCTTATTCTTCTGCCTTTTGTCATAATAATTCTTCCTAAGCAGCTCGGTTTTCTAATTGTCTTAGCGCGGTAGCGCGAAGACGTACCCCGCCTTAAGCTCTAAATTCGTCAGTTCCTTCCGGTCGTCTAATCACAGGTCTTTCCGCTTCTATTGAGTGAGTTTTATTCGCGAGATTCTGGCGCCGGATAGATGTCGCTGGAGGTAACTCTTGAGTCGCCACAAGCGGTTCGCTTTGCTCGCGCGAGGAGAGGCAGGCTTCCACGAGTGGCCTTAATGACCCTCTTCCCACTGTCATATAGAGGTTCGATTAAGCGATCATGGGGCCGCGATTCAAGGCACCAAGACCTAGCCATTGAATGCTGCTGTGTGCCGGCTTTCAGATAATCATGCGCATCTGATTGGCGCTCGAGTCGTGATTGAGCAGACTTTTTTCTCCGTTGCGCCTCTCTCTTAAACCGAATATCTTTGACTGCTGCGTCGAAGCCAAGTCGATCACGCTCCTGCTCAAGCCTGATTTGTTCCGCCGCGTACTGACTCACAAGTCCGCTCCTTGTCGTTCCGCGCAGGTGAGCGACCGCTGCCAAGCCATCGTTCAGATCCAGTCTCATTCTCACGGTCATCACCAGACTTTTGAGTTGCGCTATTGGTAGTTTCGGTCTGGCCATCTGCTCCCCATTCCATCTCAATCGATGACGAACGACCCTACGTGACAACTACTCGCAGACTGCGAATCGAGTCCTCGAAGGTGAATTGCCAGCCGTCAACAGTCCTGGCAGAGCCGCGGAGCGGTTAGCGAATAGGGAATTAAGGGGTACTAAAGTGCGCATCATTCTTTCCTTGTGAGACTCCTAATCAACCTTGAAGGAGCATGGCGCGCCGCAAGCCTCCGTCGATTTCCCTAGAATCACGCCTTGCTCGGTGCCGCAAGTTCCCCGGCTTTGTGCGAACTTGCATCAGGCTTCTGGGACCGGTCTTTCCACTTTTGAAAGCCACGGTCGAGCTTGAAGAGCTCGGTGAGTGCCGCGCCTACAACTTCTCCCTCAGTGGGTTTGTCTCCGCTAGCCGCCTCAACGTAGCTAATGTACTTGGCAAGTTCGTCGAGCTGCCGAGTGTTCACATCACATTTCAATGACTGGAAGCGCTGGACACTGACCAGCGGGTAGTTGCTCTCCGGTAGATTATTTGCTCGTCTGCTCATACCTCCTCCTGATCATTCGTTGATATATTTGTCGAGCGCACGTTAGCATTGCGCAGATATCGTAACTGTCTCTTGAGCGCATCTTTGGTTAAGCCGAGTCGCTCGGCTGCAGCGGTTCGACTGGGGTACTGAGTGATTGCTGCTTTAAGTACGTCGAGCTTAACTCGCCTCATGTAAGCTGTGATTGTTTCATCTTCGCAAAGTTCCAATGTGTTGGGGGGCAGCACTAGTTTCGCTTCGGTGTGTGTATTCGAGCGGGTCCGGACAATTAGGCTGGCAGTGCCCGGATGTATGCCGAGCACGTTCTCCACATCGGGCCGTGTTATCGTCGAGGCACTCGCGACGACGATCAAGCGATTCATTACGTTCTCAAGCTCCCGTACGTTGCCGTGCCAATCATGACTTGCTAGTGCGCTCAACGCATCTTCCTCGATGGTCATGGGTAGCGGATGGCAAGCTAGGCTCGAAAGCTTATCGAGAAAATGGTTGGCCAATAACTGTATGTCTGCGCGTCTCTCTCTGAGCGGAGCGACTTGAATCTCGAAGGTTGAAATGCGGTAGTAGAGATCCTGCCGAAATCGACCCTCGGCGATCATGCTTTTCAAATCCCGATTGGTTGCGGCTATCACGCGTACATCGACCTTGATATGCCGCGTGGCACCTACGCGCACAATCTCTTTCTCTTGGAGGGCTCTGAGGAGTTTGACTTGCGCCTGAAGCGGCATTTCACCTATTTCGTCAAGGAAGATCGTGCCGCCGTTGGCTGCCTCGAAGAGCCCGCGCTTGTCGGAAGAGGCACCAGTGAAGGAACCTTTCTCGTGACCGAAAAGAATGGATTCGGTAAGCGCTTCTGGCATCGCTCCGCAATTGAGTGGCACGAACGGTCCCTTCGCGCGCTTGGAATTCTCTTGAATTGATCGGGCTACGAGTTCCTTACCAGTACCCGATTCTCCATGGACTAGAACGCTGCATTCGTGAGGTGCGACTTTGATAACAAGATTGGCAAGCTCTTGCATTATTGGGGAGTGTCCTATGATCCCATCGAGCGCTACCGACATGGCGTCCCTCTGCCTTCCGTTTATTCGCTGACTAGGGATGGACCTCAACTCTTGCGCTCCGCTGCGCCTTAACGTTTGCCAACGCCAGTGAACGAGAAAAGGCAATTGACAGAAGGTCGATCCCTCAAATAGCTGTTCTTGTATTAAAGACGGTGGCGACCGCGGTTTCTTCCTTTCTGAAAGATGGCGCCCCAAGGCGCCTCAGGGGAATCATGGACCTTGAAATCGAAGACTCTTGTTCGGACGTTTGTTCGAGGGAGTATGATGATAGTCGATGACGGAAGGAACCATGACTCGGCTTGTTGTCAGCCCAGATGAATATGATGTCATCGTCATCGGTGGTGGACCGGCAGGGGCAACAGCGGCTCTTGAACTTGCCAGGTTGGGCCGCTCGGTTGTGATCATTCAGGACATCGCCGACTATGATTGGAAGATTGGTGAGTGCCTGCCGCCGGTCGCGAAACGTTTATTTGTCTCGCTCAATATCTGGGACGACTTTCTTAAGGATCAACATCGGCCATGTTATGGCATTTGTTCGGCGTGGGGTTCTACGGATCTATATCATCAGAGCTTCATCTTCGATCCTTATGGAAATGGTTGGCAATTGCACCGCAAGCGGTTTGACGAGATGCTGCTTTCACAGGCCGTCTCCGCTGGAGCTGTCAGGTACGGCGCATACGCGATCTCCACTTCGAAGACGGATAGCAATGGCTGGCGGATAGAGTTGGAGTCTTCCGATGGCCGGCGATCCTCGTTGGTGGCGAGGTTTGCTGTTGATGCGACGGGGCGTCGCAGTTGGTTGGCTCGACGACAGACAGTACGCCGGATAAGTCAGGATCGCTTGATAAGCCTAGTTGGATTAATAGAAACAGGGGAGGCAACAGACCTTGATTCTCTGATTACAGTTGAAGCTGTTCAGGAAGGTTGGTGGTACTCCGCCCACCTCCCTGACAGCCGGCGGGTCGCCGCATTGATGGTTGATTCGGATCTGCAAACGATCAGGTCCGGAGAAGTGCGGGATTATTGGCTGGCCCAACTGCAACAGACGAACCATATCTCGAGGTTCACCGCGTCGAGTAACCAACATGTACTGAGCGTGTCACCAATTGTTGCGGCAAATAGTTCTTGCCTCACGGCGATGAGCGGCGCTTCGTGGCTTGCGGTGGGCGATGCAGCAGCGGCATACGACCCGCTGTCTTCTCAAGGCATTCTAACGGCTATGGAGATGGCCAGGGCAGCTTCGAAAGTAATTCATCGTTACCTGCGAGGAGAAGTCCATGCGCTAGAGGCTTATGACGCCATAGTAAAAAGGAATTTCGCAGACTACCTTGGGAATTTGAGACTCTATTATGAAATGGAGCTGCGCTGGCCCAAGTCACCATTCTGGCGACGCCGCAGCTCCTCCGCGATATTTCAGAGGCCAGCCGAAGCGGTTGAATCGAATGCTTAACCGCAGTCCCAGCTATTTATCCTTGGAACAAGTTTCTGCTAGACTTCGACCGTAATGTAGCTTTATTGTGCGGCTGGGAAGATTGGCCACTTAGCGTAAACCTGGTAGATCAAGCAACGTTCGCGAAAGGGATCGTCATTTGATCCTGAGATAGTGGAGCGCTGACTCTATGTTTGATCATTTCCAATTCCGTCAACTGAAAGAAGCTTCGAAAGAGGATGATATTGGCGAGCGCGAATGCTGCGAAGATCCTGTGAAGGTGTTGAAAGAACTCTTTGTGGATCTCGCTATGCGGGGGCGAATCGCAAGCGGTCAGTACCCAGTCACTCGACCGGTCTTCCACAAACCGCACGGTGTAGTGCGAGGAACATTTACGATAAACCCCGACCTCCAGAATGATCTACGGATAGGAGTGTTCAAATATGAAAGCCTTCCCGCATGGGTAAGATTCTCGAGCGACACGAATCCTTTCGAGCCTGACCTCATGTCGCCTCTCGGAATAGGAATTAAGCTCTTCGGCGTCGCTGGGTCCAAACTGCTGGAATACGAGCAGGCAGCTATTACGCATGATTTCGTCCTACAAAACCATGACGTTTTCTTCGCCGAAACGGCGGTTGTTATGTGCGAGTGGGCTCAGGCAAAAAAGAACGGCAGTCTAGAGCAGTTCAATCTCAAACACCCAAATACGCCGCGGATACTACAAGAGATGAAAAGGGTTGTAAACAGCGTGCTCAATACCATTTACTGGAGCGCCATCCCCTATGCATTTGGGTCCAACAGTTATGTCAAGTACAAACTGGAACCGGAGTGCGACGGGGATAGCGATCTGGATATCGGCGAGATGAAGAACGACCCTAACTATCTACGTCAAGAGCTTCGGAGTCGTTTGGTTAAGGCAGATGCTTCGTTCAGATTCTATCTGCAGTTCCAAACTAACCCCGAGCAGATGCCGCTTGACGAAGCGACCGTACGCTGGGATGAAGCCCTGAGCAAACCGGTTTTAGTTGCAAGACTGACTATTCCGCGTCAAGACATTGACGCCCGCGGCCAATCAGTTTACGGGGACAATCTCGCGTATAACCCGTGGCACGCACTTAAGGAACATGCGCCGGTGGGAAGCATAGCGGAGGCTCGTAAATTGGTCTATCGAGCGGCAGCTGAACTTCGGCGTAACTCAAACGGGATTCCGATCGCTGAACCTCGCACGCCGCGCCCAATTTGATCCCGATCCGAAAGCAAATGTAATCGCTTCTCTAGTGACGCTGAGATGATAAGGTCAGGAGGTCAAAGGGATAGAATGAACCAAATTGTCAAGTGCGCGATTTATCCACCCATAGGAATTGCCCGCGTTGGCAACAGTCCAACTGGTTGGTTTGTCGGTCCGGAAGTGCCCGGTTGTTCCACTGTTCCGATTGGAGGCTATAAGGATTCCGACGGAAGGCTCAAACGCCAGGCCGCGAAGTTTCGAGTTTATGGAATCGATTCCGAAGGTAATGCGGTTCGAGAACTGACAGCCAAAGACGCTGAAATACATTGGACCGTACACCTCGCAAACAAAAAGGGTGTCTGGTATCGCATTAGATTTGCGATGGATATTTCGGAGGCCGAGCCTGTTTCACGGCGCAACCCCAAACACACACGTGACAGGACGGAGCTGATCATTGACCCGGGACCGCGATCAGTCGGCCCGGTTCACCCGGGAGCGAAGGAATTATTTGATACCGGCAGCTTTCTCGGAAAAGATGTTCCGCTCGGCGAAATTCGCTCTGATGAGATGGGCCGCTTACTGGTGCTCGGCGGGTTTGGCAACTCTTCGAGTGTTTCGAACAAGCCTATCGAGAGCCTCGACAATGAGGAGTGGTACGATGACAATTCTGACGGTCCAGTTACGGCTCAAGTGAGGATTGAGGGCCGTGAAATCGAGGTCGAGCCAGCTTGGGTTATCGTGGCTCCGCCTGACTTTGCACCTAGTATACGAAGTATTGTTACGATATATGACCTCGCATATCAGGTGGCGGTGAAACACTTCAACTATCCTGATCCGGAGAGGGTTTCGTTTTACCGACAAGTCTATCCTATCTTCGAATCGCTCGCAAAACTTCAATGGGTCAACGCGGGCATCTATCTCAACCTTGGGTGGGGCGCAACCGACTATTTTCTTGATCCTGACACCATTAAGAAGCTTAGCGACAACAGCGAGAAGAATAAGGGCTTCAGAAGAAGTATTGTCGAAAAATTCAGGAATCCCGACGGTACTATTTTTCGCCGGGATGCCTTGCCGCCTATCTTTGGCGATGCGAGGGACCGGCAGCGGAAAGAGCAGTCACCTAGGGATATGTTATCGGTTACTCAGTTGCAGTATAGCTGGTTAACAAGGTGGGCGGATGGCTTGTTTGAGTCAGATTTCGAGAGGGATGCTTCGGGGCCTCGGCGGCTGGAGGACCTTCCGCTCAAGGATCACGCGAACGCCCTAACCCAGGCAGCTCTGGAGAATTGCCAGGGCGGGCCGTTCCATCCGGGCTGCGAAGCTCCTTGGGCTATGCGACAACGCTTGATGTACGCATCGCCGTTTCGAATCAAACATAAGCCGCGCGGGTATTTGGAGACCGACTTTGGGGACGAGTTGACCCCGAAAACAGCCCTGTCACAAGACGGCCCGCTAAACGGTAGCGCTGCCGGCGACCTCACACGTTGGATGGCACTTCCCTGGCAAGTCGATGCCTTCACTTGCGGATCTGGATTCGAGCCGTTAATAAATCCGCATCTCCCAACATTCTGGCCCGCACGGGTTCCCAATCACGTGTTAACCAAGCGCAGTTTTGCGGAGATGAACGCGCCTTTCATAAGCAACGCTCAAAGCATGAAGCACTTCAGCCATCGACAGGACTGGCTGCGTCACAATAACTCGGTTGATTCTACCTTGGACAGACTGGATCAATTTATGAAGGAGTGGTTCAAACTCGGAATCATAACTCGGCAGAGCGTACCCGGTGGAATAGGCGAGTTACCCGCGGAAGTTTTTGTTGAGATGGAGAATGCTTACTTTCCCTAATCGGCGAGATTCGGAGAGTCAACAAAAACCGTGAGCGAAGTTCACACGGTATGGGTGTCTTTCACCTGTGCTTGACTGCGGCGTACCCAGCTAAATATTATCTCTTACCGCCTGCTTTGATGTTACGGCTTCAATTCGAACAGGCAATGGCCTTTCTCGACTAAGCATCTTGAGCGATCTTTTACCGACGCCGAGATCATAATGGAGGTAACTATGACAAAGTCTGAAAAATTACAAGAGGCCGGGCTGTTATCACGCGACTCTTCGTATACCGCCGAGCAGCACAAAGCGATCGAGAGTCTGTCGGAAGAGGAGGTTAATGCATTAATTTCCGTCTGGGGGAAACTGAGCAACTCTTTTACAGGCGGAACTGATGCGGTTTTGGGGGAGTCGATTCTTCCGCCGCGCAAGCCGCGCTGACGTATCGAAGGTTGGACTAAGCGGTCCCTCATGGAGAATATGACTTGATGCAACGCCAAGTATTCGCCACGTTGAGACGATTCCCCTCATACAAAGCAAAAGGTCGCATCGCTGGTAAGGGTCATCAAGCTCCCGAGATTGCGAGTGCCAGGTATGAGCCATCTTCCTCGATCAGGAGCGCCTTATCCTGCAAGTCCTTCAAGACGTCAGTAACGATTTGCTGATCGCGGTCTGAGCTAGTCCCTGAGCAGCACGTTTCTATGATCTTTCGCAGAGTCATGATCTTGTCACAGGCAAGATAGATGAGCTTTGCAAGGCCGGTGAGGACGATCAAAGGCGAACGCGCAATACGGCGGGTATCCCAGATTAAGAGGCGTTCGCCACTCTCTATGTAAAACAGACGACTGGTGTCGTACTCGTGTTGCCATCTCTCAATTTCATAACTCAGCTCACCAACGTACTTGGGGACATTCTGCGGTGTCGCATACTCGAAAGTAAAATAGTAAGCCAAGTTTTTCAGTGCCGCTGGTGGAAGTGGATAGACATAAGCGTACGCGGGGTAGGGCGCGACATTGTTAAGCCCGATCTCGTCTGCTTTAAAAAAATTAGGACTAAAGCGATCGAGCCGGATTTTGATGCCCACCACCGGCGGCTGCAGGTGACTGAGCGACGGAACAAGTTCAGCCATTCGGGCATACTCTTCCGGTGGTTCTCCCGGAAAGCCCCACAAAAAATTCCATTCAGGGAACAGACCTAGTTCCTTGCACCATTTCAAGAGCTGAATGTTCTGCAACCCGCGGACACCTTTGCACATTATCTTAAGTACTTTGGTGCTTAAGCTCTCAATGCCCGGTTGAATAGAAGAGATGCCAGCGGCTTTCAACTGACGCAATTGATCTTTCTTCAGATTCGCTTTCACTTCATAAAAAATCTGTGTCCCAGGCGGACTGTCTGCCAGCCGCGGTATAAAGTCTTTGAAATACGACATCTCGAGTATGTTGTCGACGACCCGGACCGGCAGCCCCGGATACTTTTCGGTAAGATACGAAAGCTCGCTAAGAGCACGTCCAGCTGACTTGCTGCGGTAAACCATTGTTTCGCCATTTAGGCCGCAAAACGTGCAATGTTGTTTCTCTCCCCACCAGCAGCCGCGAGAAGTTTCAAACGGCAAATGTACTCGGTTCAACAAATCTAAGGGGCTTGCCTTAAGGCGAGAGAAGTAATCTTCATAGTCCGGCGTCGGCAGACTGTCCAAATCGTGTATTACCGGTGTGTTGAGCGAGCGCCGTCCTAAGACTGGCATCGTCGAATCAGGCCGCGTCACCACACCTTGAAGCGCTTCGATGGGTCGTCGGTCTAGTACTCGATTCACCAGCTCCGAGATAACGATATCGGCCTCGCCGGAAACAACCGCATCGACAAAGGGAAAACACTTTACAGTCTCTTCGCCCATAACGCCTTCACAGTTTGCCCCTCCGAATAGAATAACGAGATTCGGGTCCATCTCTCTTAGACGTTTTGCGAGTGAAAGAGAGGCGACATGTTGCTGAAATACGCTCGTGAAACCAACGATCCTGGGCCGGTACTCGACGACCTCATCCAGGCACCTATCCAAGAAACCGGACGCGTTCTCACGGGCCTTTAGGATCTGGTCGATTTGCGCTTCAGTAAAAGGAAAGAGGTAGTTATTCGTGACTGATGGATTCGGAAGCTTGCCACGTAATATCTCTTCTACGAACCCGGTGATTTGAGATTCCGGCTGGCGCCCAAACAGAGATTTCGAAAATATCCACTCGCCTACTAAGTCCTGAGGGTGAGATTCATGCGAGACGCAAGTGTAGAGTCGTTCGCCAACTAATTCCGCGAACGAAATAGAAAAATAGAATATTTTTGCTGATATGCCTTCTCGGTTTAATCCGGCTTTCAACAGACTGAGTCCAAGGGAAGGCATCAGTAAGTGGCCGAAAGGCATGTTTATTAATGCGACATCGGCTGTCGTCATCGATTTCCTCTGATGGGCTTAAGGGCCTTCAATGATATCACCGATCGCTTTACAAAAAGTTGACTCGCCGCTCGGTTGCCGGCTTCCAAGTCAGTCGTTCAGCCCGATTCGTTTCAATAGAGCTTGAAACCTATCGTCCGAATGTAGGGTATCCAATAATGGCTCGAACCGCATTGCCAACAGGAATGGTGAACGCTCTTCGTAAGCGCGGCTGAGCCATTCCATAGCTCTATCTTTGTCTCCAAGTGCCGCATATATCATCGCTATTTCATAAGGTCGAATGTAAGCACGATACGATGGATCGAGCAAGTCGGATAAAACGCGCTCGGCTTCGCTCTTTTTCCCGGCGACAGCGTATGCCTGTCCCAACGATACCAGGGTCCAGGTGTTTGTTGGAGAAAGTTCTTTGGCCTTATTAAGAGAAGTCAGTGCTTCGTCGAACTGCCCAAGTGCGGTAAAGCATCTACCCAAGTGAACATAAGCCATGAATGCGCTCGGGTCCATTTGCGAGGCGATACGAAACTCCTTGAGCGCTTCCTGATATTGTCGGACGTAATAATACGTAAGACCGAGGCCGAACCGGATGCGCAAAGAGAGAGGATCTTGCTCTAGCGCGCGTTGTACTTCGACTATCGCATCATCCGTTTTGCCGACAGCACGCAGCAGGCCGCCGTAAGAAGTACGTGCGGCAGCATGACCTGGGTTGAGTTCTAAGGTAAGTTTAAATTCCTTTTCGGCAATCGACCAGTTCCAATCAAACAGATAGTTGTTCAGAGCAACGGCATAATGGGCCTCGTCGAGAGCATCGTCTAGCTCCATTGCTCGCTTTGCGTAGGCTTTTGCGAGCGGAATTGTCTCCGGAGGGTACGAATAGTTTGCGGCCAGCAGGCTATAAGACTGCGCCAGCCCTGCATAAGCCAGGGCATAGCTTGGGTCCTCCGCAATCGCCTGGTTAAAGTAGTCTATAGCTTGTTTGATATCCTCGGCCGTAGGTCTATTCCAATAATAACGACCTTTCAAATATATTCTGTATGCTTGAATATTGTCGGTGTACCGCTTCATTATGCGTTGTTGTTCCTCACGACTTAACCGCAATTCCAGTTTCTCGGAGATAATCTTCGTGAGACTATGTTGGATAGCAATAAGATCATTATTCTTCTCCTCGAACCGATCGTCCCATAACTGTCTGCTGCCTGCATCCAACAGTGCAATCTGTACCACGAGCGCAGTTCCTGATTGAGTGATCTTCCCCGTCAAAACTGCTTGCACATTCAGAGCGCGAGCAACTAATTGGATGTCCTGGATCTGTCCCTTATAACGAAATACCGACTGGCGAGCGATTACTCTGACTCTTGGCAACTGCGAGAGGGTGTCGATTAGCGAATCCGTGAGTCCGTCGGCTAAAAACTCGGAGTCCGGGTCGGCGCTCTCCATAACAAACGGGAGCACCGCAATGTCGCGTATGGTTTGCGGGTCCTTACCTGGGTAGGATTTTACTCCGGTAAAGTACAATACAATCGCCGCTAACACTACCCCAAGTGCGGATGAAAAAACGAGTCTTCGGCTGTGCCGTCGAACAGCGTTCATCATCCGGCTAGGCATACTGAGGTCCGATGCCCGTAAGCCGCTTTTCGCCTCTGCGGGCGCGAGCTTCGACGATCGCCCTTCGTTTTCGGCGTCATGTTTAGCCTGCTGCAAATCTGTCAACAGCTCTCTAATCGATTGATAACGGGAAGCACAGTCTTTTGAGAGCGCTTTTGTGAGAATGCCTTCCAGTTCGGGCAACTCCTTAGCGACGCTATCGGGGAGTGGAGGCGGCTCGCGCGTCAGCAACTGGCAGATCACGTCGCTGTTCGTTTCGCCGTCAAATGGAGGATTGCCCGTCATGATCTCGTATAACACCGAACCCAAACTGAAAATATCCGTGCGGGCATCGACATCAATTCCCCTGGCTTGCTCAGGTGACATGTAGCGAACCGTACCCATAACCCGACCAGGATCGGTGTCTGTATTGGATCGTTGACTCGTTTCATCGGACGAATCGGGGGGATGTGGTTCGGTAAGCTTGGCAAGACCAAAATCGAGCACCTTGACATAGCCATCAGGACGAAGCATCACATTTTCGGGCTTGATGTCTCTGTGTATTATTCCCGCTTGGTGAGCGGTCTCTAACGCGCTGCCAATTTGTATGACAATATTCAGAGATTCGACCGCGGTCGGTCGGGTCTCAGTCAGGCGATGGCGCAGGGTTTGGCCTTCTACAAACTCGGTGACGATAAAATGCATACCGCCATCAAAAACAATATCGTGAAGCACGATAATGTTGGGGTGGTTTAGAGCGGAAATTGCGCGCGCCTCTTTGGAGAACCGGCGAACTCTCTCTCCGTCGCTCGTGAAGATTGAAGGCAGCAGCTTGATCGCAACCTTTCGCCCGAGTTTTGTGTCTTGCGCGAGATACACCTCACCCATGCCCCCTTTCGCGATAAGCGCGAGCACTTCATAGCTTCCAATTTGCTGCTCTGGGTGAAGTCCGTGCTGGTATGCGGTCAATAACTCCGCTGCAACCTTGACCGCAGGTTCTTCGATAAACTCGATGGCCTGCGCGTCGGAAGCGAGCAGCGACTCTACCTCGCTTCTCAGAATCCGATCTCCCGCGCAGCTTGCTTCGAGAAATGAGGGTCGTTCCTCGGGGCGAAGCTCGACCGCTACCTGAAATATTTCATTTATGCGATTCCATTGTTGGGGGTTCACGGTCTGTCCTGGTTACTTAGCTCGCGGTGCAGCCATGCTTTTGCCATCCTCCATTCGCGTTGCACGGTCGGCGACGATATTCTTAGCACTTCGGCGGTCTCATCAATGCTTAGTCCTCCGAAGAATCGTAATTCTACGATCTCGCTCTTTCGCCGATCGATATCGTTCAGGCTATTTAGCGCGTCGTCTAATGCGATCAGTTCGCTTGCCTGACCCTCGACAATATCGGCGACGTTATTGAGTGAAATTGGCAAGACGCCACGGCCACGTTTAGTTCGCTGATGGCTTCGAGCATAGTCAATCAATATGTTGCGCATGATCTTTGCAGCCACGGCAAAGAAATGAGCTCGATCTTGCCAGCGAACATTCCTTACTTCGATCAGTCGAATAAAGGCCTCATTAACCAGGGCGGTGGCTTGAAGTGTGTGCCCGGGCCGCTGGCGGTTTAGATAATAGCCAGCGATCCGGCGGAGCTCATCGTAGATCAGCGGCATTAGCTGATCTAGCGCCGCCTTATCACCTCCGCTCCACCGTAGCAATAGTTGAGTTATCTCACTTTGAGAGGCATTCATCCTACTCTTGTCCTGGCTTAGGAGGTTCCAAATCGACTTAGCGCGTAATTATACCAGCGACCTCGAGAAGGACCGAAGAACTATTTTTGGAACATCTCCGTTGCCCGTGATGGGAATTCAGATCGAATGTCGTTGTCTATGTTGAGTAAGACAACACAAGCGGCTAGGGCATAACTAGATGAAAGGGCGTACTTGGCCTTTCGAACAGTGGGGGTTAAGAGCTATTCGCTTTAGCAAGTTGGGTCAGAGCACTCTGTTCTGAGGCGAGAGAAGGGAAGTTAGGTTCGCGTTCCAGGAGAGTGTACGTTCACGATATTCAAAAGAGGAGATCATGACGATGGGTAGATATGCTTGTTGCGTTATTTTCGTGACCCTTCTTGGAGGGGCTTCTTATGCGCAGACTGCGTCAGATTGCGCAGCCCTTATGAAGTTTGGGGTCTACGACAAGTACAGAACTTTCACCACCGAGACTCATTACAAGCAAATCAGAAAGTTCTTCGAAAACAATCAGTTCAGTTCGCGCCAGCAAGCACAGAGCAAGGCTGCAGAGTTGGGACTGGGTATCGAGGGCGTGCTTGACCTTAACTTCAACGGCACTTCATCAAGCTCGAACTTCGAGCAGTGGCGACAACATCTCATCAGAAGCTCTTACCAGGAGGCGCTGAGTGTTGGTCTTTCGAGCACCTCTGTCGAAACAATTAGCGGCAGAATCACCGGGCTAGTGGAGACGTGCTTAACCCAGAAGGGGGTGCACGCCTATGTCATACCGGCAGCCGACAATCAGAACTTCACGGTCACGGTAGATTTTGTGCCCCTAAGCTCCGAGCACCCGCTGACTACGGGGAGTATCACAGTCACTCCTTCTTCGGTGGCGTCGCAATGTTCGCCCAATAACATTCTCGGCCAACAACGACAGATCGGACCTCAGGGAGTCAGCCTATCATGCCGCCGATTGGCCACCGAAACTGTCAATGTCATTGTTAATACGCAGGATGGTTCACCCACTTTCACCTATGATGCCTACGTCGTACCTAGGCCAAGCATCCAGTTCACCGCAACCAGAGACATAATTCAATCAGGAGAAACCACCCGGTTAAACTGGGAAGTTAGGAATGCCTTACGTATTACACTGGTTGATTTTGAGCAGGTGCCAGAGGTTGGTTTCAGGGATGTCACTCCCGCGAGGACTACGGAATACAAATTGAACGTGACCGCACTCGACGGCCAAAGTACCACTACATCAAAGACTATCACCGTGACCCCTCCTCCGCCAGTTCTGGTCGGTGCCAGAGTTCACTTTCACACCACTGATGATAACAAGGATCACGATACCAACGTCACGGTGGCGATAAACTATGGAGGGCATACAATCGCAGCCGTCTCTGGTACTTGGGGTGAGTTTCCTGATAATTCCGACTCAGGTTGGAAGGAGATGATCGTGATCGAACGACCGCGCAAGGATGCGGTCATCGGAGCGAGTTCTGTCCGACTAGTAGAAGCCCCGGTGGGACACGATGAGTGGCATTTTAACTGGTCGCTTGAACTGACGTTCTCGGATGGCTCCACGAAACGCTACGACTTTGGCGGCGGAAATGTGGATTATGATCGCACGACCATCACCCAGCCTTTATGACATACACGGCAAGCTGACGCGACGGCTTCCCACTTGCCGAATTGTTTGATGAGCTATGACTGAGATCAAGAAAGGAGAGACTATGAAAAGCCGGTTAATGTGGGCAGTCGTTTGGTTCTGCGCTTCCGTTTGCGCAGTGCAAGCGCAAGATGACTATAGGCGTTGGTACCAGAACATTGCGAATGGAATAGATTCTGTTACGGCGCAAGCGATTGTATCCTTCGCTCCCGCGGGTGGTACCTGGCAGAGCCACTACTTGAACACCGACGTAACGTGGAGGCTGGATCCTAATACAACGGGAACAGTCCGCTTCAACTACGCGATGAGCAGCCTTCAACAAGGATCCATTGTTTTCAACAAGCCTGTTCACTTGAAAATGATTCGCGGGAATCAATGCCTGTCGATTGCTGTCAAAAGTGTGCGGTACACGCAGCTCGGAAATGTAGACGATGTGAAGTTCACCTACGAATCTCCGACGGAATGCCGCTCCCAGTTATCAGCCTGGCTCTATCTGCACTTACAACTATCTCAGACGCCCGATGCTTTATTCAGAGGACAACCATTTGCAAGCTCGCGTAACGTAACAAGAATCGGAGGGGCAGGCTCTCCATTGATATGGAGAGTTCAGTTCTTTCCTGAAATCGATGGAAACGGCAATCCCATGCCCGCTATCTCTGTTACACTGCGACGAAATGCGGAATTCACCTTGTCGGGCAATGATAAATGGACGCTGCAGGAAGGTTCATTTCGCTTCAATCGATTAGAGTATAACGTCGAACCGAACATAGCATTCGGCCGGCTAGATCAATTTCACGTCAAACTTTTTTCGGGCAGCCTGCATGCAGGGGCGACGATTCTGACTTTTGCTAAGAACGATGTCGTCGATTTTGAGAACATAGAGTTCGCTACAGATTCACAGACCGTAGCGCTGAATAACGGCACCTTGAGAAATCTGTCCTTGAGCGATGGCTCGTCCATCGAGGTGGCAAACAGTTCGGCAGGGAGATCTTTCATTGAATTTGGAGCTGGAACGACGGCTTCTCTTAATGGAATCAATGCAACTTTCGCGGCAGGTGGAAATCAATCGGTATCTGTGGACACCGGCGTGATTGATCTTGTTGTCCGGAATGGCCGACTGCAATTCTCTTCGGCCAACTATATGACGGTCACGCAGGGTTCTGCGCATCTGGACATAAATAGCGCCTCTTGGGCAAGCGGAACCGCTCCTAGCCTCAGAGGGAGGCTTACCGCCTTTTCCACATCTCTTGGAGAGAGCGCTATTCGACTGGATGACAAGTCTATTCTACGGATAGCGGGGGGAAATATCGCATCCCAGGGATTAGCAATCGACACAGCCAATGATAAAGCGCCAATCAGTGGGAGCCTCTCCGATGCTCGCCTGAACATCGGAAACGGAACCACTATCGAACGCCCAGGCGAGTACCAAATAGTGGCCTCAGGTGGAACCGCCATAGCGGCAACGCCTGAGAATCCGCTCCTATTGGATACAGCTGGGAATCTCAGTGGCGCGGTAGCGGTGGCTTTGGCAATTGATCGAGCCACGGTGCTGCTGGCTTCAGTAGGCACAGCAAACGTTGTTGGGGGCTTCATCAATGGGGATGCAGTGATAAGGCCGAGCCAGCCCTTGCTGATAGCGCCCGCTCTGAACGTACGTCTTGGTCCAAGTTCGTTTCTTATCGACGGCGTAAATACGTTAAACGTCACCAGCGGCAGCATCCAAGCAAAGCGTTTGACTCGTCTACCGGGTTCCGGATTTCAGGGAGAACTGCAGCAAATGGATCTAGTCTTGGGCTCAGGGACCTTTCAACAATCTGGAGCATTTGACGTCTCGATAAGTGACGGAGGTACATTTAAGGTCGATTCGACTACATCACCTTGGACCTTCGGTACAGGAGATCGGCCGTTAGGTCAATATGTCATCCACATACCCATTCAAAAAGGTACCGTGCAGTTGGGTAACGTTGGTCAAATCAAGCTGGTCGGTGACTCCCTCGACTTGAGGATGTCAAGTGTCGCTGGCCAACCGCTCACTGGAGTAATCGGTGGCAGCATTCGCGCCAATGGCGGAAGTTTGAATCTCAATAACGGCACCAAGCTGAACCTACTCAGCGGTGCCGTGAAGGCCGAAACCCTCACTTTCAGATCAGGATCCGGATTGACGGGTCCGTTCTCCAGCGTGGAATTAAACGTTGGCCCCTCGACACTTCTGTTTCCAGATGGATTTAGTATCACTACTGTAAATAGCGCATCTTTTTCAGCAAAAGATCAAAACTCGCCATTGAGAATATCAACTAATGGCCGCGTGGTTGCAGGACGGTTCGGCCTATCGGCTGACGTGGACACGCTTATAAATTCCACAAACCGTGCTTTTGAACTGAGAGGGGGTAAGCTAGGGCTGGAGCTGGAGAACTTCGAGAACGGCTCTGTTAGCAGTCCTGCTAATGCGCCGTCGAATCTTCGGCAAGCAACAATGTTGACCACCTCCGCAGATGGAGCGCGCGTTCGATTCTTGGTGGATTTCAACAATATTAAGTTAACTGCGGGCGGGGGACAACTGACCACTGTCGCGGGCGATCTTAGTGGACGGCTCTTAGAATTCTCCATGCGTGTAGTGACGCCGGCGCAGGCTGGGATAACCGAATCGGACGGTTCGCACCACGACGATGCGCGTCTGTTCAGCTTAATGTTCGATGTGGCAATTGATCCGTCCAACCCGACCACATTCAATATTCCCGGTTTTTCGTGGAAAGGAAGTAACTTACAGGCTCCTTTTAGTTTTCCATTGAAGTTACTACTTATCGTGCCACCAGGCGAAGGAGAACACCCAAATTCTGATATTAACGAACACGGAAACCACGGCGGTCCTGACTGGGCCAAAAACTCGCAAGAGGTATATACCGATACATTTCCTGCGTGTCGCATTCATTTCTACCTCCTTCCAAATACTTACCATTTGACTGCGACCCTTGATTTCAGCAATGCCGGCACCCAGAATCGCATTCTAATTAAAGATATTTCGATTGATCCCATCAAAAAGGGCGAAGGGTGGGATCGCGACGGATGCGATAGCTTCTTGTTGAAGGCCACGATCGGTGTTGTCGCGACGGTAGTGCTTGGACCGATCGTTGGTCCGCTTGCGACAGTTCTATTGATCGACTGGGCTGAAGATCGACTAGATAATCTTGTTGAAGCACATTTTGTTGGAGCCATTCAAGGACGACAGTTCACTTGGGCCGCGCCTACCGTGCCTTAGGTATAGAATAATCAATAAGCAATTTCTTTGTTGACATCGCTCGTTCGAAGGTTGATGGGGATACACAGGAGTTAGGTAGCGACGAATGGTAGTAACTTAAAGCACTAAGGAGGATCAAAATGGGAACGCTTAGAAATCTCTACCTGCCCCGGGTGCCTGCGCGGTTCTTCGGAGAAGCGACGCGATCGGGGTTCGCCCTCTCAGGGTACAGGGCGCCGAAGGAGGGTGCGCAAATGGAGCGCCGCCGTTTTCTCGCAGGGGCAATTGTGGGTGTCTTCGGAGTCACGCCATCTGCCCGCCTCCTTGCCGCGAACGATCCGCCTGTCAACGACTGGAAGCAATCAAATCTAACAGTAGGCGACCCTGCAGCAGGTGGGGGGCTCTCTAACATCCAGCGTATTAACGTTTGGGAGATGAATTTAGAAGAGGACGACGACGTTCGGTTCTACTTCCGGCTGACCAACAATGGGCCGAGGGAAGTCAGGCTCGTTCATTGCCAACCTTGGGCAGCGGATAGCTGGGCAAGAAAGGAAGTGCTTGGGCCATTCGGGACAGTGAACGCGCACGACTTTCACAAGTCTGGGTGGGCGCCGAATGGCTGGCGCGCCGATAATGACTCGAATGCGTTCTACTTCTTAATCAAAAATGGCGACCGGTGGGATGTCGTGCAAGGCCGCACAAAAGGGTGGGGGGATCGAAATACCGCCCACATGGAATGGTACGAACCTCAAGAGATCCGTTTTGAGGTGAGGAGCATCGATAAACGCCGTTGAGCGCGCTTGAGGACGCACTCATAGCCGATTTAGCTGATGCGACGGTCAAATGGTTTTGGAGTTTCCATGTGCGTTGCGGTCGCAGTCAAACGCTTAGCCGAGCTTCAGACCAATATGGGTTTGCCCACCAGCTTCTGAACAGCCTGGTCACAGGTTGATCTCAATCAAGCAAATTCCGTCTTCTTTGTGGGTGCAACGCACGCAGAGCATGATCTGTTCTTTCTTATGCGACGACTGCAACTACACACCGCATCCTCAAGTAAGAACGATTACATCTCTGTTTACACCGCTGTCAGACAATTGGCGCGATTCAAGTACTGAGACTCATCAAGTGCCTCCAGCAATCAAGGAGGTTGTGATGGGACTGATTTGTGTGGTTCGCCTAACGGACCACTCCCGGCGCTTCTCTTAATAAAGATTCCTGCGCCATAAGAACTTACCTGGAGAAATGTCTACAGATATAGTTCCCCGGCCGCGGTGATCACGTCAAAACAGGCCATTATATGATCACCTCAAATTGGGCAAAGACATCATTGTCTGGTGGGACTAAGTGCTGTTTGTACCGCTGACTTCCCTCGTGTCGCAATCCGAAATAATTTCGCCAAATAGATCCTTTTTCTCTCTTTCTTGAAAGAGATCGTAGGGGCTCTGGGAACTGGTGGAAGCGCGGCCAGCTGGAGGAAAAGCGTTTCCTGTTCGGGAATGAGACTAGCTTGCCCTTATCAATAAGGCGTTCGAGTTCGCGGACATCCGCTCATTCTGTTCTTTGGCTCTTTTAGACGGCGGTAGCGTCTTCGAGAAGCGTGGCATACCTTGCGCGCATCGATTACGTAGTAACCTTGATAGGCAGGATACCAAGATCAGGTTTCAGGAAAACAGTCGCAACGCAGCAGTTCCTCGTACCTTCTTTACCTAGGAAGCGCCCTCTAATTGACGACCGTCTCGCCCTGATCGGCGGCGACTCTATTGAATTCGTTAAGGAGGTAAGCCGCACGCCTAGCGGTATCCGCATTGATGTTAACGTACCGAAATGTCGTCGAGGGCTGGGTATGTCCCAAGACTCTTCCGACTTCGGCAAGAGGCATTTGTGCGCCTACTAATCGAGTGGCGTGTGTATGTCGGAGATCATGGAACCGTAGATCAGCCAATCCAGCTTTTTTCTTTGCCTTATCGAATGAGTGTCGAGCATGCGTCTTAATGCCAAAGACTAGGCCTTCGTTCTGAAGCTCGCTAAGCTTCTTAAGCTCAGCGGTCAGCCTTTCAGTCATGCCGATCTGGCGCTCACGCATTGTCTTTGTGTTGAAGGCGCGGATTGTTATGAGGCCAGATTCGAAATTGATGTCGGACCAAGTCAGGCTGAAGATCTCGCCCCGGCGCATACCAGTATCCAGAGCGCAGATCAGAATCGCTCTCAGGTGTTCACGCTCATCGTGGCAGGCTGCCAGAAGACGGTCTTCTTCTTCGCGACTTATGATTCTCTCTCTAGCGGTCTCCTCACCCGGTTTGATCAGTGGCTCCCCTTGCTGAAATGGGTTCCGTACAATCCAGCTATTGGCTACGGCAACGTTTAAGACGCGACGCATGATGGAGAGTTCGCGGTGCACGGTTGCGATCGAGCGGGGACGTTCTTTCGGCTTCCCCTTCTTATCTGTGCCCTTCGTATTTCTTCCAACGATAATCGGCGTCTTAAGGCGGTAGGTCCGATATCGCTGCAAATCGCCGTGCGTTATTGTTCGTAGTTTCTTCTTACCGAAGAACTCGCGCAGTGGCTTGAGTCGTTTCTCACAATCGTACTTGCTTCGAAGCCCGGCTATCTTTCTTCCGTCTCGATACTCGGGCTCGAGAAGATAGGTGGACTGATAGAAATCCGCGAGGTCATTGAACGTCATGTCCGGCGCTTCAAATGTCTTTGGATTGCTATCGAACTCAGCCAACATCTCGCGCGCCTTTGCTCGCGCGCTAGTCTCGCTGTTGTATGCTGGCTTGCGTTGGACTTGTCTTCGTTTGCCGTCGTCATCGAAAAACTGAATGCGAGCGTACCAAATCTTAATTGTCTTCCCGCCTTTGTTGACCTCCCGAAAGACCGCCCCACCCGTCTTGTGCCTTGCCATGATTAATCCTTTCAGTCACTCATTCGGTCGCTCAATCACCCAGCGCGTGGTTGATTCCAGCTTGATTGGATAACTTTTCAGTCACTCATTCAGTCACTCATTCAGCGTTTCCGGATACAGACATTAGCAGACGACGGGAGACAAAAACAATTAGTTTCCTGGGGAATGTGACATAAACGGATCGGCGGAAACATAGGGAAACTGGCCGGGCACGCATTCGTAAACCGGAGGTCAAGGGTTCGAGTCCCTTCGCTGGCTCCACTTCACAGAGTTCTTTCCGGTGCTGGCGACCGATCTACCCAGTGCAAAAAGTCAATCCTGCAACGAGGGTGCTTAACCGGATTGGGGATCAGTGCGAGGTAACATGTTGTACGCCTCACTAGGGTCGAGGGAGTTACGTACCTGTAGTTCCAATGTAGCTAAGATCGTGCGAGCGCGTTGGGGGAGGTTTGTT